>OIBP01000707.1_pt1 | contig 12619 bp, 10 predicted proteins | sample 1581061 | NCBI WGS metagenome assembly OIBP01 (sample SAMEA3882514, study PRJEB24775) | human gut metagenome | biome: human-associated habitat; feature: intestine environment; material: feces | place: Netherlands | collected 2009/2010 | reverse complement strand
AAGATTCTCGGTATCAAGGAGTATCCGGCATACGTCGGCCTCGTCCTCAACGCGCAGTGCGACATGGTGCTCGACGCGCTCGAGGCGGGCGATGATGCCAAGTACTACCCGTTCAAGATGGGCGTCTTCGAGGACACGAACTTCCTCGCCGGCACCTGCGCCGCCCAGCCCAAGCGCTGGCACGATGCCATGGTCAAGCTCGACTTCGTCTTCGCGGCCGACTGCTGGATCACCCCGACCATCCAGTGCTGCGCTGACGTCATCTTGCCGCTCGCGACCTATGCCGAGCGCCAGTCCATGGTCGGCACGCACTACGGCGCGTCGCCCAACATGCTGGGTGCCGTCGTCGACGCCGTCAAGGTTGGCGAGACCAAGGGTGACCTTGAGATTCAGTACGAGCTTGGCTGCCGCCTCAATCCCGGCACCTATGAGCGATTCAAGGATTTCGAGGATTTCCGTGCCGAGTTCCGCCTCGGTAACCTCGGCATGAGCTACGAGGAGCTGCGCGAGAAGGTCGTTGTCCAGCGCAACGTGAGCTACAAGAAGTACGAGACGGGCAAGCTGCGCCCCGACGGCAAGCCCGGCTTCAACACGCCGACCGGCCGCGTCGAGCTCTACTCGACCATGTACAAGCAGTTCAACGAGGATCCGCTGCCATATTACGAGGAGCCGCAGCGCTCCCCGGTGTCGACGCCCGAGCTCATGGAGGAGTATCCGCTGATTTTGACCTGCGGTGGTCGTTCCTTCGAGTTCTTCCATTCCGAGCATCGTCAGCTGCCCACCATGCGTGAGCTACATCCGCAGCCTCGCGTTCTCGTGAATCCCAAGACGGCGGAAAAGTACGGCATCCAGGATGGTCAGTGGATCTGGATTGAGAACGATCACGGTCGCTTCAAGCAACTGGCGAAGGTGACTCCCGTAGTTAACGAGAAGACCATCCATGCAGAGCATGGTTGGTGGTTCCCCGAAACCGATGGTGCCGCCCCGTTCCTCTTCGGTACGTTCGAGAGCAATCCGAACAACTGCACGAAGGCGTTCGTGACGGGTCAGGGTGGTGTTGGGTCGCCCATCAAGGGCATGATCTGCAAGATCTATCCCGTCAAAGAGGGCGACACGATGCCCTATGAGCAAATTGCCGAGACGGGCAACTTCCCTTGGTACAAGAAGGTCGAGTCTCCCCGCGAGGATGAGATCGAGCGGTATCACGATTACATGGATGCGGGTGCCACCTACGACCCGATGAACAACGCCATCACCGAGAAATCGGGTGTTCGCATCGATCTGAAAACCGGCGAAGTTCTTGCCTAGGGAAACGACCACTGAGAGAGGTAGATCCATGACCAAGGGAATACTCATCAACTACGACTACTGCACCGGCTGCCACTCCTGCGAGGTGGCCTGCAAGAAGGAGCTGGGCCTGCCCGAGGGCGAGTTCGGCATCAAGCTCACCGAGACCGGCCCCTACGAGCGCGAGGGCGCCGTCGCGCCGGACCGCTGGGAGTGGACCTGGCTGCCCGTGATCACCAAGTCCTGCGACATGTGCGCCTCGCGCACCGCCAAGGGCAAGATGCCCATGTGCGTGCAGCACTGCCAGGCCTGGTGCATGTACTACGGCGACGTCGAGGAGCTCGCCAAGAAGATGGACGGCGAGAGCCGCTGGAGCCTGTTCACCACCAAGGCGTAGGCGATGCTTGCCGCGGAGAGAAGCCTAGGCTCTCTGCGGCGGCAAACACAAATTGGTTTCAAGGGAGGCGCCTGCTCTACAGGACATGCATGCGTCTCCCAGGAAAAGAGAGAGGAAGGAAGTGACATGAGCGAAGACGATTTCTACAAGACCGCAGCTGTTGTCAAGCTCGATACCCTTTCCGATGTGAATGACATCGGAAAGCCATGGCGTTATGAGGAGGATGGCCTTACGGTTACCCGTACGAGCCCCTGGTCTCCTCCGGGGTGCCATCCCGTTGGCTGTGGCCTCAAGCTCTATGTCGACGAGAACGGCAAGCCCAAGTATTACGGCCGCTTCAATCAGGGCGTCGTCACGATCAACCTGCCCGACGTGGCACTCTCCTCCGGCGGCAACATTGAAAAGTTCTGGACGATCTTTGAAGAGCGTCTTGAGCTCTGCCACCGCGCGCTGCGCTGCCGTCACGACCGCCTGAAGGGCACGCTCTCCGACGCGGCGCCCATTCTCTGGCAGTACGGCGCGTGCGCAAGACTCAAAAAGGGTGAGCCCATCGACAAGCTCCTCTACGACGGCTATTCCACGATCTCGCTCGGCTACGCGGGACTTTACGAGTGCGTGAAGTACATGACCGGCAAGAGCCACACCGACCCCAGCGCCACGCCGTTCGCCCTGTCGATCATGCAGAAGATGAACGACAAGTGCAAGGAGTGGAAAACCGCCGAAAACATCGACTACTCCCTCTACGGAACGCCGCTCGAGTCCACGACCTACAAGTTCGCCAAGTGCCTGCAAAAGCGCTTCGGCGTGATCGAGGGCGTGACGGACAAGGGCTATATCACGAACTCCTACCACGTCCACGTGACGGAAAAGATCGACGCGTTCACCAAGCTCAAGTTCGAGGCGCAGTTCCAGCACCTCTCCCCCGGCGGCGCGATCAGCTATGTCGAAGTGCCCAACATGCAGCAGAACCTTGAAGCGGTTTTGCAGGTGATGAAGTTCATCTACGACAACATCATCTACGCCGAGCTCAACACGAAGTCCGACTACTGCCAGGTCTGCGGCTGGGACGGTGAGATCGACATCGTCGAGGAGGGCGGCAAGCTCATCTGGCGCTGCCCGAAGTGCGGCAACACCGACCAGGACAAGATGAACGTCGCCCGCCGTACCTGCGGCTACATCGGCACCCAGTTCTGGAACCAGGGCCGCACGCAGGAGATCAAAGAGCGCGTGCTGCATCTGTAAGGCTGCGCCATAAAATTGCTGTTTAGGTGGGAGCGCACCGCGCTCCCACCTTTTTCTGATAAGGAGGTCATTTCCCATGCACTATGGCGAGATCAAAAACTGCGACATCGCCAACGGCCTTGGCGTGCGCGTGACGCTGTTCGTCTCCGGCTGTACGAACCACTGCGAAAACTGCTTTCAGCCGCAGACGTGGGACTTCTGCTACGGCAAGCCCTTCACAAGTGAAACGGAGGACGAGCTCATCCGCCTGCTCTCCCCCGACTATATCAACGGTCTCACGCTGCTCGGCGGCGAGCCGTTCGAGCCTAAAAATCAGCGCGCGCTGCTGCCGTTTCTCCGCCGCGTGAGGCGTGAGCTGCCGCAAAAGACGATCTGGTCGTTCACGGGCTTTACGTGGGAGGAGCTGCACGACCCCACCGCCTATCCACGCTGCGAGGTGACGGACGAACTGCTGTCACTGCTCGATGTGCTCGTCGACGGGCGCTATGTGGACGCGCTGCACGATATCTCGCTGCGCTTTCGCGGCTCGTCGAACCAGCGCATCATCGACGTTCCGAAAACGCTGCAATCAGGTACGCTGACGCTCTGGGACGAGCGCGCGAACATCTGAAAAAACATAACAAATCCGCGGTTTCCATTCTCCGTCAAATTTTAACATTTCGCTACTTGCATTTGAAACGGCGTTATGTTATATTCCCACTATGTTAAAGAGCTCTAATTCATACTAACAGGAGGTTTTTTCAATGAAACATCTCGGTTTATTTGCAGCAGGTGTGCTGTTCGGCACCGCCGGCCTCAAGATCCTTTCCAGCAAGGATGCCAAAAAGGTCTACTCTCACACCACCGCCGCGGTGCTGCGTGCCAAGGACTGCGTGATGCAGGCCGTCACGAACGTCCGTGAGGATGCTGAGGACGTCTACGCCGACGCCAAGGACATCAACGAACGCCGCGCAGCGGAAGAGGACGCCGAAGTCATTGCGGACGCGTCCGAGGAAAAAGCGGACGAGGAATAAATCGCAGGAGAGCCGCGACGCGCGGCTCTCTTTCACTTTCGGAGGAATTGATACACTATGAAATGCAAAATTCTGCACGAATCCGCCGGGCGCATACGCGTGCATCTGAATTGCCGCCGCATGACGCTGCATCAGGCGGACGTTCTGGAATATTATCTGCGCAATGTGGACGGCGTGCGAGAGGTCTCGGTCTTTGACCGCACGCAGGACGCCGTGATCGTTTACCGCGCGGACCGCGACGCGCTCGTGCACGCGCTCGCGGCGTTCTCGTTCGACAAGGCCGAAACAATGGACCTTGTCCCCGACCATACGACGCGCAAACTCAACCGTGAATTTGAAGACAAACTCTCGTGGACGGTGATCCGCCGCGTGATCTCGAAGCTCTTCTTCCCGCTCCCCGTCATCACGGCGCTCGCCATCTATCACTCGATCAAGTACATCCGCGAGGGTCTTTCCGCACTGCTGCACGGCAAGCTCTCCGTCGCCGTGCTCGACGCCACCGCCGTCACCGTGTCGATGGTGCGCGGCGACTTCTCGACGGCAAGCTCTGTGATGTTCATGCTCCGCCTTGGCGAAATCCTCGAGGACTGGACGCATAAAAAGTCCGTCGCGGACCTCGCGGGCGCGATGTCGCTCAACGTTGACCACGTCTGGCTCAAGACGGGCGAGACGGAAACGCTCGTCCCCATCGGCGATATTCAGGCGGGCGACTGCGTCGTTGTCCGCACCGGCAGCCTCATCCCGCTCGACGGCAAGGTCGTCTCCGGCGAGGCGATGGTCAATCAGGCGTCCATGACGGGCGAGTCCATGCCCGTCCCCAAGCGCGAGGGCAGCTATGTCTACGCAGGCACCGTCGCCGAAGAGGGCGAGTGCGTCGTGCGCGTGGAAAAGGCGCTCGGCGGCGGCCGCTATGACCGCATCGTGCGCATGATCGAAGAGTCGGAAAAGCTCAAATCCACGGCTGAGGACAAGGCCTCGCGCCTTGCCGACAGGCTTGTACCCTATACGCTCGGTGGCACGATCCTGACCTATCTCATCACGCGCAACGTCACGAAGATGCTGGCCGTGCTGATGGTCGACTTCTCCTGCGCGCTCAAGCTCTCCATGCCTATCGCGGTGCTCTCTGCCATGCGCGAGAGCAGCAGCCATCACATCTCCGTCAAGGGCGGGCGCTTCCTCGAAGCCGTCGCCCAGGCGAACACCATCGTCTTTGACAAGACCGGCACGCTCACCTACGCCACGCCCAAGGTCGCGAGAATCGTCACCTTCGGCGGCAATGAGGAAAGCGAGATGCTCCGCCTCGCCGCGTGCCTCGAAGAGCACTATCCCCATTCCATCGCCAACGCCGTCGTGGCCGAGGCCAGGGACCGCGGATTGACGCACGAGGAGTATCACTCTCAGGTCCAGTACGTCGTGGCGCACGGCATTTCGAGCATGGTGGACGAGAAAACAGTGCTCATCGGCAGCGCACACTTCGTCTTCGAGGACGAGGGATGCCGCGTGCCGGAGAGCGAAGAGGACAAGTTTGAATCGCTCCCGCCCGAGTATTCGCACCTGTACCTTTGTATCGCGGGCGAGCTCGCCGCGGTCATCTGCATTCATGACCCGCTGCGCAAGGAGGCGAAAGCCGCCGTGCGCGCGCTGCACGAGCTCGGTATCGACAAGGTCGTGATGATGACCGGCGACAGCCGCAAGACTGCCGAAGCCGTCGCCGCTGAGGTCGGCGTCGACGCCGTCTACGCCGAAGTGCTGCCCGAGGACAAGGCCGCGTTCGTCCGCAGCGAAAAGGCCGCGGGCCGCAAGGTCATCATGATCGGCGACGGCGTGAACGACTCCCCCGCCCTGTCTGAGGCCGATGCCGGCATTGCCATTTCGACCGGCGCCGCCATCGCGCGCGAGATCGCGGATATTACCATCTCGTCCGAGGATCTGTTCGCGCTCGTCACGCTGCGCTCTCTCAGCCAGGAGCTCATGGCCCGCATCCACCGCAACTACCGCTTTATCGTGAGCTTCAACTTCTCGCTCATCGTGCTCGGCGTGCTTGGCATCCTGCCGCCGACGACCTCGGCGCTGCTGCACAACATGTCCACACTCGCCATCGGCCTCAAGAGCATGACGAACCTCCTGCCCGAAAGCGAGCAGAACAGCGCCAACTGATTTTTCCCGATAAAAAAGCTCCGTGCCAAGGCACGGAGCTTTTTTGCTATACAAGTTTGATTTTACGCAGGGCCGCAGGCCTTGATGGCATCGTCGACGATCTTTTCCGCGTCTGCGCCCATGATGTCGAGGTTTTCGGCTTCCAGGAGCTTGACGGTCGGAATGCCGAAGCAGTCCTGCGCGATGGTCTTCCAGTAGTCGTAGCCAAAGCGGCCGTCGAACGGTCCGCCGCTGGTCGTGACATGGTAGAGCTCGCTTGCGCGGCACAGGCCGACGGGCTCGCCCGCCTCGCTGTACTTCGTCACGATGCCCGTGACATAGATATTCTCCAAATACACCTTGAGCTGCGCGGGAAACGACAGGTCCCACAGCGGCGCAGCGATGACAATTCTGTCCGCCGCGGCGAACTGACGGGCGTAACGGAACATTTCATCGTCATACTTCTTTTCCGCGAGCAGCGCGTCGCGCTTTGCGATGTCCGCGTGCCCCAGCGGGTGCAGCGGCTCGTCATAAAGGCGCAGCTCCTCGTATTCGCCGAGCGCTTTAAGCAGCGCGCGGGCCAGTTTTTCCGTGCGCGATTCTCCGCGCGGGCAGCAGTTAATAAAAAGCGTCATGTACTCTCCCTCACAGTACGCAGTAGTACATGATAAATGTGTTCGCCACGCCGAGCAGAATACCGGCGATGACTTGCAGCGGCGTGTGGCCGACGAACTCCTTGAGCTTCGCCTCCGGAAGCTTTTCCGACGCGAGCGAGTTGAAGGCCTCGACGATGTCGTTGATGATGACGGCCTGACGCCCCGTTTCGAGCCGGACGCCCATCGCGTCCTTGCAGACGACGATGGCGAAGATGAACGCCATCGCGAATTCAAACGAACCGAGCCCGTAGACGAGCGCCGCCGCGGTCGCGAGCGACGAGACCGTGGCCGAATGGCCGCTCGGCATCCCGCCGTCGCCGATCAGGCGCGTAAAGTCGATGCTCTTCGTCACAATGGCATGGATGATCGTCTTGATGAGCTGCGCCCAGAACCACGACGAGAGACCGATGAGCAAAAAGGGATTCGACAGCAATTCCTGAAACCAATTCATATGTTTCCGCTTCCTTTCGCGGTGCGGGCTTTGTCAGCCCTTGAATGTTCCTTATTATACCACCGTTTCCCAGTTCGGCAATAAACTTTCTTTTAACTTCTTCCGCAGAAAATATAAACCAGCGCAGGCTCACCTGCGCTGGTTTTTCTTTACGACGCCTGCGCGAACTGGCTGTTGTAGAGCTCGGCGTAGAAGCCGTTTTGCTCCATCAGCTGCTCGTGCGTGCCGCTCTCGATGACGTCGCCGTCGCGCATCACGAGGATGAGGTCGGCGTTCTTGATGGTCGACAGGCGGTGGGCGATGACAAAGCTCGTCCGGCCCTTCGTCAGCTCGTCCATCGCGCGCTGAATGAGAAGTTCCGTGCGCGTATCGACCGAGGACGTTGCCTCGTCGAGGATCAGCATCGGCGCATTCTGGAGCATCGCGCGGGCGATGGTCAAAAGCTGCTTCTGTCCCGCCGAGATCGTCGTGCTCTCGCTGAGCACGGTGTCAAAGCCCTGTGGCAGCGAGTGGACAAATTTGTCGAGGCCGCAGGCCTTGCAGACCGTTTCGAGCTGCTCGTCCGTGATACCCTCCATGTTATAGACCAGGTTCTCGCGGATCGTGCCCTCAAAGAGCCACGTGTCCTGCAGGACCATACCAAAGAGCTCGTGCACATCCTCGCGGCGCAGGTCGGTCGTCGCCACGCCGTCGATCGTGATGCGGCCGCTGTTGACCTCGAAAAATCGCATCAGGAGGTTCACCATCGTGGTCTTGCCCGCGCCGGTGGGGCCGACGATGGCGACCTTCTGGCCCGGATGGACCTCAGCGGAGAAATCCTTGATGATGATCTTGTCGGGCGAATCGGGGTAGCTGAAGCGCACGTGGTCGAACGTTACCGCGCCGCGCACGGCGTCGAGCTTCTCGGTCTTGTCGCTCTCGTCGCCGAGCTCTTCACTTTCGAGGAAGTCGAAAATGCGGTGCGCGGAGGCGGAGGCCGTCTGCAAATTCGTCATACCCTGCGCGATCTGCGTCAGCGGCGTGGTGAAGAGGCGCACATACAGGATGAACGAGACGATGACGCCGAATTCGATCGTGCCATTGATGGCCAGCACCGAGCCGAACACGCACACGGCAACATACGCGAGGTTGCCGATCACGTTCATGAGCGGCTGCATCACACCGGAGAGGAACTGCGAGCGCCAGTTTGCGTCATAGACCGCCGCGTTCAGGCCGTCGAAGTGGTCGAGGACCTTATCGACTGCGCGGCTGATGCGCACGACCTCATGGCCGGAATACATCTCCTCGACATAGCCGTTGAGCTCGCCGAGGCTCTTCTGCCGCGCGGTGAAGTAGCGCTGCGACTTCGACATGATGGCGACGATCAGCACCATGCCAAGGAGCGTGATGCACAGTGCGACGAGCGCCATGCGCCATTCGGTCACGAACATCATAATAAGGCAGCCGACAAACTGTGTCGCGGCGCTGATGATGGTCGGCAGGCTGTTGGTAAGTCCCTGCTGGAGCGTTGACACATCGTTTGTGATGCGGCTCAAAATGTCGCCCTGTGAGGTGGTGTTGAAATACTTCTGCGGCACGCGGTTGATCTTTTCCGAGAGTTCGCCTCTCATGCGGTAGGACATTTTCAGCGTCACGACCGCCATGATATAGTGTTGGATGAAGCCAAACAGCGCGCTCAGGCAGTAAATAATGGCAAGGAACACGCCGATCTTCGCAATGGCGGCGAGGTCAATGCCGGTGAACAGGCCGTCGGACATGATGGTCGCCATTTTGCCGATCTTGTCGGGGCCGATGATCGTCATCACGGCGCTCAGCGCCGCCAGCACGAGGGCAAAAATGATAATGCCCATGCTCGAGCTCATATACGCGCCCGTGCGCTTGAGCGCGCCGACGGGATTGCTGTTTTTCTTTTTCATCTTCTCTCGCCTCCTTTACGCGAGCTCCGCGGCGCTGAGCTGGGAGGTCGCGATCTCGCGGTAAACGTCACAGTTTTTCATCAGCTCTTCGTGCGTGCCGATGCCCACGGTCTCGCCGCGGTCGAGCACGATGATCTTGTCTGCGTGGCGGATGGTGCTGATGCGCTGCGCGACGATGATCTTCGTCGTGTCGTGCAGCTGCTTGGATAGCCCCTCGCGCAGCTTCGCATCCGTGCGGTAGTCCAGAGCGGAGAACGAATCGTCGAAGACGAGGATCTCCGGTTTTCTCGCCAGCGCGCGGGCGATGGAAAGGCGCTGCTTCTGGCCGCCGGACATGTTGCGGCCCATCTGCGCCACATGGTGCTGCGTGCCGTCTGGGAGCTTGTCGACAAACTCCTTCGCCTGCGAAAGCTCGACGGCCTGCGCAAGGCCCTCATCGTCCGCCGGCGCTTCGCTCTCGCCAAAGTAGACATTGTCGCGGATGCTGCCGGCGAAGAGCACCGCCTTCTGCGTCACGTAGCCGAGCTTGTTGTAGAGTGTGTCGAACGTGTAGTCCCTGACGTTCACGCCGTCGACAAGCACCTCGCCCTCCGTCGCATCGTAAAAGCGCGGGATCAGGCTCACAAGTGTCGTCTTGCCGCTGCCCGTCGCGCCGATGACGGCAAGCGTCTCGCCCCTGTTCACACGGAAGCTGATGTTCGAAAGCTCATCCTCCGAAGCGTGCGGATAGCGGAACGAAACGTTTTTGAACTCCACTGTGCCGTGCTCTTTGCATTCGCTCACGCTGCCCTCGCGGATATTCGCCTTGCGCTCGAGCACCTCGTTGATACGCTCGGCCGAGACCTGCGCCTGCGGCAGCAGCATGAAGATCATCACGAGCATCATAAAAGACATCACCACGCAGGTTGCATACGTGCTGAACACCAGCACGTCGCTGAACATCGTGAGGCGCGCTGCGGAATCGGTCAGCGCGATGTTGTTGACGAGCGCCGCACCCAGCCAGTAGATCGTGAGCGCCAGGCCGTTCATACCGAGCGTCATCGTCGGCTGGACGAGGGCGAAGAGCTTCTGGTTCTTTACCTGCACATTCATCATGTCAAGGCTCGGCTTGTTGAACTTGTCGTTCTGGTACTGCTCGGCGTTGAACGCGTGCACCACGTTGATGCCCGTCAGATTTTCGCGCGCCACACGGTTGATCTGGTCTGTCAGCTTCTGCACGATGCGGAAACGCGGGATGCAGATGCTCATCACCGTTATCACCGTCACGCAGATGACCACGACGAATGTCGCTGTCACGGCGGAGAGCTCCCAGCTCTTGCCGAGAATTTTGATGACGGCCCACACGGCCATGATCGGCGATTTGATCATCATCTGCAGGCCCATCGCCACGATCATCTGAATTTGCGTGATGTCGTTCGTCGTTCTCGTGATGAGGCTGGCGACGGAAAAGTCCTGCATCTCCTCGCTGCCGATGTCCATCACGTGGCGGAAGAGCTTTTCGCGCACCGTGAAGCTGAAGCCCGACGCCGCCTTGGCCGCGAGATACCCGCAGCCCACGGCCAGCACGGCGCTTGCGAGCGTGCAGCCAAGCATTTTCGCGCCGACGGACAGGATATCCGCCGTCGCCCCCGACGTTTTGATGAGCGTCGTCAGATCGGTCATGTAATCCGGCAGCCGCAGGTCAAAGTAGACCTGCACCGCCACAAGCACGGTGCACAGCAGCACCATGAGCACCTCTTTACGGCGCATGTTTTTGAGTAATTTCAGCATTGTTGTTCTCCTGATTTCTTCTTTGGGCCCTCAGCGCTTTTCCTTGCAGATGCCGTTCAGATTGCCATCCATTCTTTCAAGGCAGCGGCGCATCGTCGCCAGATCCTCCTCCGGGATGCCCTCGAGCAGACGTCTTCCGAACTGCCACTGCACCTGCCGTCCGCGCTCAATGAGCGCTTGCGCCTGTTCGGTGCAGACAAGCCTTATCTGCCGCCGATCGCCCGGCATCTCCCGCCGCTCGAGAAGGCCGTCATTCACCAGTCTTTCCACATGCACGGAGACGATACCCGGTTTGTGCCCGCGCATGCGGCAGATGTCCTTCGCCGTGTTGTGCTCGGGATTGTTGGCGAGAAAGAGCAGAATGTCCAGCGCCAGCGGCGGCAGGCCTGCCTCCTTGCACAACGGAGTTAACATAACGTGATAAGCCTTTGTCATCTTGTTGGCGTGGCTGAAAAACGTTGCCCCGCGCATCGGTTCCTTCGGCATCATATCGGTTCCTTTCCGACCTCATTCGGTCACGCGCCGCGCTCGCTCGTCATCGAATGATAATCTTCTAATTTTAGAACGTCATCATTATAGTTGTTTCCATTCCAATGTCAATAAACAAATTGTGAACGTTCCAAAAAAAGGGCGCGAAAAAGCGCCGCCTTTCGGCAGCGCTTTTTTCGTATTCTGTTACAGAGACAGCTGGATAAGGCCGAGGATGAGCATGTGTACCGGATAAAACGCGTAGCAGGCATACTGAAACGCCTTGCTGTGGTGTCCCTGCCGCCCGCGGTAGAGCCAGATGGGCACGAGCGAGAGCAGTGCAAGCCCCTGCTCGCAGACCTCAAACTCCAGTCCGAAAAGCTCGATCGGGAAAATCTGTCCTCCGATGAGCGACACATTGATCCAATAGAGCGCCGCGATCTGCCCGAGCAGCTTCCACCACTCTCTGCCGCGGAGGAAATAGAACACAAACACCGTCAAAACGCCCATGCCGTAATAATCTACCATGCCGAGCGTGCCGAGCGCAAAGCCCAGCACCGTGACCGCAGCGCAAGTCAGAAGATAGAGCCATGTCTTCCCCTTTTCCCGCACGGCCTCCATCGCCCGAATGCCGAGAAGGCCGATGAGCAGCGTCCAGATGACATTCTGGTGCACAGGGTAGAACCACGTGCCGCCGTACATCAGGTCAAAGGGAATTTCCGACAGCACCGCAAAAATCAGCATCCGCTGCGCGTATTTTTTGAAACTGTGCGTGTGGAAGTAGCCCTCCACCGCCATGAAGGCAAAAATGGGGAACGCGAGACGTCCCACGCAGGTCATCCACTCCTGTGAAAGAAAAAGCGTCGCCCACAGGTGGTCGAGCAGCATGAAGGCCATCGCTAAAATGTGCAGCGCCGCGGCGCTGAGGTCAAACTGTTTTTTCATTGATCTCTCCTGTTGATTTCTCTCTTTTCCCCTCTGTTGCGCAAAGTTATTTTATTTTATCAGATCTCGCGTCAAAAGTCACGCTTAATTTTTGCGTTTCTTTCTCTGCAAAAAATACCGGCGGGCAAAATGCCCGCCGGTACGTTTCAGTTTTACCCCAGAATGGCCTTCAGGTCCTCCTCTGGCGTCGTAATGGGCGCGATGCCAAAGTTCTTGACAAGGTAGTCGAGCACGTTCGGCGAGAGGAACGCCGGCAGCGTCGGACCGAGGCGGATGTCCTTGATGCCGAGATACAGCAGCGTCAGCAGGATGCACACCGCCTTCTGCTCGTACCACGA
>OIBP01000701.1_pt1 | contig 12740 bp, 10 predicted proteins | sample 1581061 | NCBI WGS metagenome assembly OIBP01 (sample SAMEA3882514, study PRJEB24775) | human gut metagenome | biome: human-associated habitat; feature: intestine environment; material: feces | place: Netherlands | collected 2009/2010 | reverse complement strand
GGCAGGGCCGAAACGCGGAACACATCCGGGCTGTATACCACACCATGGCAGATCATATAGGCTGAATTGGCGCCGCTGCAGTTTTGCCGCAGCCAGTCATTGACAGCCGCCACCTGCGCAAGATCGCTGCGGGGGCTGTCAACATAAAAATACAGCCCGCTGTTGACCGCGTTGGGCAGAATGACCGGCAAAAGCTGGCTGCATGCCCCGAAGTTGAGGCCGCACAGCACACCCAGCACAGCCGCCGCAGCACGGCGCGGCCACACCCACGGCAGCTCGCTTACAAGCAGCGCGCAGAGAAAGCAGCCCAGCAGGTAGAACGGCGCGACCGCCAGCGACTGGTGGTCGTCCATATTCTGCACCCGGGTGACAAGCAGCACCGTCAGGACTGCACCGACCGCAGACAGTACAGCGAGGGAGCGCGTCCGCTTTTTATACAGCCCGTATAGTATGCCGATCAGCATAATACCGAACACGAGCCAGCCCAGATAGATGCGCTGGTTGTTAAGCTCTGCCAGAAAGCCGCCGGTCTGGTAGGTGGCATAGCGGTCGCTGTAATCGGCCCGGACGATGCGCCAGAACATCGGCAGCAGCGGCACGCCGACACAGAACAGCGATGCCGCAGCAAATTTCACAAAGCGCACCGCTGCGCCGCCCTGCTTTGTGCAGGCAGCCCGGGCCAGCACCCAGATGCCATAGAGCAAAAAGAACGACACCACGGTGAACATATAGCTGCGCCGGGTCAGCATCAGCAGCCCGGTAAAAGCCGCAAGGCTGACCAGCCGGGCGGGTGCCGGGCGGGCAAAATCATAGCCGACACCCAGCGCAAGCAGCATAAAGGCAAACGCCACGCCCAGCAGATCGGGCATGCCGCGGTACAGTGCAATGTGCAAAAGCGGCAGCAGCAGCACAAACGCCATCGAGAGCGCCGTAAAGAGATATGGGGCTCTCGGCTCCAGCTTTTGACGCAGCACCGTCAGGAATACCCATGCGCTGTAGTAGACCAGCGTGGGGATCAGCAGCGCGCAGAGCAGCGCAAAGGTGTTGGCCGTGCGCGGTGTGAACATAAAGAACGGCTCTGCCAGCAGGTTGATGACGAGCGGTGCATAGTCATTGAACCATGTCTTATAGATGGTAGACCCCACGCCGGTGAATACGCCGTCTGCAAAGTTGGACTCCAGCCGCACCTGCAGGTTGTAGTAGGTCGCATTGTCCCAGAGATACAGGCTCTGGCGGCCCACCATGGCATGCAGGTAAAAGGCCGCGCTCAGCACGATGCAAACCGCCAGAATGACGGCATCCGCTTTCGTCAGCCTCGCGCCCACGGCCCCGGCCGCGCGGCGGTACAGGCAGAATGTACCCAGCACCGCCGTGCAGGAGAGCAGCAGCAGCCAGAGGTCCACGGGGTTTCGCCCGCTGCCGAGCATGTCGATGCCCTGCAGGGGCGTGATGAAATGCGCGGCTGTGCTGAATACGAACTTGGCAGCAAAAATGCACAGCAGAAACAGGACGGCCCGCTCAGCCCGGGTCATCCTGCGATAGATGCTCTTATAATAGGTGGGGAGGTTGCACTTTGACAAGGTGGGGATCTCCTTATTGGGTTACTGCCTTGCGGCGGCTGTTACTTCGCCTGCATGAACAGCTTGCGGTTCTGCCACAGGTAGATGCCGCCGGAGAGCAGGGTCGCCGCGCCGCAGAGCCAGCAGAGCACAATGGTAACAAAGCTGACAAAGCCAACATCCGTGGGCCCGGCCAGCGCACCGACAAAGTAGTAGAAGATGATGGTCAGCATCTGCAAAACGGTCTTGACCTTGCCCCACATGTTGGCGGCAATGACCGTGCCGGTCTCGGCGGCCAGCATACGCACACCGGCTACTGCGAACTCACGGAACAGGATGACCGCCAGCACGATGGGCGAGCAGACGTGATCGGTGACCATGTAAATGAACGCCGCGGTGGTCAGGCATTTGTCGGCCAGCGGGTCCATGAACTTGCCGAAGTCGGTGACAAGATGATTCTTGCGGGCGAGGTAGCCGTCCAGAAAATCCGTAATGCTGGCAATGGCGAAGATGACGCCCGCAATCAGCATATAAGCCGCATGGAAGTCCGCTGTGCCATAGTGGGAAACGGCGGCAAAAATCATAAAGACGGGCACCAAAACAACGCGCATCATCGTCAGTTTATTGGGCAGATTCATAGCTTAGTCCTCCAGCCTTTCTTCCGCGTAGCCGTACAGGTCGTAGGTGTCGGAATCGGTGATGGTCACCTTATAGAATGCGCCGGTCTCCAGCGGGGTGTCCGCGGGGGTCAGCACGTTGCCGTCGATCTCGGGGCAGTCGGCCTTGGTGCGCAGCAGGTACATGCCGGTCTCGTCATCGACACCGTCGCAGATGCACTCATAGGTATGGCCGACCTTCTCGCCCTCGCGCTCGGCGCTGACCTCGGCCTGCAGCTCCATGATGTGATCGGCGCGGCGCTGCTTCGTCTCCTCGTCGATCTGGTTCGGCATTTTTGCGGCCACGGTGTTTTCCTCGGCGGAGTAGGCAAAGCAGCCGAGGCGGTCAAACTTGACGGTCTTGACGAAGTCACACAGCTCTGCGTACTGCTCCTCGGTCTCACCGGGGAAGCCCGCGATCAGCGTCGTGCGCAGCGTGATGCCGGGGATGGCCGCGCGCAACCGGGCAATCGCGTCCTCGATCTCCTTACGTCCGCCGCGGCGGTTCATGGCCTTGAGCACCGCGTCATCACAGTGCTGGATGGGCAGGTCGAGATAGGGCACGACCTTGGTGTTGCGGACCATGGCGGCAATAAACGCATCGCTGATACGTTCCGGATAGGCGTACAGGATACGGATCCAGCGGATGCCGTCGATTTCCTGCAGGCGGTCCAGCAGCTCACAGATGGCGCCGGGTCTGCCCCAGTCCTCGCCGTAGGCGGTGGGGTCCTGCGCAACCAGAATCAGCTCGCGCACACCCTCGCCCGCCAGCCAGCGGGCCTCGGCGACGCAGTCATTGATTTCACGGCTGCGCAGCGCACCGCGGATCAGCGGAATGGCGCAGTAATAGCAGCCATTGTTGCAGCCCTCGGCAATTTTTAAGTACGCATAGTGCCGCGGGGTCGAGATAACGCGCGCACCGCCGAGCTGCATATCGCTCTTGGGGCCGTAGCTCTCGGTCTGGCCCGCACCGTCGGCACAGACGCGGCGGACGATGGCGGGCAGCGCGGCGTTGGAGCCAATGCCGACAACGGCATCGACCTCGGGGATCTCCTGAATGATCTGCTGCTTGTAGCGCTCAGCCAGGCAGCCGGTCACAATGACCTTGAGGTCAGGATTTTCCTGCTTGTACTGGCAGGCCATCAGGATATTCTCGATAGCTTCGGTCTTGGCGGACTCGATGAAGCCGCAGGTGTTGATGATGATAATGTCAGCCTCGGCGGGGTCAGCCACGGTGGTGTGGCCGTCCTTGATGAGGGCGTGACAGAATACGTCGGCGTCGACCTGGTTCTTCGGGCAGCCGAGGGAAATAATGGCAATTTTCATTGGGTAGTCCTTTAATATAATATTGTATGGTTTGCGCAGGATTATAGGGGCGGTTCCCCGACACCCCGCAGGGCGGCAGATGTTTGCCGAAAATTGTAGGGCGGCCAGCCCTCTGGCCGCCGCGGAGGGGTCAAGACCCCTCCCTACAATGCGAACCGTTAAGGGGATGCAATCGGCAGGCCGAGGGCCGGGCATGCCCGGCCCCTACAGGGCAGCTGGATTTTATTCGTCGTCGGACAGCACTTCCCGTATCACCGCATGGGAAAATCCGCGGCGGGCGAGGGCGGCGGCGACCTGGTCGCGCTTACCGGCGGCGAGCTTGGCGGCGTACTGCCGCTGCACAAGCGCGCGGGCCGTCTCCAGCTCGGGGCTTTCGCCGTCGTCTGTCTCGGCAAACAGCTCCTCCACCACATCGGCGGCGGTGTCGCGGTCAATGCCCTTGGCCGAAAGATCGTTCAAAATCTCGCGGCGGGACTTGCGCTTGCGCAGCAGCTCCGCGGCGCGGCGGCGGGCAAACGAGACATCGTTTAAAAGCCCCAGCTCCCCCGCCCGCGCCACGGCGTAGGCAGCGCTGTGGGCGTCGAACTTCCGGCAGAGCTTCTGGTACAGCTCCCCTGCCGCATGGTCGCGCAGGGATAAATAATCCATGGCCTTGTCCAGCGCGCGGCGGGTCTCGCTTTTCTTGCGCAGCTCCTCGATCTGCCAGTCCTCCAGCTCGTCATCCTGGTGCAGGGCGGCAGCGGCGAAGGTGTCCTCATCCAGCGAGAAGGCAAATTCGCCGTCCAAAAACAGCGCCAGACGGCCTTTTTTTGTCTCCTTGATTTGCGTTAGGCGCGGCATGGCTTATTCGTCGACCATAATATCGAGGTCGACCTCGCTGCCCGTAGTCTTGGCGGCGGGAGCGGCAGGGGCTTCAGCGGCTGCCGCGGGCTTGATGACCTCACTCGGGTCCAGCGGCTTGACGGTACCCTTCTTACCGGCGGCCAGCAGGCGGTCAGAGTTCGCGCGGACGATCTTCTCGATCTCGTCGGAGACCTCGGGGTGGTCTTTCAGGAACTGCTTGGCGTTGTCGCGGCCCTGGCCCAGGCGCATCTCGCCGTAGTTGAACCATGCGCCGCTCTTCTGGACGACACCCAGCTTGACGCCAAGGTCAAGAATTTCACCGATCTTCGAGATGCCCTCGCCGAACATAATATCAAACTCGGCCTCACGGAACGGGGGCGCGACCTTGTTTTTCACGATCTTGGCGCGGGTGCGGTTGCCGATGAACGCGCCGGTGGAGTCCTTCAGGCCCTCGATGCGGCGCACGTCGATCCGCACGCTGGAATAGTACTTCAGCGCGCGTCCGCCGGTGGTGACCTCGGGGTTGCCGTAGACAACGCCGACCTTCTCGCGCAGCTGGTTGATGAAGATGCAGACGGTGTTCGTCTTGCCGATGACGCCGGTCAGCTTGCGCAGGGCCTGGCTCATCAGACGGGCCTGCAGGCCAACGTGGCTGTCGCCCATCTCACCCTCGATTTCAGCGCGGGGCACCATGGCCGCAACGGAGTCAACGACAACCGCGTCGATGGCACCGGAACGGACGAGAGCCTCACAAATCTCCATGGCCTGCTCACCGGTGTCGGGCTGGCTGACCAGCAGACTGTCAATGTCAACGCCCAGCGCGGCGGCATAGGTCGGGTCGAGGGCGTGCTCGACGTCGATGAAGGCGACCTCGCCGCCCATCTTCTGGGCCTCTGCCAGAATTTGCAGTGCCAGCGTCGTTTTACCGGAGGATTCGGGGCCGTAGACCTCGACGATACGCCCGCGGGGCACACCGCCGATGCCGAGCGCCAGATCCAGGCCCAGGCTGCCGGTGGGGATCGCGTCGACCTGCATCGTGACGTTCGCGCCCAGCTTCATGACGGCGCCCTTGCCGAACTGCTTTTCAATCTGCGCCAGCGCGGTTTCCAGCGCGGCCTTCTTATCGGCGGCGGGGGCTGCCGTTTTGGGTGCGGTATCTTTTTTTGCTGCCATGTTGCGGTTCTCCTTTTATCTGCAAGTATGCTTATGATTTGCGTTTGTACCTATTATATACGATTTACGAGTAAATTACAACATTTTGTTGTGTGTTTTGCGTCCCATAAATCGGATTTTCAGCAGCTTTTTTCAGGTTTTTGCAGCAAAACAACCCGGTCATTGCTGCCGTAGTCTTTACGGCAACTGCCGTTGACCCAGCCGTTAGCCGCCCCCAGTGCCAGCACGTCGGCGGCCTGGGCACAGCCGATCTCCAGCACCAGCCAGCCGCCCGGGCGCAGCGCGTCCCGGTAGTGCGCGGTCAGCAGGCGGTAAAAATCGAGGCCGTCCGCGCCGCCGTCCAGCGCTATGGCAGGCTCTCTGGCCGTCTCCGGCATCAGGTGTGCCATCTCCTCCGCCGTCAGGTAGGGCGGGTTCGAGATAATGAGATCGGCCCCGCCGGAGGGCAGCCTATTATAATAGGTAAAGATGTCGTCCTGCACGGCCTGCACGCCGGTTCCCGCCACATTGGCGGTCAGGTAGGGCCAGGCGTCGGCGCTTTTCTCCACACAGGTCACAGCCGCGCCGGGCAGATGCCGGGCAATGCCCAGGCCCAGGCAGCCCGTGCCCGCACAGAGGTCGTAGACGACGGGCGCTTCTGCGTCCTTCAACAGCTCGATGGCTGCCTCGCAGACGACCTCGCTGTCGGCGCGGGGGCAGAGCACGCCGCGGCCCACCTTGAGCGTAAAGTCCATAAAATCCCACTCGCCCAGCAGGTATTGCAGCGGCTCACGGGCAGCGCGGCGCTCGCCCAGGACCCGCAGGCTCGAAGCCTCGTCGGGGGTGGGGCCGTTGTCCAGGCGCGGGTCACGGCCCGTGACAAATTTGTACAGCTGCACCGCATCAAAGCGGGCATCGGGCACACCGGCCATCATGAGCCGGGCGCAAAGACTTTGAAAAGCAGTATTCACCAGCGGGCTTCCTCCTGTTTTTCGGGCAGGACCGGGGTCACAGCGGCAATGGCGACCTCGATCATCGAGTCGTCGGGCTCAAAGGTCGTCAGGCGCTGCATCCACAGGCCGGGCTGTGAGACGATCTTGGACAGCACACTGTCGGAACGGCCCGCCCATTTCAGAATTTCATACGAAACACCGACCAAAAGCGGGAACATGCAGAGCTTGTACACAATACGCATTCCCGTGCTGGTCCACGGCAGCACCGCATACAAAAAGATGCTGATAATGATGACAAGGATCATAAAGCTGGTGCCGCAGCGGGGATGGAAGCGGCTCTGCCTGCGGATGTTCTCAACGGTCAGCGGCAGACCAGCCTCATAACAGGCGATGGTTTTGTGCTCGGCACCGTGGTACTCAAAGACGCGGTGCAGGTCCTTGAGCCGCGTGCAGAGAAACATATACCCGAGGAAGATGGCCATTTTCAGCGCACCTTCGAGGATGACGCGCGGCCAGCGCCCCAGCGGGACAACCTTCATGACGAGGCCGGTCAAAAACGTAGGCAAAAACGTAAACAGGAACAGCGCCAGCACAACGCCGACGAAGGCGGCGCAGGTCATGAGCACGTTCTGCACGGCGGGGGTGGCGTGTTCCTCGAACCATTTGTCCAGCTTGGACTCGGCGGGCTCGGTTTCCCCCTCCATCGCTATATCGGCGGCGTGCATTAAATACCGGTAGCCCTTGTACAGGTTTTCGGCCATGTTGCAGACACCGCGCACCAGCGGGACCCTGTTGTACCAGTGGACGGTGACAGTGTCATAGGTCAGGTCGATGGTGCCGTCCGGCTTGCGCACGGCGCAGCAGATCTTCTCCGGCCCGCGCATCATAATGCCCTCCATCAGGGCCTGGCCGCCGACGGAGGTGCGGAATTCTTTGGACATATATGGTTCTCCTTGTCAATTTTTTTTGCCTTCCCCCGTGGGGGAAGGTGGCGCCGCAGCGCCGGATGAGGGGAAGCCCGCGCAGTAAACCGCAAAGCAGTTCTGACGCAAGCTCTGCCCTCATCAGTCACCTTCGGTGACAGCTTCCCCCACGGGGGAAGCCTTTTTAAATCTTGTCATGCAGGTGCTCCTGCCCGGGGTGGTAGACGGGGAGGGTGACGGTGACGGTTGTACCCTGGCCAAGGGTGGAGGCGATGTCAAATTTGCCGCCCAGCGTGCCGACGATCTCATCGACGACGGCCAGCCCGATACCCGAGCCGCGCACCGAGTTTTTCGCCTTGAAAAACTTCTGCTTGACCTTTTCCAGGTCGTCGGGCGCGATGCCGCGGCCCTGGTCGCGGATGGACGCGCTGACCGTGACCGGCGTGCGGCTCAGCGTCAGGAAGATCGTGCCGCCCGGCTCGGAATATTTGATCGCATTATCGAACAGATTCACAAACACCTGCCGCAGCCGCGCGGGGTCGGCCCAGACCGGGTACGGCTCGGGCGGCTCGGAGTAGACGAGCTGCATCCCCTCCTGCCGGATGCGGGCCTCCACAAACAGCGCGGCGTCGGTGGCCTCGGCGACGAAGTCGAGCACCTCGCAGTTCATCTTGATGCCGTTCTGCAGGCGGGAGAAGTCGAGCAGCTCCTCGACCATCGTATAAAGGCGGTCCGTCTCGGTGCCGATGATCGAGAGGCCGCGGCGGTAGTTTTCGTTCGTTGGGTCGTCGATATTGCTGATCGTCTCGACCCATCCCCGGATGGAGGTCAGCGGCGTGCGCAGCTCGTGGCTGACCGATGAGATGAACTCATTTTTCAACCGCTCGGTCTCGGCAAGATCCTCGGCCATCTGGTTGATCGTCTTGCACAGCCGCCCGATCTCGTCGTCGTAGCGGGTGTCCGGCAGGCGGACTTTCATGTCACCCTTCGCAATTTTGGTGGCAGTAGCCTCGACTTCACCGAGCGGACGGACGATGGAGCGTACAAAAAACAAGCCGCTCCACACCGTAAAGGCCAGCACCAGCACGCCGAGACCAACGCAGATAGCGACGGTGCGCCACCACAGGCCGTCAACGAGAGTCAGGCTTGTGACCATCCGCATGGCGGCGATGCTGCCCGCCGCGTAGGGCGCAAGCATCGTAACGGCCATGACCCTCTCGCCCTGGGGTGTCGTGAAGATGGCCGACCCGATCCCGTTGGCGGACGTCAGCGCACGGCCATAGTCGGTGCCGTTTGTCAGGTCGCGGTTCATGGTGCCGCTGCTGGTCGCCAGGATGACGCCCTGTGCGTCCAGCAGCATAAATTCAAACTTGTCCTTCTCGTCGAACTGCTCGACAACGCGCCGCAGGACATTGGCGCGGCTTTCGGCGGTGGTTGCGGTGTCCCCCGCCGTGCCCGTGGCCTGCAGGCGGCCCACGACGGTGGAAAAACGATTTTCCACCGCGCGCTCGACACCGCCGTAGAGGTCGTTGTAGCTGTAGTACAGGAACAGTCCCTCCGCCAGCACGAGCACCAGCACCGTGATCAGCAGGCTGCCGCGTATCCAGCGGCGGATAATGCTGGTGGATTGCATGGCGGTGAACTCCTTTCCTGTAGGATTTTGGTAGGTGGTAAGAGGGCGGGGTGAGAGATGACGGAAGCGGCGCGGGAGAGATGAATTCCTCCCCCTACGGTTGGTGGAAGGTTTGCGGCGAAGGATGCAGGGGGCGGCGTCCTCGACGCCCCGCGGAGGGGTCAAGCCCCCTCCCTACGATGCAAAAGATAAATGGGCGATAATGGCAAGGTGGAGGGCCGGGCATGCCCGGCCCCTACGGACTGCCGTTCCCGGTTTACGCATTCCACCTATACCCATACCCCCAAACCGTGAGGATATGCTGCGGGCTGCTGGGCTCGTCCTCGATCTTCATGCGCAGGCGGCGGATGTTCACGTCAACGATCTTCACATCGCCGAAATAATTTTTGCCCCAGACACCTTCCAGGATTTTTTCACGCACCAGCGCGGTACCCGGATTGCGGAAGAACAGCTCCATAATTTGGAACTCGACCTGCGTCAGGTCGATGGGCTTGCCGGACTTGTACAGAATGCGGCTCTTTTCGTCCAGCACAAAGGGGCCGCTGACAAGCTGCTCCGGCTCCTCGGCGGGCTTGGCGGCGGCACCGCTGCCGCGGTGGATGCGGCGGGTTAGCGCCTCCAGACGCGCGATCAGCTCCGACACCGAAAACGGCTTCGTAATGTAATCGTCTGCGCCGATGGACAGGCCGCGGATCTTATCGCTCTCCTGCCCTTTGGCCGACACGATGATAATGCCGATGTCGCTGTCGCCGCGGCGGATCGTCTCGCAGAGGCTCAAGCCGTCCATGCCCGGCAGCATAATATCCAAAAGTGCCGCGTCGCAGCGTTCCCCGCTGTGCATCAGTTCCAGCGCGCGCTCGGCACTGGGGGCCTCGACGACCTCCCAGCCGGCCATTTTCAGGTTCAGAGCTACCATTTCGCGGATGCTGGCTTCGTCTTCGACTACCAAAACTCGTTTCATAAACCCGATTTCCCTTTCTGTATCAATTTGATCCCAGCAGCACCGTGTTCTGGCTGATGAAATCTAGGCTCAATCCATAATACGACGTTACAACGCGGGCTTGCAGCTGCTGGCTGCCAATGTTTGCAATGCGCAGATAGTTGCCGACGCCGGTGGCCGCGTTGTCTGCGGGGTCAACGACGCGCATCTCGCAGTAGACCGTCGTGCCCTCGGCGTTGCAGATCAGCCAACCCGTGCCGCTCTGGTTGGAGCGGATCAGGATGTTGCCGTGCATCGACTCGGGCAGCTCCATAAAAATGTTATACTCGCTGTCGTAGACGCCAAACTTGCTGTTGCCGCCCGCCATCGAGGTGTAATCCTTCCAGAGCAGAAAGCTCAGCCGCTTGTCCATCGGCGTTTGCAACGTGCCGCCGTCGTCGATCTCCACAGGGATGTCCACCGTGCCGTTGTCGTCAAGATCGCGGCTCAGCAGTTCGCGGTGGTAGCGCAGCGTGCTGCGCTGAATGTCGCTCATGCCGCTGGGGCGGTAGGGCTGCAAAAAGCCCGTTGCTTCGTCATACAGAATGATGTCCGACACCAGACTGCTTGTGCCGGTCCAGGCATCCATGACCAGGTACATGCCGTCGTCGCTGCCGGTGCCCGCGTGCAGGGCCGCGCAGCTGCTGTAGACGCCCTCGCCCAGGTTCAGCGTCTGGGTCGAACGGAACTCGCCGTCGTTGGCGGTCAGCAGCTGCAGCGTTACGCCGCCCAGCTCAGTGTCCGGCGGCAGAGCCAGAACCAGGTCCTGCGTGTCGCCCTTGCCGGTGAAGTCCGCGACGATCATGTCGGTATAGCTCTTGCTGATGACCGTAGATAACGTATCACCGTCATATTGATAGACAACCAGATATTGGTCGCCCTGGGGCGAGACATACCCTGCCAGCAGCTGCTGGCTCGACGTGTCTCTGAGGTGCGCGGCGGAAAAGCTCTGCACCTCGCTGGTCAGGCCCTCCACCACGCGGCTGACGCGCCAGCTGCTCTCCCCCGTCGGCTCGAGCACGGCCAGCCAGACGTTGGAGCTGGTCGTGTCGGTGGTGTAGAGGACGGCGGCCTCGTCTGTGCCGTCGCCGTCCCAGTCGCCGAACGCAAACGGCGAAAGGAAATCGCCGCTGGCGGGATACTTTAAGGTTGCGCTGCCGCCCAGGTAGTTGTTCAGCGCCTTTTGCAGGGCCGCACTCTCGCCGGAGAGCTGCGGCGCGCGCAGCAGGGTCTCGACATCCCCTGCCGCACTGCACCCCGCCAGCAGCACAGGCACAAGGAGCAGCGCCGCGATTTTTTTCAACATGTGGCTTGCTCCTTTCTTGCACAAATATACAGATATAGTATAGCACATTTACGGCAGCGCCGCAATGCCTAACAGCATGAGAAGGCAGCCCGCGGCGGCGCCCAAAATGCCCGCGGTGTGGTGGGCGGGATGCAGGGCACCGGGCAGCAGCTGGGCCAGTGCCACCCAGACCATGACGCCCGCCGCCAGCACAACGGTGCCGTTCAGAAAGCCCGGCGTGAAGAGCCGACGCAGGAACAACCATGCCAGCACCGCCCCGAGCGGCTCGGCCAGGCCGGAGACGAGCGCGGCCAGCACACCCGCGGTGCGGCGGCGCGTTGCGTAAGCAAACGGCACGGCCACAGCAAGTCCTTCCGGGATATTGTGCAGGGCGATGGCCGCTGCGGTGCGCAGACCGAGCGACGGATCCGCCGTGCCCGCGAAGAAGGTCAGTACGCCCTCCGGGAAATTATGCAGCAGCAGCGCCAGCCCCGTGACAAGTGCCGTGCGCATGGCAGCGGCGCGGGCCGGGTCTCCGCTTTTGCCAAAGCGGGCGGCCAGTGCAGCTTCCTCGGGCAGGAGCCGCCCCAGCAGACCCGCGGTCAGCATCCCGAGCGCCAGCAGTGACACAACCGCTCCGCCGCAGGCCAGCGGCGGCAGGTAGCCCCCGTAAAACGCCAGCGCCTCCGGCATCAGGTCGGCCAGCGACGCCGTGAGCATGACCCCGCCCGCAAAGCCCGCGCTGGCCGCCAGCAGACGCTCCGACGGCGGACAGAGCACAGCCAGCAGCCCGCCCACCCCCGTGGACAGCCCCGCCACCGTCGTAAGTACAATCGGTGAATCTTGCATAGGTACGCCCCCTTTTATGGTTTATAAAGGTATGCGGCGCAGGGGGCGGGGTATGACCGGGGCGCGGGGTGTACTTTTGCAGGAGAGTATGATATACTTAACCTAGCTCAATAAATCGGGATTTATTAAGGAGGATATGGATGAAACTGTTTTTATGTTCGCACTTTTCAAGTGTAGGAAGTTTGATAAAAGAAGAAATTGATAACAAGAAAGTCGCATTTATTCCCACAGCTTCGCTGCGTGAAGGCTATACCGGTTATGTCGGCTCGGCTCGAAAGCTATTCAATAAACTGGGAGCAACCGTAACGGAAATTGATATTTCAACGGAGGCTTATTTAACGATACAGTCCGTTTTTGAAGATGCGGATGTGATATATTTTACTGGTGGAAATTCTTTCTTCCTTATGGACCAGCTCCGTAAAACGGGAACGGATGAGCTGTTGAAGAAGGAATTGGCAAAAGGAAAACTGATGATCGGTGAATCGGCGGGTGCGATTATATGCGCTCCAACTATCCAATATATTGAACAAATGGATGAAAAGCCGGAGGACTACTCACAAGAAGATGATGCAGGGCTTGATT
>OIBP01000695.1_pt1 | contig 12801 bp, 10 predicted proteins | sample 1581061 | NCBI WGS metagenome assembly OIBP01 (sample SAMEA3882514, study PRJEB24775) | human gut metagenome | biome: human-associated habitat; feature: intestine environment; material: feces | place: Netherlands | collected 2009/2010 | reverse complement strand
CGATGCGATCGACAATGCGTCGTCGGCTCCGCTGGTATGCTGCCTACCCTGACTCAAAAGGTGTCCTTTCATCGCGCAAAGGCTGCGTGTTCGCTTTGTGTGCGATGTCGATTCTTCTTTCGACAGTATAGCGGTTCGCTTGAAAAGGACGGTCTTGTCTTTGCGTCGAATTGGGAATTACCAGCTCATTGAAGGGGTAGTGAGGGGGTGGTAGGAAAATACCACGCTGTTTTCGCGTCTAGGCGATGGATTCTGCCTCTCAGCATATTCATTGTATCGCTTGTGAATGCGTCCGCGCCGTCCCATCCCCTCCAAGATGGCGTGGGCGCACGGTGGCGTAAACAGACGATACAGAGGAAGGGATTGGGCAGTAATGTTTGATGCAAAACAGGGGTCGGTTTCCCGAAGAGGATTTCTTGGTTTCGCGGGCGTTGCCGCGGCAGGTCTTGCGGGCGCTACGGCGCTGTCGGGTTGTTCGCCGCGTACATCGGGCGGCAAGGATTCCAAATCGGGTGAAGTTGCGGGCATCAGCGGCGTAAGCGGCCACGAACGCGAAGGCCTGCCTTCGTTCTTGATTGCTCCGGAGCCCATTACCGATATCAGCGAGACACTCGATTACGATGTTGTGGTGGTCGGTGCTGGTTCTGCTGGCATCCCGGCGGCGCTCTCGGCCTGCGAGGCCGGCGCAAAAGTTGCTCTGCTTCAAAAGGAGAGCACGGCCATTTCTCAGGGAAATACGGCCAGCGGCATCATTACCGACAAAAGCAACCCAGCTGCAGCCGCAGCGCTGGCTCAACTGCTCGTGAAGGAATCGGCTTATCGCGCCGACCCTGCGCTTATTCAGGTCTGGATCGATAACGGCGGCGAGGCGGTCAAATGGGTGCTCGACAAGGTTGCTGCTGCGGGCGGTTCGGTCATCGACCAGGGCAACAATCAGCAGTCGAAGGCATCCAACGAGGTGAACGGTTATGAGGGCCTGAACTACGTGACTTCTTATATGGGTCCGAAGCCGTATAGCAACGGAGACGGTATGAAGGTGCTCGCTCAGGTTGCGGAAGAGGCCGGAGTGGACATCTATTACAGCACGCCTGCCGAGCAGTTGGTCAAAAACGAAGACGGGGCCGTGTCCGGCGTCATCGCCGAGGGCGAGAACGGGTATATGCAGTTCAATGCCGCGAAAGGCGTCATCATTGCCACGGGCGATTACCAAAACGACGAGGAGATGTCGAATTACTACTTGCCCGACCTGCGTTATTTCGGCCGCAAGCAGTCCAATAAGACCGGCGATGGCCATAAGATGATCGTGTGGGCCGGCGGGAAGATCACGAATATCGTGCACACGAAGATGATGCATGACTTCGATGCGGGTCCTATGTGGAATGTGCCGTTCCTGGCCGTGAAAACCGCATCCGGCAAACGTTTTATGAACGAAAAAATCGACATGGCCATGGTGTGCAACTACCTTACGTCCGAGGCCGATGCAGGACGATATTGCCAGGTTTTCGATAGCAAGTACGAGCAGATTGTTCCCGAGTGGAAAGGCGTAGGCAAATTCGTAAGTGCCGAGGACATGAGAGTATACATGCCCGAGGAAGAGGTTGAGCGCAAAGGCGTGCTTGAAGGCTTCATCAACACGTGGAAGGCCGATACGCTTGAGGAATTGGCCGAAAAGCTTGGCATCGAAGACACGAAGACGTTCGTCTCCGAGGTAGAGGCGTACAACGAATTGTGTGCAGCTGGCTCTGACACCGCGTTTGGTAAGGAGGCACAGTACATGATTCCTGTCGACACTCCGCCGTACTACGGCATTTCTCGCACCATTCGCCTTTCGGCCATTTGCAGCGGCGTCGACGTCGACTCAAACCATCAATGCCTCAATGATGCCGGAGAGCCTATCAAGGGCCTGTATGCCGTAGGCAATTGTTCGGGTGGTTTCTACGGTGGCGTCGACTATCCGTTGACGGTTGGAGGCCTTTCCATTGGACGTTGTTACACGGAAGGCTACGTGACCGGTAAGCTGGTTGCGTCTCTGTAGCGTGTTTTTCGACGGTGCGATGCATGTATGCAATGCGCGTATCGACCGTATCTTTTTCGCCCCGATCCCAGGTCCATGCGTTGGACTTGGTCGGGGCTTTTTGCGGCCGGACCAGGAATGCTGCGGAGGGCCGTTCGCGTTTGCGCAGACGAGCGGGCTTCTCGTCTACAGCGGGCGCGATCGAGGCGCTTTTCCGATGGATATGCTGCGTCATCTGCGTTTTTCACACGTCCGTAAGCTATTATGAGTTTTTAATTGCAGTATTTACGCATCGCAGATGGAGACATTTCCCATGACCGACATGATTAAGGCTCAGCGCGAGCAGCTTGCTCGTATTGCGCTGGATAATTCCGACTTGCTTGATGAGCTGTTTACTCGATTGGAGAGCTCTTCTCGTCGTGAAAGGCAGAATGCGGCAGCTACTCTTTCTGCCGTCGCATCCTTCGACCCCCAGGCGGTTTTTTCTCGCATCGATGCATTCGTCAATGCTCTCGATCGTCCTGAGGCGCAAACGCGATGGGAATCTCTCGAGGTGTTGATTCATTTCCTCTCCCTTGATCCCGATTCCTGCGACAAGGCTCTCCCGGGCGCGGAGAGTGCTTTGTTTGATGAAGATTCCGGCCCGCTCCGTCTTGCTGCTCTTCGCTTTCTTTGCAAATACGGCGAGCTTTCCCAGAAGCATAGCCTTCAGGTTTGGCCTTTGCTCGACGAGGCAATCCAATGCTATCACGGCGATCTTGAATTCCAGGACATGCTTATTGCGGTTATTTCGTTTTCGGAATCCGACCTTGCCGATTCCGTTCGAGACGAGCTCAAAGACCGTATGGAGTTCGATGCCAAGCATGGCCGCGGCGTTTTGAAGAAGCGTGCTCAGCTGATTATCGAGAATCTTGACAAATAGCATCGTTTTCGACATTGAGCATTTCGCTGCGTTTCTGTATATGTTCTGACGAGCATCTCTGTCTGAGAATGGTTTCATAATGCCGAGCTTGCGGCGAGAATTGATCGTGTATTGCGGCGCTCGCTTCAGTTGCAGGCCCTTCGCTGATTTTTCGACCCTTCGCTTTATTTGGCTAAAGCGCGCGTGATATGATAGGAGGGTTACAGAACGGTCGCATGGTGCGACCCTGATTCAGCGAGGTTGCATATGAACAATCGCATTGACGTGCTTGCCGTGGGCGATCGCTCCGTTGGGTATTACCCCGTTCGCGGAATCGACGGTGCCGACAAGCTTCCGTACTCTTTACGCATTCTGCTTGAAAACGTTTTGCGCATGGCTCCTGATGATGAGTCCGCGTCTCGTTTTGCGGGCCGCGTGGTTAGCGCGGGACTTGCGGGCGAACAAGGCGGAGAGATCGAGTACATGCCTGCGCGTGTTTTGCTGCAAGACTTCACGGGCGTGCCTGTTTTCGTCGATCTTGCCGCCATGCGCGAGGCGGCTCGCGATCTTGGGGGCGATCCCTCGCGAATCAATCCTCAAATTCCGTTGGACTTGGTCATCGACCATTCGGTCATCGCCGACGTTGCGGGATGCCCTCAAGCGCTTGAGAAGAATATGGAGATGGAATTCGCCCGCAATGGCGAGCGCTATCGTTTTCTCAAGTGGGCTCAGGAATCTTTCCAGAACGTGCGCATCGTTCCTCCTGGGGCGGGAATCTGCCATCAGATTAACGTCGAACATTTCGCAACGGGCGTTATGACCAAGGACGAGGATGGCAAGGAGATTGCCTATTTCGATACGGTGGTTGGTACGGACAGCCATACAACGACAGCAAACGGCATCGGTGTGCTGTCGTGGGGCGTCGGCGGCATCGAGGCGGAGGCGGCGGCGCTCGGACAGCCGATCACGACGCTTGTTCCGCGCGTCATCGGCGTGCATCTTACCGGCCGCCTTTCCGAGGGTGTCTCGGCGATGGATGCTGCGCTTGTGTTCGCGCAGATGCTTCGTGCCAAAGGGGTCGTAGGATGCTTCGTCGAATGCTTCGGCGAAGGCGTGGGTGCACTTTCGGCGACTCAGCGAGCTTGCATTGCCAATATGACTCCTGAGTACGGTTGCACATGCACGCTTTTCCCTGTCGATGACAGGACGCTTGAATATCTGCGTTTGACGGGCCGCGACGAAGAACAGGTCGCTCTTGTCGAAGCTTACGCCAAGGCGCAAGGACTCTGGAACGAGGACGCTGAGCGCGTTTACAGCGAGGTTGTCGAGCTCGATCTTTCTACGGTGAAGCGTAGCCTCGCCGGTCCGAGCCGTCCGCATAGCCGCTTTGACGCAGATTCTGCTCGCGATTCCTTCCGGGAAATCTGCGAAGAGCGCGGTCTGGATGTGGAACATCGTGCGGTTGTCGATTTCGGAGGCGAGTCTTTCGAGCTTGCGCACGGCGCATTGGCCATCGCCGCCGTTACAAGCTGCACGACTGCGACCGACCCCGAGATGATGCTTGCTTGCGGCCTGGTTGCAAAAAAGGCTCGAGAAGCGGGTCTTGAGGCAAAGCCTTGGGTCAAGAGAGTTATGGCCCCTGGAAGCCATGCCACCCAGCTGCTGCTCGAGCGCGCCGGCCTTGCCGAGCCTCTTGCCGAACTTGGCTTTGCGACATGCGGTTTTGGCTGCATGAGCTGCATTGGCAATTCTGGCCCCATTTGGCCCGAGATGCATGAAGTCGCCGGCGATATCGAGCTTGCCAGCGCGCTTTCGGGCAACCGCAACTTCGACGGGCGCATATCCCCAGACGTTTCCCAGAATTATCTGTGCGCTCCCGCGGCCGTTGTCGCGTATGCTATTGCAGGCACGATGGACTTTGATTTCGAAACGCAGGAATTGGGCTTGAACAAGGCGGGCAATCCGGTGTATCTGCGTGACATCTGGCCGTCCGACGACGAAATCGAACGTGCTCTCGACGCTTACGTGACCAGGGAGCTTTTCGAAGAGGGCGGACGCGGCCTTTACGAAGGCACTGACGCCTGGAAGGCACTCGAGGTCGAGTCGTCCGATATTTTTGCATGGGATGAGGATTCGACCTATGTTCGTCACGCTCCGTATTTCGAGGGGATGACGCTCGAGCTTCGCGACGTGAAGCCCATCGAGGATGCGCGCGTATTGGTCAATGTGCGTGATTTCATAACGACGGATCATATTTCTCCCGCAGGCAGCATCGCCTCCGATAGCCCTGCTGCGGCGTATCTGCGTGAGCGTGGAGTCGAGCCCGAGATGTTCAACACCTACGGCAGTCGCCGCGGAAACCACGAAGTCATGGCGCGCGGGGGCTTCGGCAACGTCAAGCTGTCCAATCTTCTCGCCGACGGTCGTAATGGCGGATATACGCGCGATTTCGAAACAGGTCAGGTCACGAGCATCTTTGAGGCTGCGTGCGATTATGAGAAAGCTGGTCTTTCGTCGATCGTCTTGGCGGGCAAGATGTACGGCAGCGGGTCGTCGCGCGACTGGGCGGCGAAGGCTCCTCTTCTTTTGGGCGTTCGCGCGGTTTTCGCCGAAAGCTTCGAGCGCATCCATCGTTCGAACCTGATCGGCATGGGTATTTTGCCGCTCCAGTTCGAAGAGGGGCAAAGCGTCGAGAGTCTTGGGCTCGATGGAACGGAGGCGTTCTCCATCGAGGCGATCGATTTCGGCGGCGGCGAACCATGCATGCCAACGCCTTCGAAGGTGAAGGTAACGGCTTTGCAGCAGGATGGTCTAACGAAGGAGTTTCAGGCTATAGTACGAGTTGATACGCCGACCGAGGGGGCATATATGGCCCATGGCGGTATCCTGCAGTACGTGTTGCGCCACCTTGTGGCCAACGCATAAGTTTGACCGACGCGCTGACGGGCACCTGCATAATGCGGGCGCCCGTTGCATATCTGCTTGATGCATAGGGAAGGGAATACATGGCAGGCAACCAAAATCCATTTTTCACCATGTTCGGCATGGATGATCCATTTGGCGCGGGGGAGGGATCCCAGCAGGCTACGTCCCATGTCGAGTTCAATGCGACGGAAGATTTCCGCCAGCTTAAGGATAAGTTTGCAAGCATGAGCAAAAAGGCGCTGGTCGCGTTCGTCATCGTGGCTGTTATTGCCCTTGCCGTCGCGTATTGGTGGTTCCATCCGCCCATCAACATCCACAGTGTCGATACGTGGATGTTCGTCGCAGTGTTCATTCTGCTGCCGACGTTTCTGTTCTTCCGCGCAAAATCCCGCGCTTATAAAAACGGAACCTCCAAGGTGTCGAGCAGCGCCGGTAAGGCGAAAACCTTCAAGGTGCTCTCTTTTGTCCCCGTGGTCGTTTTCGCGCTGGTGCTCGTAGGAACCCTCATTTCGGTTTCGTTCTTCCCGGGCAACGCCCAGAAGTATGCAAACGTCCTTCAGACCACCGATATGGAGTTCACCCAGGATATCCAGGAAGTGGACTATAACGAGATTCCCGTTATCGACCGTGAGTCTGCGGTGCTTCTGGGCAATCGTACGATGGGCGCCATGTCCGACCTGGTGAGCCAGTTTGAAATCTCCCCCTTGTACAGCCAAATCAACTATCAGGATCATCCTGTGCGCGTGAGCCCTCTGGTGTACGCCGACTTGTTCAAATGGCTCCAGAATCGCGAGCAGGGCATTCCCGCCTATGTCATTGTCGACATGACCTCTCAGGACGCACAGGTTGTTCGACTCGAAGGCGACAAGGCCATCAAATACTCCGAAAGCGAGCCTCTCGCTCGAAACATCGATCGCTACGTGCAGTTGAAGTACCCCTTCTATATGTTCGGTGAGAAGTCTTTCGAAATCGACGACGAAGGTAATGCGTGGTGGATCTGCCCCGTTCGAGATTTCACCATCGGTCTTTTCGGTGGCGAAACCATCTCTCGCGCCGTTTTGGTGAACGCGTCAACGGGCGAATGCCAGGATCTCGATGTTTCCGAGGTTCCCGAGTGGGTCGACCGCGTGTACCCGGCGAATCTGCTTATTCAGCAGTACAACTGGTCCGGCAAGTACAAGGACGGATGGATCAATAGCTGGCTCGGTCAGAACGGCGTCGTCCAGACCACCCCTGGCACCGACGGCGCGCTTGGTTACAACTACATCGCCAAAGACGATGATGTCTGGATGTACACGGGCGTCACTTCGGCCACGGGCGACAACTCCATTGTCGGCTTCGTGCTGGTGAATCAGCGTACCTCCGAGAGTCACTTCTATTCCGTGGCCGGTGCAACCGAAGACTCCGCCATGCAATCTGCGGAAGGCCAGGTGCAAAACCTTCGCTATCAGGCAACCTTCCCGATTCTCATCAACGTGAGCAATACGCCTACGTACTTCATGGCTCTGAAAGACGACGCCGGTCTGGTGAAGAAGTATGCGATGGTGGACATTCGCAGCTATCAAAACGTTGCGGTCGGCGATACGGTGGCTGACACACAGAAGGCCTACATGTCTCTGATCGCGGCGAACGGATTGGGCGAAGGCTCGGCTTCGAGCGATTCGGCCATCGAGACGAGCGGCACAATCAAGACGATCGCGCAAGCGGTCATCGAGGGCAATTCGCACTTTTACCTGACCCTCGATGGCGATAGCCGCATCTACGACTTCGCTTTGCCCGGCATGCTTAACGTGGTCTCTTACGCCGTGGGCGATACGATCACCTTCCGTTATGTCGAAGGCGATCCGACAAGCGCCGCTCAAGAGATTGTTGAGGCGGCCGTCAACGGCACGCAGGATTCTTCCGACCAAAACGGCTCTTCCGCTTCCAGCGTCGAGGGCAAGGGAGTTTCCGATGGCTCCGCCTCTAGCGAAGGGGGCGCATCCAGTCAATCGGAGGAGAAGGCTGCGTAGCTTGATTTTTTTGAAATTCCATCTTGCATTCTTCGGAAAGTAGGATAAACTGTCTTCTCGCGTTTGAAAAAGCGCATATGAACGATAGTTCCGCTACCGAAGACAGCAGGCACCGCAAGGTTTAATTGCATCGCAGCCAGCCGAGGTGGAGCGCATGATGATAGTGCGACCCCCGTGTCTTCGACCGGGGGTCTTTTCTTTTTCGTTTTGCGAGAACAGGCCCACCCTCAATGTGGCGGAGCGTTTGAGCAAAAACGAAAAGGAGGTGAAACAGCATGCCAAACAAGCACAATGTCGAAAATGTCGCAAAGATCGCTGAAGAGCTCCAGGACATCACCGCAATGTGGGTTATCGACTACCGCGGCCTTACCGTCAAGGAGGTCGAGACCCTTCGTCGCGCAGTCCGCGAGGCTGATGCGAAGATGGGCGTTTACAAGAACACCCTTATGCGTCTCGCACTGGAGAACGCCGAGCTTCCCGAGCTGGGCGACATCCTCTCCGGCCCTTCCGCTTTCGTGTTCGCCACGGGTGACCCCGTCGCTTCCGCAAAGGCCATCAAGGACTTCGCTAAGCAGAACGAGAATCTGGTCATCAAGGGCGGCATGATGGACGGCGTCGCCTACGGCGCCGCAGAGGTCGAGGCTATCGCAGCCCTTCCTTCCCGCGAGGAGCTCATCGCCAAGCTGCTCGGCACCATCAGCAACCCCATGGTCAAGATGGTCCGCGTCTGCAACGGCCCCATGGAGTACTTCGCTCGCGCGGTTTCCGCTATCGCGGACCAGAAGTCTGCAGCGTAAAGCTGCATAGAGCGGCTTAGGCCGCGTTACGTGAAAACCAAGGCGTCGGCACAACGATGTCGCGCCTCATGTGAAAGGAGCCATCACCATGGCCGTTACTCGTGAAGAGATCATCGAAGCTTTGAAGGAAATGCCCGCTCTGGAGCTCTCCGAGCTCGTCAAGGAGCTTGAGGAAGTCTTCGGCGTGTCCGCCGCTGCTCCCGTCGCTGTTGCTGCTGCTCCCGCTGCTGAGGGTGGCGCTGCAGAGGAGAAGTCTGAGTTCGACGTCGTCCTCGAGGGCTTCGGCGACAACAAGATCGCTGTCATCAAGGTTGTCCGCGAGATCACCGGTCTTGGCCTGAAAGAGGCCAAGGAGGTCGTCGAGGGCGCTCCCAAGGCTATCCAGGAGGGCGTTGCCAAGGACAAGGCTGAGGAAATCAAGGCTAAGCTCGAAGAGGCTGGCGCTGCTGTTACCTTGAAGTAACAACTCAGCAACGACTGAATCACTTTTCAATCACGAACGAAGGGTCGAAGCGCATGCTTCGGCCCTTCGTTGTATAGTTTTCGGAAGATGACGCATAAGCTAGGTTAAGGAGACGCAGGTGCAGCAAGGGTATTTCTCTCGGTCATGGGAAGCCTTTCGTTCCACGGAAGGGTGGTTTGCCAAGATATGCATTCTTGCGCTCATCGCGTTCATTCCTATTCTCGGGCCCATTGTGGTTTCCGGCTACCTTCTAGGTTGGGCGCGCGATGCCGCATGGGGCATGGATAATCCTCTTCCGCGTAAGGTGTTCGGGAACGAGGACGGACGCCTGTATCGTCGCGGCCTGTTTGTTTGGATTGTCTCGCTCGTCATGGGCTTGGCGGTCTTTGTCGTCGTCTTTGTCTGCATGTCGCTTTTCGGATTGGCCGCAGGTGTCTTCTCGACGCTTTTCGACGGCGCGTACGCTGCTGGCTTTCTTGCCATTCCCGCAGCAATAGGCTCTTTCGGCATAGGGGCGGTTTCTCTTGTTGTTTCTTTCGCAGCGCAGTTCTTCATCTGGGTGGGGTGCATGCGAATGAGCATCTACGACACGTTAAGCGCGGGTTTTCAGGTAGGGCAGATTTGGTCGATGATTCGGCGTGACCCCGTAGGCCTCTTGAAGATATTTCTCTACGAACTCGTCGCATCGCTTTTGATCGGCATCGTGCTGGCCGTAATATGGACGGTGCTGGTTTTCGTCGGAATGATTGTCGCGATGGTTTTTGTCGGGGCGGCCGATCTTTCCGGCATGGCGGCGTATGGCCTGGACGGCTTTGCCATCATGGGAGCCATTGCGGCCATTCTGCTGTTTCTGGCCGTTGTGTACGTCTCTATGGCGCTAGGGGTTGTCCTGCAGGCTTTGGTGTACCGTTCGTTGGGTTATTGGACCGCTCAGCTCAATGTTGCGGCATGGGGCTCCCAATATGACCCGCTTCCGCCTCTCCAATACGATATGCGAGGGTAATGTGGCTAAGAAAGACAAACTCGAAAAGACCAACGCTATGCGTATGCTTGACGCTGCGGGGGTTTCATACGAATGCCATGTGTATGACGGCTCCGTTGCCCTTTCGGGGGTCGAGGTCGCTCGCTTTCTAGGACAGGACCAGGACAGGGTCTTCAAAACCCTGGTAAGTGTCGGTCGAAGCGGCGAGCATTATGTGTTCATGATTCCCGTGGCGGCAGAGCTCGATTTGAAGAAAGCGGCCGCCGCCGCTGGCGAGAAGAGCATATCCATGCTCAAATCGCGCGAGCTGCTTCCTCTTACGGGCTACATTCACGGCGGATGCAGCCCCTTGGGTATGAAGAAGCATTTCAGAACGTTCATCGACGAGACCGCCCAGCTTTTCGAAGATTCGATCATGTGCTCTGGCGGCCGCATAGGGTGTCAGATCGAGCTTTCGCTTCGTGATTTGCAAAAAGAGGCTAAAGCAGAATTGGCCGATCTTACCGTCTAAATCGAAGGAGACTTGCGTTGCGGTTTTGCCAACGGGGCGCCGAGGCGCCAGGTGTTGGCGCATTGACTAAGGCTGCGCGGTGCGGAAGGGTGCTGGGATTTCGGGCGCTGGCACAATGCCGGATACGAAGGGATTTCAGACGCCGAAACAATGTTGGAAAAAATTTTCAAAAAAGTTGTTGCATTACAAATTGGATTTTGCCATAATAATCGAGCTGCTTGATTCGTCCCCATAGTCTAGAGGTCAGGACGCGGCCCTTTCAAGGCTGAGACACGAGTTCGATTCTCGTTGGGGGCACCATAAATCCAAACCCGAACACCTTATGGCGTTCGGGTTTTTTTTATTGCCGCATCAATGGCTCGAAAGGTGCGGCGGTATCATAGAACAATTCTGTATCGAGATACGCGAAAGTGGGAAACGCTATGGCATTTTGCTGGGAGAAACGCGGCTGCGACGAGGAGATGCAGAGCCGCTGCCCTCATAACATCCCGGGGGAGCTTTGTCCGACCGAATGTAACTTCGCCGCGTGCGACAGGCCCACGCACGAGGTCGCCTACGGCCTGTCCATGCTCGACAATCCCGATGTCGATAGGAATGCACCTGTCAAGGAAGTATGCCGTGTGTGCAAATTCTTCATCGAACACGGTCCCGTCATAAAGAAAGAGGCGTAGCTATGGCGCGTGTAGCAGTTGTAGGCGGCGGCGCCTCGGGACTTATCGCCGCCATCGAGGCGGCGCGATCCGGAGCCGATGTGGTGCTGTACGAAGAGGCCGACCGCGTAGGGAAGAAAATCCTCGCCACAGGAAACGGCCGCTGCAACCTCAGCAACGCCGACATCATGAGCGACGACTACAACCGTCCGGAATTCGTGCAGGAGGCTATGAACGAGCTGCCTCCTGAAGACGTGCTGCAGATGTTCGTGTCGGCCGGTTTGCTCGTTTCCGAAGAAGACGAGGGCCGCATCTATCCTTACAGCAACAAGGCTGCGACCGTCGTCGACGTTCTGCGCCTTTGCTTTACCGAGGCCGGCGCCAAGGCATGCTGCTCGTCGAAGGTGGAGCGCGTCGTGCCTGTGGGCGAAGCCCAGAACGCTGCATTATGCGAAAAAGACGGCGGCCGTTGGACCGTGGTCTGCGCCGACGGCGCGGTCGAGGCGTTCGATTCGGTAATCGTGGCCGTAGGGGGCGCTCCGGAGAAAGGGCTTGTCCCCGATGACGTCAAGTACGTTTCCACGCACCCTGTCTTGGTGGGCTTGAAGACGGACACCACGAATATCAAGGGTCTTTCGGGGATACGAGTCCGCGCTCGCCTGTATCTCGATACCGATCCCGAGGATCTTCGCGACGCATGGATGGACGTGGTCGACCCCGATTTCGAGGCGGATTACGTAGGACCGGAAGAACGCGGCGAGGTTTTGTTCAGGGACTATGGCATTTCCGGCATTGCGGTCTTCGATATGTCCCGCTATGTTCGTCCTGGTCAGATGGTTTTCATTGACCTTCTTCCCGACCTCGATCCTCAAGAAAAGGTCGATTTCATTTGGAACCAGGTTTTAAGCCACCCTTCGCGCACGGCATGCGAGATTTTGTCCGGCATGATGCCGTCTCGTGTCGCACGCGCCGTCGTTACGGCGGCGGGGCCGATCATTGCCGAGCAGGAGGCCGTGGTGCTTGCGATGGTTTCCGAATCGTTCGGCTTGACCGTGAAGGGAATTGCCGATCCGAAGCAGGCCCAGGTTATGCGAGGCGGCTATGCGGTGAAGCATTTCTGCCCGAGTACGATGGAATGCAAAAAACACGCAGGGCTCTACGTCGTCGGAGAGGCTCTCGATGTCGACGGACGCTGCGGCGGCTACAACCTGCACTGGGCTTGGACGAGCGGCATTCTTGCGGGCCGTGCAGCGGCCGGCGCCGTTCGCTCTGTGCTTCGATAGGGGCTCCATATGCTCGAGATAAGCAATCTGCGTCTTCCGCTCGATGCCGGTCTTCCGCATGGGGAGAATCTGGTGCGCAGGCGCATCGCGAAGGCCGTAGGGTGCGAGCCGCGCTGCATTGCGGATATGCGCCTTTTGAAGCGCAGCGTGGACGCGCGCAAGAAAAACGACGTCCACTTCGTTGCGACGTATGCTTTCAGCCTCATCGATGCGGACGAACTGGATGCCGTGCGGCGCGGGTGCAGGCCCCCGGTGCACCTGAA
>OIBP01000692.1_pt1 | contig 12851 bp, 6 predicted proteins | sample 1581061 | NCBI WGS metagenome assembly OIBP01 (sample SAMEA3882514, study PRJEB24775) | human gut metagenome | biome: human-associated habitat; feature: intestine environment; material: feces | place: Netherlands | collected 2009/2010 | reverse complement strand
TTCGTCTTCCGCCGCTTCCTTTCCTTCGACCTTCCCCTCTGTCCCTTCAACGAAAGTGAACCCCTCATGAGCAGCTACAACGTGCGCTCGCCCCGGGCCGACGAGTTCATCAACCACGCGGAAATCCTCGACACTCTGGCCTACGCCGAGGCGCACAAAAGCGACGCCGCCCTGGCCCGTTCCATCCTGGAAAAGGCCCGGACGAACCTGGCGCCGGCTCACGACCACGGCACAACGCTCACCCATCGCGAGGCCTCGGTGCTGCTGGCTTGCGAGGACCCGCAGGTGAACGCCGAAATTCGCCGGCTCGCCCGCGACATCAAGCAGGCCTACTACGGCAACCGTATCGTGCTGTTCGCGCCGCTGTACCTTTCTAACTACTGCGTGAACGGGTGCCTGTACTGCCCCTACCACGCGAAGAACCGCGACATCCCGCGTCGCAAGCTCACGCAGGAAGAGATCCGCGCCGAGGTCGTCGCCCTGCAGGACATGGGCCACAAGCGCCTGGCCATCGAGGCGGGGGAAGATCCGATCCACAACCCGCTTGACTACATTCTGGAGAGTCTTGAGACCATCTACGGCACCAAGCACAAAAACGGGGCCATCCGCCGCGTGAATGTGAACATCGCCGCCACGACCGAGGACGCCTACCACCAGCTGAAGGCCGCGGAGATCGGCACCTACATCCTGTTCCAGGAGACCTACCACCGCGCCCGCTACGAGGAGCTGCACCCCTCGGGCCCCAAGGCCGACTACGCCTGGCACACCGAGGCCCACGACCGCGCCATGGCCGCCGGCATCGACGACGTGGGGCTCGGCGTGCTGTTCGGCTTGGAGGGCTACGCCTACGAGTTCGCCGGCCTGCTCATGCACGCGGAGCATTTGGAAGCGGTGTTCGGCGTGGGCCCGCACACCATCTCGGTGCCGCGGGTGAAGCCGGCGAGCGACATCGACCCCGACGCTTTCGACAACGGCATTCCCGACGAGATGTTCGAGAAGATCATCGCGCTCATTCGCATCGCCGTGCCCTACACGGGCATGATCATCTCCACTCGCGAGTCGCAAGAAGTGCGCGCCGCAGCGCTGCAACTGGGCGTGTCGCAGATCTCCGGCGGCAGCCGCACCAGCGTGGGCGGCTACGGGGAAGAGACGCGGCCCCACGACACCGAGCAGTTCGACGTGTCCGATACGCGCACCCTGGACGAGGTCATCGGCTGGCTCATGGACGAGGGCCACCTCCCCAGCTTCTGCACTGCCTGCTACCGCGCCGGCCGCACCGGCGACCGCTTTATGGAGTTCTGCAAGAGCGGCCAGATCCAGGACTTCTGCCAGCCGAACGCCCTGCTCACGCTGGGAGAGTACCTGTGCGACTACGCCAGCCCCGCCGTGGCGGAGAAGGGGTGGAAGATGATCGACACCGAGCTCGCCCGCGTTCCCGACGACCGCCGCCGTACCCTGGCCGCCGACTACCTCGCCCGCGTCCGCACCGGCGAGCGCGACTTCCGGTTCTAGGAGGAGTCCGCATGTCTCTGAACGATACCCCTTCCGGCGAGCGCGCCCACATCGTCTTCTTCGGCGTGCGCAACGCCGGCAAGTCCAGCCTGGTGAACGCGCTGACGAACCAGACCGTCTCCGTAGTGTCCGATGTGGCCGGCACCACCACCGACCCGGTGCGCAAAGCCATGGAACTGGCGCCGGCCGGTCCCGTGCTCATTGTTGACACTCCAGGTATCGACGACGCCGGCGACGTAGGCGACCTGCGCGTCCAGCGGGCCGAGGCCGCGCTGAACGAAGCCGACGTGGCTGTGCTCGTGGTGGATGCCACACGCAGCCTCACCCCTTTCGACGAGAAACTCCTCGCCGCCTTCCAAACGCGCCGCATTCCCTATGTGATTGCGGAGAATAAGGCCGATTTGCTTGCGGAAAGCGGGCGAGCCGGCGCTGCGGAGTCGTCGCTGCCTTCGCCGCGCCCGGGGACGGACGCTTCGGATAGCGAGCCCCTCTCGGAAGGCGCTGACCACAACGCCACGGCCTCCGCCGAAAACGATGGCGCTTCCGCACGGGCCGCCCGCGTGCGCGTGTCGGCGCTGACGGGGGAGGGGCTGAGCGACCTGAAGCGCGCGCTTGCCACCCTGGCCACTGGTGCAGTGGAGGAGCGGCGGCTCGTGGGCGACCTGCTTACGCCCGGTGACGTGGTGGTGCTCGTCATCCCGCTGGATTCTGCCGCGCCCAAGGGTCGCATCATTCTGCCCCAGCAACAGGTCATGCGCGACGCGCTGGACGCCGGCGCCTTCCCCTGCGCCACCGGCGTGGAAGGCCTGCCCGACCTGCTGGCCGCCCTCGCCCGACCGCCGCGCCTGGTGGTGACCGACTCCCAGGCCTTCGGCGAGGTGGACGCCCTTTTGCCGGCGGATGTGCCGCTTACGTCGTTTTCCATCCTTATGGCTCGCTACAAGGGTGACCTGGCCGCCCAGCTGGAAGCGGTGCGCGCTTTGGAAAACCTTACCGACGACGACACGGTGCTCATCGCCGAGGGCTGCACCCACCACCGTACCTGCGAGGACATCGGCACGGTGAAGCTGCCCCGGCTCATTTGCGCTATCAGCGGTGCCGAGCCCCAGTTCGCCTTCACCTCCGGCCGCGACTTCCCCGACGATCTTTCCCCCTATGCCGCCATCGTCCACTGCGGCGGCTGCACCTTGAACGCCCGCGACATGGCCTCGCGCCTCCAGCGCGCCCGCGCCCAGCAGGCCCCCTTCACCAACTACGGCATGACCATCGCCCGCGCCCACAACATCCTCCCCCGCGCCCTCGCCCCGCTGGAATGAAGCTGCTACGCGAGAGGAAAAGCGGTCAAAAACCGTGTGCAGACTGCACGGGTGCCCCTCGCTAGGTCGTTACTGGCCAAAAACGGCGCGCAAACTGCACAAGCGTCTGCAAACTGCACAAGCGTCTCATGATTAAGCCGCTGTTGGCCAAAAACCATGCGTGAACTGTATATAAAGGGGCGTGCCTGACGCTTTTTGGCCAAAAAACCCGCGACAGCTGCAGTATTGGCCCGCGATTTTGAAGGCGTCGCTTCCCGCGTGTCAAGTTTTACCAGGTCAGAATCCCGTTGTAGCGAACGTGCGAGCGCGGAGGAAAGCGAAAGGAGAAAAAGAGCCCTCCGAAAAGCAGTCAGCGCGTATTTTTTGGCCATTTGACGAAAGCGCGGCGAGGCTCGTCTCATCTAGCTTGGCGAGCTTAAGACCATCGACAGGTGCCTGTACGCGGCGAGGCGCTAGAGGAACTTCGTCCCGTCCAGCTTGGCGAGCACCCACCGGTTCAGCCGGATGACGGGGCGCCGCAGGACGAGGCCGAGAATGAGGCTCGGCACCAGGATGGCCGCGAGCAGGCCCATCTGCACGAGGTACTGGTCGCCGTAGATGCCGGCCATGGCCCCTTCCAGCGCCGGCATGGAATGGGCGAAGGGCAGCCACGGGTAAATCTCCTGGAACAGCGGGGCCGACAGCATCTGCACCGGCATGAGGCCGCCGGCGCCGGCCAGCTGCAGCACGAGCCCGATGATGGCCAGCGCCTTCCCGATGTTGCCGAAGGACACCGTCAGCGTGTACACCAGGTTCGTGAACACCACCGATGCCAAGCAACAGGCTGCCAGATACAGCCAGAAGTGCTCGCATTCCACGCCGAGGAAGAACACGTTGCCGAGTCCCACGATGAGCGCTTGGGCGAGGCCTATCAGGCAGAACACCCCGTATCGGCCGAGATACAGCTCGCCCGGCCGCGGCGCGCGCCCGAACTTCTTCGCCAGGGCGGCCTGGCGCGCGGGGGAAACGGTCACGCTCATGAGGGCCACCATGAAGATGGCGCCGATCCACAGAGCGAGGGAGGTGTAGAAGGGGCTCATGGCGCTGCCGTTGTCGGCCATGGGGTACACCGCGCGACGTTCCAGGTGCGTCGGCGCGGCGAGGAGCTGGGCGATGGCGGCCGGGTTGTCGCCGATGATGCGGCGCACCTCGTCGATATCGCCGGTGTCCAGGGCGTGCTGCAAGTCGTCGCGGGCCTGGGCGAGCTGGCTTTCCGCCGTGCGCAGGGTTTCGGCGGTCTTGCGCAGCGACGCCTCGGCGGTGGCGAGGTTCGCGGCCAGAGAATCGGTGCTTGCGCCGAGGCTGTCCGCGGTGTCCTTCAGCGATCCGGCTAGGGTTTCGGTGTCGGCACCCACCTTCTGCAAGCTGTCGGCCAGCGACGCCAGCTCGCCCTTCAGCTGGTCGTTGTAGGTGATCAGCGAGTCGTGCAGACCCGCGCGCGCTTGGTTGATGCTGTCGGTCACCTTGGCGTGCGTCTCGTCGATGGACGCCGCGTCGCTTGCGATGGCGCTCTCGGCGGTGGCGAGATTCGCCTCCAGCGTGCCCAGCTGGGCGATGATGCGGTCAAGGGCGGCGACGGCCGGGCTGTCCGGGTCGGCTCCGGCCAGGGTGTCGCGCATGGTCTGGTAGGCTTGGGCGAGTCCCTGCACGTCCGAGCGACAGGCGGCCAGCACGCCCTGGGCCGCGGCTGGGTCGTCTTTCATGGTGGCGAAGGCTTCATCGGCGGCGCGGGCCACGGCGTCGTAGCTGGCATCGGCAGCGGTGAGTGCCTTCTCGGCTGCGGTGCTCGCGGCGGAAAGCCCGTCCCGGCCGCTCGTCAGGCCCTCTTGTGCCTCGCTCACCAAAGGAGCGGTAGCGTCGGGCGCCTTCCCCGCCTCCTTCAGAATGCTCGCCGTCGCGTTCACGAGCGAGGTCGTGGATCCCATGAGATCGGCGTAGGCCTGAGCCTGATCGGCCGCCGCTCCTACTTCGCCCACGGCCTCGCCAAGGCGCGACCCCAGGGTTTGCGCGTAGGTGAGGATGCCGTCCCCGCTCATGAACGAAGTGAGGCTGCTCGTGGTGCCCAGGGCCACCGATGCCACGGTTTCCGTGAACGTCTCGTCGATGGTCTCCTGCAGGGTGCTCGCGCCTGTCGCCGTCACACGCTGGGCGATGGCGTTCTCCTTCTCGTTGTCGTAGTAGATGATCCTCGGTTCGGTGATGTCGTCGGTAAACACGGTCATGAGGTCGCGCGAGAACTCCTTCGGGATGACGAGCGCCGCGTAATACTCTCCCGAGCGCACGCCGTGCACGGCCTCATCGGCGCTGACGAACTGCCAGGCGAACTGGTCGTTGGCCCGCAGCTTGCCGATGATCTGCTCGCCGGCGTTAATGGGCGTCGGGATAAGGTCGGAGGTGTAGCCGGCGTCTTCCGAGGCCACGGCCACTTTGATGTTGCCGGTGTTGCTGTAGGGATCCCAGAAGCCGAGCGTCGTGAACCAGGCGTACATGGGCGGCACGAGCGCGAGCCCCATCACCGCAATGGCGGCAATGACGTTCCGGAACAGGTTCCGCACGTCACCGATGAAAATGTCCCAAATCACCCTCACGCCGAATCACCACCGATTTGCCCGCTGGCGCGCTTCTGCAGTTCCTCGGTGCTCAGGTTCGCCAGGGCAAGCTGGTGCGCGAGGTTGGTGTCCAGGTATGAAATCACGATGAGATACGTGTCCACCACGATGACCCCCACCACCATGGCCATGAGCATCATGACCCGCGTGTCCACATCGGCATGCACCAGCACCATAATGGCGAAGGTGACAAGCGGCTGCGCGACAAGCGCCACCCAGCCGATGCGCCGCAGCACCGGGTAGGCGCGGTGGAAACGCTCGGCTCGGGCGATGAGAGCCTGGCGGAAGGCGTCGATGTTCAGCAGCGCGCGGACGAGCGTGCGCGTGCGGTATCGGGCGGGCGTCTGCCCCGCGGCTTTGGCGCTGGCCGTGACCGGCTCGGCCAGAAGCAGGTCGGTTGCTCCCAGCTTCTCGTCGAACATGAGGTTCAAATTGAAATCGCAGCGCCCGATGCCCAGCCCGATGGCGAACCCCAGGGGCACGAACAAAAGTCCCAGCAGCAACATGTCGTGCAGGTAATCCATCGCGTAAAAGCCGCCGATGGCCTCGCGCATGGCGTCGATGGAATAGGTGAAGGGCAGAAGCGGGTGAATGACCTGGAAAAAGTCCGGCATCATCTCGATGGGGAACATGCCCGAGGAGCCGGGAATCTGCACGATGAGCAGAATGACCGCGATGGCCTTCCCGATGTGCCTAAATGCGTAGGCCAGCGCGAACATGAGGTTCACGTCCACGAACACCGTGAGCAGCCCCGCGCCGATGAAGGCCGCCGGACTTTCGCACTGAATCCCGAGGGCCAAATCGCCCACGCAGCAGACGAGCCCCATGGCCAGCCCGCACACCACGTAGAACAGCCAGCGTCCGAAGTAGGCCTGCACGGCGGTGAACTTCGGCAGCCCCTCCGGATCGACGCGCAGCTTCACCATGGCCATGAGGATGAAGCCGGCCACCCACAGGGCCAGGTTCGTGAAGAAGGGGGCAACACCGCTGCCGTAGTTCTTCACGGGATACACCAGTTGCGTGTCCAGGGCCACGGGTGCGGCCATGAAGGCGCCGATCTTCTCCGGGTCGGCCTTCAGGTATTCCGCCAAGTCCTTCACGGTGGCGGAATTCTGCAGGGCGGTCAGGTCGGTGAGCGACTGCTCCAGGTTCGTCTCCATGGTGCCCAGGGAATCGGACGTGGTGGAAAGCGAGGTCTCGGAAGAGGTCAGCGTGTCGCCGAGCTGCCCCAAAATGGCCCGCGCCTCGGCGAGCGAGGGAGTGAGCCCGCGCAGGGCCCCTTCCAAGGTGCCGCAGGCTTCCACCAGGGAATCCAGGCTGGTCGTGATGTCTGGCAGCACGCTGCCCTGGAAGGTGGCCGCGGTGGCGCGAATAGTTTCAGAGGCTGAGTGCGCCGCCGTATCCAGCGCGCTCGCCTCGGTTTCCAGGGAGTCGGCCGTGGAAGCCAGGTCGTCTGAGGCCGTGCGCAGGGCGTCGGTGGTGGTCGTCAGCCGCTCGTTGGCGGCCCGGGCTTCGGAGAGAGCTTGCGCGATGGCCGGATCAGCGTCGGCCGCTCCGGCCTGGGCGGTGAGGTCGCTCACGAGCGTCTTGTTGTCGGCCAGCAGCCCCTCGGCCGTGGCGAGGGCCGTATTGGTGGCCGCCTCGGCCGCTGCGACATCGCCGCTCACAGTGCCCAAGGCGCGCTGGGCCTGCGCAGCGGCGCTCGACAATTGCAACGCTCCGTCGGTGGCGTTCTTGGAAAGCGCCGTTCCGTACTCGTTCACGGTGCTCCGCGCCTTCGCGAGCAGTTCCTTCGATTGCCCGATGGCCTCCAGCAGATGTGGCACATCGTCTTGAAGCCCCGCCAGAGTATCGTCGGCGCGAGCGACGGACGTCCGCGTGTCGTCCACGGTGCCGACGAGTCCTTCCAGGGTCGCGCGGGTTTCGCCCACGGTCTCCTTGGCGCTGCGAACGCCGGCGGTGAGGCTGCCCTCGGCGGCGTCGGCCTTCTCTTCCGCCTCGGCCCCCACCTTCTGGGTCGTTTCCACCACCTTCTCCGACACCGTCTTCACGAAGTTCTCGTTGACGGCCGCCTCGACGGCGTTGGCCGCCGCGTCGGTCACCTTGGGCGCGATGGAGGAGGGCTTCTCGTTCACGTAGTAGTCGATGGTCGGCTGGGTGAAGTCGCCGGTGAACACGCTGGCGAAGTCTTCGCTGAAATCCTTCGGGATGACGAGTGCCGCCCAGTAGCGTCCCTCGTAGACGCCATTTATGGCCGCCTCGGCGTCGGTGAATTCCCAGCCCATCTCGTGGTTGTCGTGCAACTGGGCCACCACCTGTGCGCCCACGTCCAAATGCCCCGTCTCAGGGCTGTCGGCCCCAGCATCCTCGTTGGCCACGGCCACCAGCATATCGGCCGTGTTGCTGTAGGGATCCCAGTTGGCCGCTACCACGTACCAGGCGTAAGCCGACGGCATGACGATCATGCCCAAGGCGATGACGAGCGCCACGGGGTTGCGCAGCACCCGTTTCACATCCCGCGCGAAGATGGCGAAGATCACTCCCAGATATGTCCGCATCCGCTTCAGCATATGCGCCCGCTTGCGCCTTTCCCTGCCCGTTTGCTGACCTTGCTTGTAATGAGAAAAGTTTCCCACATCAAGTTCTCTGCGCCACGGACAGCGGGGGATTGTCGCTATGCTGAAACGGGTGCTGCGTCTGACGATAAAGTGACGCGCTCCGGTCGCCGTTTGTCCCCGCCGAACTTCGTTCTTGCTCTGCGGCAAGGGGCGAAGCCTCACCGAAGCGGTTGCCCGCGCTGCCCGTTTGTCGCCGTGTTGTGGCTTGAGTTGCGAGGTCGTTGCTTTACACTACGGGCAAGCAACGAAGCGCCGAAGAAGGCGCCCCGTGATGCAGGCCGACGCGCAGGAGGTTGCGCCGCCTGTGAACCTGAAGGAAAGGAGGCCCTCCGTGGCCGATCGCAACATTGAGAACGCGAGTACCGAGGTGCCGGAGATTCCCGACGAGCTGGAGCGCGTGCTCGTCTTCGCCCTGGACGAGGCCAAAGAGAAGATCGAGGGCGGGGAGGACGTCATCCCCTTCACCACGCTCGTCGTGAAGGACAATCTGTTCATCGAGTCGCACCCGGGCGATTCCGCCGAGGAGTGCTTCGAGGCGGCCGAGAAGAACGTGCGTGGCGCTCGCGGGGCCGACTGCTACGCCTTCTGCTACGACGGCTACATTGAAACCGACGATGGCGTGAAGGATGCGCTCATTGCTGAGGGCGGCGTGCCGGGTGCCGGTGAGGGCTACGCCATCGCCTACCTGTATGAGGTCGATGACGAGGGCGCTTATACCTTCGAATCCGAGGCCGCCTACATCGGCGAGGCCCCGAACTTCATGGCGGCCCTGAAAGAGCCGGTCGCCTACACCGACGACGAGATCGACGAGCGCTACCGCGACGAAGATGACGCCGAAGAGGCTGCCGAAGTTGCCGAGGCCGCCGACCTCGCCGAGGCTGCTGAAGAGGCTGTGGCCGTGGTTGATGCGGAGGATGCTACGGAATAGTTTGACCGCGGCTCTGCCTGAGTCGATAGGTTTGAACCGAGCGCCAGCTCATGTCTTTGTGGCAGAGCTGGCGTATTTTGTTTGCGGCTTAGGATATGTTTGCCGGATTTTGCCTCTCGATAGAAATAGATGTGAGTTTCGAGCATAGCGAAGGAGAATTTCGGAAATAGATGCGAGTTTCGGGCATAACGAGGGAAGCTTCGGAAATAGATGCGAGTTTCGGGCGCGATTTGGACAAAATCAGCGCGTGCGGTGCGAAATGATGCTCGAAACTCTCATCTACTTCCGGATTTGGGCGGTCACTGTGAGATTTGCCCGGTTCGGCTGCTCGAAACTCGCAACTATTTCCAGAATTCAGCAGACGCAGAAAACTGATGCCTACAAAAAAGCCGGTGGAACTCCGATCCAGTTCCACCGGCTTGTGCCAACAGGGTTGGCAGGTTGCTCATCGTCGCGAGCACGGCGCTTGTTTCAAGGGCAGCGCCAAAAAAGAAGTGAGGCGGCAAGGAGGGGTGCCTCGCCGCCTCGGAGGAGGGGGTAGCGGCATCGAGTGCCGCATTCTGCTTTCAAGGGGATTGAAGCAGAGCGATGGAAGCAGGGGAACTTCCAAATCGCTGAAACGAATTATAGGTCAAGACTTGTTTTGGTCACCATAATGTGCTTCATTTTCCACGAAGAACGGCATCATTTCGGCGGTGAGTAGCATATAACCCCTTGTCAGAGCCCGTTTACCTGCGTCAGAAGCCCGTTCGCCCTCTGAGAATTTTCTTCACATTCAATAAGAAAGTTTCAGATTGCCTGTCTCCCTCCTTGATGCAGGGCCCTCGGCATCGGAAAACGCCTTCTGGATGTACGAAACGATGCGCAGGATGCACGGCGGTGTTATGGACGAATAAGAATGTCACCCCCTGGTTGTTTGATTTTGTCACCCTCTAGGACGCAGGATGCACGGCGGTCGCAAAAGATCATTTGGAAGGGGTTCGTGTCGAAAAAGGTTTATCCCTCAAGCAATCTTGTATCATGGGAGGCAACAATTTCGTGGAAAGGAACCCCCATGGCCGATCTCGCGCTGCGCTTTGGTAAGGACATGCTCGTCGTTTCGTCGCCGATTCAGGAGGCCCTGCGTCGGGCCGGCATCGAGTCGGTGTGCGATCAGGCGCTCGCGCTTTTGGTGGAGCCGGAAACCATCGAAGAAGCTTACCGCATGGAAACGGTGGCCGGCCCGCAGTGCCTTGTCACCCCCGTGGCCGATTTCACGCCGGCTCGCTTGGTGGCCGTTGGCGCCGAGGGCAAAGGCGAAGCGCTGGCCGAGGCGGCCCTTGCGGTCATGGCGGAGTTCAAGCCCCAGCATGCGCTCGTGGAAATCGCCCCCTGCGGCCTGCCGCTGGATCCCGACTCCAAGGCGTCGCTTGTGGAAAATCGCGACCAGTACGCTCGTGCGGCGCAATTCTTCGATGGCCGCACCTTCGATGCGTTCTTTTTGAACGGGTTCACGACGGCCGATGATCTGAAGTGTGCGCTCATGGGCCTGCGCAAGGTGACTGATGCCCCCATCATTGCTTCGGTGGATGTGCAGGGTGACGGCGGCTTGGCGAGTGGCCGGGGCACCTGGCGCGAGGCCGTGGAAGTGATGGCAGAATACGGCGCGGCGGTGGCCGGCTTCTCCACGCTGGCCACCCCTGATCAGGCGCGCGGTTTGGCCGATGCGGCCCGCGAGACACTGGAGGCGCGCGGAGCGGATTTATGTCTCATGGCCACGCTGCAGGTGTTCCAGCGCGACGCCAAGCAACAGGGCCCCACGACCGAGAACCCCTACTACAGCCCCGACACCATGATGCCCGCGGCCCTTGAGCTGCGCGCGGCTGGCGTCCAGTTCCTGCGCGCCGCCGGTCAGGCGACCCCGGCTTACACCGGGGTGCTGGCCGCCACCGTTGCGGGCCTCGATGTGGCGCCGGTCCTGTAACGTTCTCGCCGAGAAGCCGCGTTGCCCATGAGCACCCTGCCATACCAAGGCCGTTGCGCCTTTGCGTCTCTGCATCCCGCGGTGACGCTCGGCTTCTTCGCGGGGGCTATCGTGCTTTCCATGGTGCTTGCGAACCCCATTTGTCAGGTGATGTCCGTTCTTCTTGCGGCGGCCTGTTATCTGACGTTTCGTGGCCGTGAGGCTTGGCGCTTCATCGCGGGACTCACGGCGGTGCTGCTTGTGGTGACGCTGTCGGCGCCGCTGTTCAACACGCAGGGCGCCACGGTGCTCTTTCGCTGGTGGGGTGGCCGTCCTTACACGTTAGAAGCGCTGGCTTTGGGCGCCTCCACGGGGCTTATGCTCGTGGCCATGATGCTGTGGTTCGCCTCCTTTCACCTGGTCATGACTTCGGACAAGTTTACTTACCTGTTCGGCCGCGCTATTCCGGCGCTGTCGCTGGTGCTCACCATGGTGCTGCGCCTCGTGCCAAGTTACCGCCGCAAAGCCGACGCCCTCATGACGGCACGGGCTTGCATTGGGAAAGGCCCGGCGGAAGGCGCCTCCGTGGCGGCGCGCGTGCGCGACGGGGGCAGTGTCCTCTTGTCGCTGTCGGCCGACGCTTTGGAAGGTGCCGTGGTGGCCGCCGACTCCATGACGGCCCGTGGCTTCGGGCTGCCGGGGCACACTCACTTCGCGCTCTTCCGCTGGGAGGCGCGCGATACGGTGCTGGCCGTGGCGATGGGCGCGCTTGTCGCTGGGGCGGTGGTTGCGCTCGTGCAGGGAGGGTTCGCGGTCACGTACTTCCCGACAATCGTATGGCCCTCTGCGGGAGTGGCCGTGCTTATGGGGGCCGTTTGCTATGGCGCTTTTCTGGCTATTCCTGCGGTTATCAATTGCGGAGGGAGGGCGTTGTGGCGTTATTCGCTTTCGAAGAGCTGACGTTTCGCTACCCGGAGGCGCCCCGCGATGCCCTTCGCGATGTTTCTGTGGCCATCGAGCCGGGCCAGTTTGTGCTGGTATGCGGTCAGAGCGGCTGCGGGAAGACAACGCTCTTGCGCCAGTTCAAGTCGGCGCTCGCTCCCCATGGGCACCAAAGCGGACAGGTGCTGTTCGATGGCGTGCCTCTCGCCGACGTGCCCGAGCGCGAGCAAGTGGCCCGCATCGGATTCGTCATGCAAGACCCCGATGCGCAGATCGTGACTGACAAAGTGTGGCACGAGCTGGCCTTCGTCTTGGAAAGCCTCGGCTGCGACGAGCGCACCATGCGCTTGCGCGTGGCGGAGATGGCCAGCTACTTCGGCATCCAGCACTGGTTCCATAAGAACGTGGGCGAGCTTTCGGGCGGCCAGAAGCAGCTGCTGAACCTAGCGTCGGTCATGGCGGCCCGGCCCGATGTACTGGTGCTGGACGAGCCCACGAGTCAGCTGGATCCCATTGCCGCCAGCGACTTTCTGGCTACGGTGCACCGGATCAACCGCGAGCTAGGGACGACGGTGGTTATGAGCGAGCATCGGCTGGAAGAGGTGTATGGGCTGGCCGATCGCGTGGTGGTGCTGGAGGAGGGGCGCGTCGTCGCCGACGGGGAGCCGCGGGCTGTTGCGGGCCAGCTGCATCGGGCGGTCAGCCCCATGGCATTGGCGCTGCCGGCGGCGGCGCGGATCGCTTGGGGTGTGGAAGGTCGACCGGGTTGTGCCGACGTGGAAGGGGCGCCGTGCGATCGGCCGGGCCGCCGCAGTGGGGAGGGGGTCCGCGCGCAGTTCATTGAAGTGCATGCAGAAACGTCAGTGGCCCTCGAAGAGCCCTGCACTTCAATGCTGTCTGAGCACGGCGCCCCCCTCCCGACAGCGCGGGCCGGAGGAGCGCACG
>OIBP01000691.1_pt1 | contig 12866 bp, 13 predicted proteins | sample 1581061 | NCBI WGS metagenome assembly OIBP01 (sample SAMEA3882514, study PRJEB24775) | human gut metagenome | biome: human-associated habitat; feature: intestine environment; material: feces | place: Netherlands | collected 2009/2010 | reverse complement strand
TCCCTACAGGCCTGCCAGTAATGGGTGCTTTGTAGGGAGCGGTCTTGACCGCTCCGCGCAGCGCTACCTTTATAACAACGCTATCATCAACGAAAGGTCTCCATCATGCCCGACATCACCACCGAATATCTCGCCCTGCGCGATCAATATATCGAAGCCCGCTTTGCCCGGCTTAACTCTGTGCAGCGGCAGGCTGTGTTTGCCACCGAAGGCCCGCTGCTGATTCTGGCAGGTGCAGGCTCCGGCAAGACCACCGTGCTGGTCAACCGCATCGCCAACATCATCCGCTTCGGCTCGGCCCACGGCAGCCGCGAGCTGCCCCGCCCTGTGACCGAGGCTGATCTTAACGACCTGCGCACTGCTGTGGCCAACGGCCGCGACCTTCCCCGGGAGACCGCCTATCTGGCCGTGCGCCCGGCCCGGCCGTGGAATGTGTTGGCCATCACCTTTACGAACAAGGCAGCAGGGGAACTGAAGGAGCGACTGCGCGCCATGCTGGGGGATACCCTCGGCGGCGATGTCAACGCCTCCACCTTCCACTCTGCCTGCGTGCGGATGCTGCGCCGCGATGCCGAACGCATCGGCTTTCCCAAAAGCTTTACGATCTATGATTCCGATGACCAGCAGCGTGTGATCAAGCAGATCTACAAGGATCTGATGATCGACGATAAGTTCCTGCCTGTCAAGTCGGCCATTGCGCAGATTTCCTCTTTCAAGGATAAGCTGATGTCCGCCGAGGAGGTGGCCGGTGAGCCGTTTGCCAACACCAAGGCGCAGCTTATCTCCAAAATTTACACAGCCTACGCAGGCCGCCTGAAGACGGCAGGCGCGATGGATTTTGACGACCTGATCTACAACACCGTCCGCCTGCTCGACGAGCACGAGGACGTGCGCGAGCACTGGCAGCGCCGCTTCCGCTACGTGCTCATCGACGAGTATCAGGACACGAATAACCTTCAGTACCAGCTCGCGGCCCTGCTGGCCGACGGCTGGGGCAATATCTGCGTCGTCGGCGACGATGACCAGAGCATCTACAAGTTCCGCGGCGCGACGATCGAGAACATTCTCAACTTTGAAAAGCAGTACAAGAATGCCCGCACCATCCGCCTCGAGCAGAACTACCGCAGCACCGGCCGCATCCTGGACGCGGCCAACCACGTCATCGCCAACAACACCGGCCGCAAGGGCAAAACGCTCTGGACGAAGGCCGAAGCCGGTGACCCGCTCACGCTCTACTGCGCCACAAATGAGAACGACGAGGCGCGCTATGTCGCCACGAAGATCATGGACGACTTTGGCCACGGCATGAACTTCCGCGACCACGCCGTGCTCTACCGCATGAACGCGCAGAGCAACCAGCTCGAATATGCCTTCAAGCGCAACGGCATCCCGTACCGTATCATCGGCGGCACGCGCTTTTTCGACCGTGCGGAGGTCAAGGACATGCTGGCCTACCTGTGCGTCATCCAGACGCCGGGCGACGACCTGCGCCTGACGCGCATCATCAACACCCCGGCCCGCGGCATCGGCGCGCGCACGGTCGAAACGGCCGCGCAGCTCGCACATGAACAGCAGGCGAGCCTCTTTGAAGTCATCCGCCACGCGGACGCCTATCCCGAGCTGCAGCGCAGCCAGATGCGCCTGCGCCAGTTTGCCATCCTGATCGAGGAGCTGCAGGCCGCGGCCAAAACCATGCCGCCGGACGAACTCTACGACCTCGTCGTGGAGCGCAGCGGCTATGTCCGCGCGCTCGAGGAAAAGAACACGGCCGAGGACGCCGCCCGCATCGAGAACGTGCAGGAGCTCAAGTCGAACATCATTGCCTTCGCCAAGGAGGCCGATAACCCCACGCTCGCGGGCTTCCTCGACGAGGTCGCGCTCTATACCGACCTCGATAACTACGACCAGTCCATGGACTGCGTCACGCTCATGACCATGCACGCGGCCAAGGGTCTGGAGTTCCCGACGGTGTTCATCGTCGGCTGCGAGGAGGGTATTTTCCCCGGCCTGCGCTGCATCGGCGAGCCGGACGAAATGGAGGAGGAGCGCCGGCTGTGCTACGTCGCGCTCACCCGCGCGCGTGAGCACCTCATCCTCACGTGCGCCCGCCAGCGTATGCTCTTCGGCCGCACGACGGCCAACCGCGTCTCCCGTTTCGTTGAGGAGATCCCGGAGGAAGATATTCAGAAGCTCAACGTCCCGCGCGGCTACGGTTATTCCGAGCCCAGCCGCGACCAGCAGCAGTACCCGCCGCGCCAGAGCGCGCCGCGTGCCTATACGGTCTCCGCGCCGGAGCCGCGGCGCAAGCCGCCCGTGCGGCCCGCGCCGCCCGCGGCAAAGCCGGCGGGCAAAGCTGCCCCTGCCTTCGCCATCGGCGACCGGGTCACGCACCGCGCGTTTGGCTCCGGTGTCGTCTCGAAGATCCAGCCTATGGGCGGCGATGCGCTGCTCGAGGTGGAATTTGAGACCGCCGGCACCAAGCGCCTCATGATGCGCGCGGCCGGACAATTCATGAAAAAGGAACCCTGATCTCTATGCCTGACCCCGGCGCAAGCCATGCTTATACCCGTCTCGGCCGCTTCGCCCTGATCGTGACGACGCTCCTCTGGGGCAGTTCGTTCACAATCATGAAGGACGCACTTGCCACCGTCCCCGCGCTGTGGCTGCTGGCCATCCACTTTTCCGGTGCGGCCATGCTCATGGCGCTCATCAGTATCCGGAGCCTGCGCCGGCTCGACCGCGGCTATCTCACCGGTGGGGCGTGCATGGGCGTGTGCCTGTACCTGGCCTACACCATTCAGACGTATGGCCTCGTGCACACCACGCCGGGGAAAAACGCCTTTCTCGCGGCGACGTACTGCGTGTTCGTGCCGTTTTTCTGGTGGCTGATCCATAAGCGGCGGCCGGACCGGTACAACCTCGCGGCGGCGCTTTTGTGCCTGTGCGGCATGGGGCTCGTGTCCCTGCAGAGCGACCTGCGCATCGGCCGCGGCGAGGGGCTGACGATCCTCAGCGGCGTGTTTTACGCGCTGCACATCATCGCCACCGCCAGTGCGGCCAGAGGGCGCAGCCCGGTGCTGCTCTCGTTCGTGCAGTTTGCTGTGGCAGCCGTGCTCAGCTGGGTCACGGCACCGTTCGCCGCGCCTGCGCCTGAGGAGATCCCGGCGGATGTGTGGCTGCGTCTTGGCTACCTGTGCGTCATGTGCACCGGCCTGTGCTTTCTGCTCCAGACATTCGGGCAGAAGTATACCCCGCCCACGACGGCGGCGCTGCTGCTCACGCTCGAGAGCGTGTTCGGCACGCTGTTTTCCGTTGCGTTCTATCACGAGCATCTGGAGCCGCGCGTGATCGTCGGCTTCGCGCTGATCCTCGTTGCCATCCTCATCTCGGAGACAAAGCTGAAGTTTCTGCGCCGCAGGATGGCATAAAAAATCCGCTGGTTGATCCCAGCGGATTTTTTTCAGCCCAGAAGCGCCTGCAGCTGCGCGATGTCGGCGGCGAACTGCTGCGCGCCGGCGCGCTCGAGCACGTCCCGGTCACGAAAGCCCCACAGCACGCTGATACACGGCAGATTTGCCGCGCGCGCCGTGGCAATGTCGACCTCGGAATCGCCGACAAAGACCGTCTTGTCAGGGGCGGCGCCGAGCTGTTCCATGGCGGCCAGCAGCATGTCCGGCGCCGGCTTGCGCCGGATGGCTGCCGTCTCGCCGACAGCGATCTGGACTGCGTCGGCGAAGAAATCCGCACGCAGTGCGCGCACGGCCTCGTCCGGCTTGTTGGACACGATGGCGAGCTTGCGCCCCTGCGTGTGCAGCGTGCGCAGCAGCGCGGCGACGCCGGGGTAGGGGGCGGTCTCAATGCGGCAGTGGGCGGCATAGTCGGCGTTGTATTCCGCCAGCAGCGTCTCGAACAGCGCGCTGTCCGTGCCTGTCGGGACGGACAACTCCATCAGCCGCCGTGCCCCGTTGCCGAGCGCGGTGCGCATCTGCTGCCGCGTGCGCTCCGGCAGACCGTGGTGGGTGAGCGTGCGGTTCATGGCGGCGGTCAGGTCGCCGAGCGTGTCGAGCAGCGTGCCGTCGAGGTCAAAAAGTATGGATGTGTAGTGCATAGACGTATCTCCTTTGTTCTGGCACACTTATAACGCATTTTGCGCGCGGTGTCAACCAAAAAACAAGTTGACATCCGCTGCCGAATATGCTACTATAATGCAGCGCGCTGGCGCGCGTCCATATTGGAAATGGAATTCGGCTTGGAGAAGTACCCAAGTGGCCGAAGGGGCTCCCCTGCTAAGGGAGTAGGCTGTGATAAGCGGCGCGAGGGTTCAAATCCCTCCTTCTCCGCCAAAAGACAAGACGCCGATTTCGGCGTCTTGTTTCTCTATCTGCATATCTGGAGAGTTACCGAAGTGGTCATAACGGGGCGGTCTTGAAAACCGTTAGGCGGCAACGCCACAGGGGTTCGAATCCCTTACTCTCCGCCATAAGTCCACCGTAATTTTGATAGAATTACGGTGGACTTTTTCTATGCCAGAAAACCGCTTGAAATCAGGCATTTCGGCTATTTTGGTACATAAACGACCCCCGCTACAGAGCAATTCTGCGGCGGGGTTCGTGTTTTTTTGCGTGGCTGTACAAACAGAAAATCAAATCCCATCATTCTTCCGCCAGATCGGCAATCAACTTGACGTCGCTGACGGCCAGCGCAAGCTGAAGCTTGTTTTCCAGCCCGGTTTTTTGCAGCATATTTGACACATGAAATTTGACCGTTGACATCTCGCAGCCCATCTCTGCCGCAATGCGCGTGTAGGACAGTCCCCGCAGCAGATGCCGCAGAACCTTCAATTCCGTCTTTGTAAATTCCGTGCTTTTTGCCATGCCGATCTCAACTGTCGGGGGTGCATCCGGAAAAATATGTTCACCCTCCAGTGTTTGCCGGACGACATCCATCAAGCGCTTCTGCGTCGAGTCCTTGTACCACAGGCTGTCGGCCCCGGCCTTCTTTGCCTCATCCAGAACGGCGCCGTCAATCAGCGAAGTCACAACAATAATTTTACTCTTCGGCTGTATGGCTTTAATCTGGCGAACAGCAATCAACCCGTTCTCACGGTTCTCTGTTTGCACATCCATCAAAATCAGATCGACAGAATTTGTCCTGCACATCTCGACGGCTTGTTTCGCGCCTGGAATGGACGCCGTGATCCGGTATCCGTCCTCGGCGCGAAAATAGCTTTCCAACAGACTGCGGATCATGGTCTGGTCTTCAACGATCATCACCTTCATATGCTGCTTCCTCCTTTTCCTGCAAACTGAGCATCAGCTTAAAGCGAGGGACGCTCTGAATCTCCATTTTGCCGCCGGATTCTTCTATGCGTTGACGCAGCATAGAAAGGCCTCCGCCTTCTGTGATTTTTCCCTTTGGTGCCGCACCGTTGTTGGTCAGGGAGACCTCCATGCAGTCCGGCTTCTGCCAAAAGCGCACATACAATTCTGTGCCATCTGCGTGACGGACACAGTTCGCCGCACATTCGCAGATCGCCAATGCGCTCAGTGTGCGCATCCACGGCCTTTGCGGCTCATTGCCTGTCAGCAGAACTCTAACGCCCAATTCTTCCGCTCGCTTTTTCGCCGCCTCCAGCGGTTCGGATTGCGCCGTTATCTGCCTGGAACGGTAAAGCACTGAAATTGACTGTTCCCACAGCGCCGCGTTTGCACGAATTTCCTTCTGGTCTGTGTTTTGGAGCAGCACGCGCCGCGTCGCGAGGATGCTGTGTCCAATGTCATCGTGCACGCGCAGCTTCATGGCCAGCGTTTCTTCCTCCCGGATGATCTCCGGCATCTGCGCAAGCAGCCGCCTGAGCCGCTTGTTTGTTTTCTCCAGCTTCGCATTTTCCGCTTTTAGCTGGTTCTGCTTCTGAATCAGCTCCGTAACGTCTGCGGCAGTGATTTGTGTATATCGGGCACCTGCTTTTGTTGTGATCTGCTCCTGCGCAAAGCGTAGCGCTGTTCCGTCCGGAAAGCGGTAAATCCGAAGGTGCGGATCCAGACAGCACACACTTGCCGGCGGCGCCTGCAGGGCGCTTTGCATCTCTGCCAGCGATTGTATACCGCCTTTTTGCAGCCAGTTCGTAATGGCAAGCATTCGGCGGTTGATGAGCCGCACCACGCCGTTTTTATCGAAAAAGCAGGCCGCGATGGGGAGACTGTCAAAACTTTCCTTGATCCTATCCATGCGCCTTTACCCCCTCGATCTTTCCAGCTTCCGCGTCACATATTGCAGCCCGTCCTCATCCTGCTCCCATTCCAAACCTTGAAAATGCGCGCGCAGCCCGCAGAGCGGCTCTGCCGCTGAAACACAAAAAGATACTTCTACCTGCGCACCGACATCTATGGAGATCAGCATTGCACGAAGGGATTCCAGTTCCGTTTCCACGACGGCCTCGAACAGGTCGTAGATCTGCGTCGCCTGTTCGAGGGTAAGCTGGTCATCCCCCTTGACAATTGCCTTACAGTCGGCGCCATAAACACAGATATTCTCGGAAGATTCATTGAGGCACAACCGAAGCTCCTGCACACTGATCGCACCGCGCTGTGCGCCGACAAAAATCAGGTTGCTTCTGCGTTTGATGTAGGTTCCGATAATGATGACCTGCCCGAGCAACCGCCTGGCTCGGTTTTGGTCTTCCGTTTTCTGCAATTCGGCCAGCAGATCCCACAGCATCGCGATCTGCCGATCAATCTGTGCCTCCATCATATCATACAAGCGGTTTTGCTCCGTCAGCTTCAACCATCTTGCATGCTGTGCATTCTCCGCCGCCAAAACGTCGCCGGTGTCATGCAACTCATCTCGTGTCAATTCCAGTTTCTTTTGAACCTGACTCAGCGCTGAGATGTCCTCCTTCCAGAATACCCAGCCGCGGCGCAACTTATGCCGTTTCAAAAGTGTGTCGTCATCCAGATAGACGGTATCCTGCTGTATATGCCTTAGCTTACTTTGCGGCAAAGTCCCCTGCATGGCGGCAGATACATATTTGGAGCAGAACGCTTGATCGGTAATCTGAACAGGCAGGCTCGTCGCTTCAAAGAGCTCATCGTATCCGAGGTTGGAATGAATCAGTCCGCTTTGAATGCAGCATTCAAGGATGCTTGCAATAATCAGGCACTGTGACACGGTCATATCGCCCGCGAGCACCCAGACCCAATAGACATTTTTGGCATACGCATAAACATATACCAGCGAAAGCGCAAACGGAACCAACGGCAACCAGCGAATTTTCCTGCTATGCGGGATACGACAGTTTTTCACCATCGAAAGAAACGCAAACCCTGCGCACAGAACTTCCCAGCCCAGCACGAAGAAAAAACCGACCTCATACCGATACTCCCGGTCCGATAAAATGCCGGACGGGAAAGAAAATACCTGCTGATGCAGATCATTGGTCAGAACGAGCAAAAGCAGCAGCAATGTCGGAAGATACAGAAGCTTTGTCCATCGCGGCAGACGGAAGTCCTCTCCTTTGCCCAGCGACTGGGAAACGAAGACCGACAGCATGGGGATAAACAGCATCGGAAAATAGTAGGAATACCACAGCAGGCGTTCTACGTCCGTGTTATCGATGGAAAACTTGATTGATCGCAGCAGAATCCACAGCACCATCAGCGCCGAAATCGCCAGCATGTAGTGCCGCACCTGCACCTGTACGATGCGCGCCCAAAGAGAGTAGCACCACACGCTGAACAAAAACAAATAGATTGCGCTTCGCAGGTAGCTGACAGCCGGAGAATGAAAATAATTCCGGCTTGCATATCGGAGCCACATGGCAAACGCAATGAGCACCAGCAAGCCCAAGGCGTACAAAAGGCTTCTTTTCGTCGTTTTGCTCATGCCGCATGCCCCCAAAAATTAGTATATTTATATGGATAGTATATCATGCGGATAGACAAAAGGCAACACGTTTTGTTCTCTTTATACAGAGAACTGTGACAAAATTTGGCTTTGCAACGGAAAATAATTACAAATCCTATCCAATTGGCGGGGGCGAAAATGGAAGATAACGGCTAAAATGTAGATGAAGGATTCAAAGGAAGAGAAAGGCGGTGGAAAAGCACAGATGCGAAGAATTGTATTGGATATGAAGGGCGGACTTCTGTCGGAGGCGGTCATGCAATCACTTTCGGGATGCGACCCGGATTTCCTTATCTACCGTTCTTCAAAGCCGGAAGAAACGCTGGCGTTGTGCCGGACCTGCCGTGCCAATGTGTTGGTGATGGAGGTCATCCGACAGGGAATCTGGAAGCTGAGTGAGAGACTCAAGATCTGCAATGCCGTAAAGCAACTTGGTTGGACGTGTAAGGTTCTGCTTTTGGTGGATGAGGACGCGGATGAACTGCTTGCCTCTGAAGTGCGGCAGGCGGTAAAGGATCAGCTGGTTGATAACTTTATTTATGCATCAGTATCGCCGACTTACCTCGCGGGCGTAATTGATACGCTTTGAAAGGATGGGTGAGAAATGAAAAAACTACTGCGATGGATTCTGATATTCCTGGTATTTGCGTTCATGGCGGCGCTGTCCGCGATTACCGCGCTTGCGTGCTCGCCGGACGACAATAATCCGGAACACCATGAAAACGTTATACAGACCGATGAGGAAAAGCCAACCTGCCTGGAGGCAGGATACTACGTACTGGAATGTACCGTCTGCGGGTGGAGCTGCGCCTTTTCCATCGGCGACATCGTGCCCCACGAATTCGGGCCGTGGGAGATCGTTAAAGAGCCCACCTGCACAAAAGCCGGCGAGAAGCGAGCCTATTGCAGTACATGCAACAAGTGGTATCCAGAGCTCGTGCCGGCAACGGGCCACAGCTGGTATAAGTACTATACAAAAGAGCCTACCTGCACCACGGCAGGAGAATACTACACCTACTGCCGGAATTGCCCTGCGAGCCAGGGGCGCTCCACAGAACCTGCCACGGGTCACTTCTGGGTCGTCTGGAAGCGAGTATTTGCTACATGCACCACGCCGGGATATACCGAATTTGTCTGCGACGACTGCGGCGCGGATGGGGGGACCACGACGACGCCCGCCAAGGGGCACAGCTTCGGCGCGTGGTTTACCACGACGCAGGCCACCTGCACGGAGGAAGGCATGCAGAAGCGGGAGTGCGCAACCTGCGGTGCGACGGAGACAAAATCGATCGCCAAGACGGGACATAAATTCGGCGCGTGGTTCACCACGACGCAGCCTACCTGCATGGAGACCGGCATCCAAAAGCGGGAGTGTACGCAATGCAGTGTAACGGAGACAAAACCGATTGCCAAGACGGATCACAATTGGGACGCCGGGAAAGTGGTCGCACAACCGACAACAAGCCAAGAGGGAGTTATGCAATGGATATGCAATATGTGCGGCACGATACGCACAAATCCAATTCCCAAGCTCAAGCCGGGAACGACTGCGGCTCCGCGCACAACACCGACTCCGGCGCCCACGGCTTCACCACGCACATCCGCCACAGCTACGCCAAAGGTTACGCCTACGCCAAAGGTTACGCCTACACCGAAGGTTACGCCTACGCCGAAGGTTACGCCTACGCCGAAGGTCACGCCTACGCCGAAGGTCACGCCCACGGCTTCACCACACACATCCGCCACAGCCTCGCCCACGGCGTCGCCCAATGCAGCTGCCTCGGCCTCGCCGGGTATTTCGCCTACGGCTTCACCCGGCGCATCAATTTCGGGGACAGCGGATAGCGACGGAAAGAATGGAGATAGGGGCGAAAAGAGCGGATTTGGTGAGAACGCTGTCGGTAAAGATGTTCCTCAAAAGAACGAAAAGAACAATGTGCAGGCGGCAGAACGCAGCTTCTCCGTGGGAACAATCCTTGTATGCACACTTGTGCCAACGCTTTTGATTGTTGCTGCCGTCGTTTTTCTACTCGTTTGGAGAAAGAAAAAAAGACAGGTTTAACGGACATTCTTTCCGGATAGTGAAGAGGTTAGCTCATTGTACAGCGCGTCCCGCCAATGAGCGACCGTTCATGAAAGATTGGCAGATTGATAATTCTATTACACGCTGGGATCACAGATCTATTTCACAGGTGTGATTGATATACATTTAGAAAGGAGTGGTTATGTTGCAGGTTGTAATTCAGAAAATTCCGGAAAATTTGCAGGAATTTGAAATTCTTGCCGCTAAAGGGCAGCAGCCGGAACATATCTGCGCACTGTTTCTGTGTGCATTGGCGCTGTTTGACAGGGACAAAGATGCAGGCGTTGCTGCGATGAACCTTCTGCGCGGTCCTAAGCCCATGACACCGTATGACTGTCAGTTTCTGCGCGACCGACTGCGCGGCAAGGTCTATCTGCCGCTTGCATATTTTGAAGGCGCAACGCCGGAAAATGGGTATCAGCCGTGCGTGCCATACACGCTGAACGTGCTGGCAGACCCCAGACCTCAGGATATAGAGCCAGGCTATATGCGCGTGTTTCTTAAAACGTCCGGCGCGGATTCACCGCGTCCCATGAAATTGCGGCAGAAGGCTTCAACCGGTGAATGGTTCCTCTGGGAATATTCCAGTATTCTCAGTGGTATCCGTATTCCCGCGGCGGAAGACCCGTGGGCATAGTAAGTTAAAGAAAGGGAGTACAGAAAATGGGACTCATTAAAGCAGCATTGGGTGCGGCCGGCGGCGTAATGGCCGACCAATGGAAAGAGTATTTTTACTGTGAATCAATTCCGGAAAACGTTATGGCGGTCAAGGGACAGCGGCGCGTTTCCGGGCGCAGCAGCAACACAAAGGGAAGCGAAAACATCATCTCGAACGGTTCCGTCGTTGCGGTGGCGGACGGACAGTGTATGATTATTGTTGATCAGGGCAAGGTTGCGGAGCTTTGCGCCGTGCCGGGTGAGTTTGTCTATGACAGCTCGACGGAGCCGACGATCTTCTCCGGTGAGTTGGGAACCAGCATCTTAGACACGTTCAAGAATATCGGCAAACGCTTTACTTTCGGCGGCGAGCCGCCCAAAGATCAGCGTGTCTACTATTTTAACACGAAAGAACTCATTGGCAATAAGTACGGCACGCCCTCTCCGGTGCCGTTCCGCGTTGTCGATCAGCGCGCGGGCATTGACATTGATATCGCCATTCGTTGCTTCGGCGAGTACAGTTACCGAATCAGTGACCCGATTCTGTTCTACACGAACGTATGCGGCAACGTCAGTGAAGACTATACCCGCGACCGTCTGGACGGTCAGCTGAAAACCGAGCTTTTGACGGCGCTTCAGCCCGCGTTTGCGAAGATTTCCGACATGGGAATCCGCTATTCCGCGCTACCCGGTCATACAATGGAACTGGCCGAGGCATTGAATGAAGTTTTATCCGGAAAATGGCGCTACCTGCGTGGACTTGAGATCGTTTCCTTTGGCGTTTCGTCGGTCAAGGCGAGCGAAGAGGATGAGCAGATGATTAAGGAGCTGCAGCGTAATGCGGCGTTTATGGATCCGACGAGAGCGGCAGCCTATCTTGTCGGCGCACAGGCTTCCGCGATGCAATCTGCGGCGTCGAATCAGAGTGCAGGCCCTGCGATGGCGTTTATGGGCATGAACATGGCAGGTCAGGCGGGCGGCATGAACGCGCAGAATCTCTATCAGATGGGCGCACAGCAGCAAGCAGCGCAGCCTGCTCCGGCTCCGGCAGCTGCTGAAGGATGGAACTGTGCGTGTGGACAGAGCGGTATTACCGGAAAATTCTGCCCGAACTGTGGCAGTAAAAAGCCGGAACCAAAGCCTGCCGCCGAAAGCTGGAAATGCCCGCAGTGCGGCGCGACGGCAAGCGGAAAATTCTGCCCGGAATGCGGCACCAAAAAGCCGGAATCGCAGGCAGACGGCTGGACGTGTAGCTGCGGTGCGGTGAACAAAGGAAAGTTTTGCGCTGAATGCGGCAAGCCGAAACCGGCCGGTGTTCCGCAGTACAAATGCGACAAATGCGGCTGGGAGCCGGCTGACCCGACACACCCGCCCAAGTTCTGCCCGGAATGTGGCGATCCGTTTGACGACGGGGATTTGAAGTGAGAAAAGCATCCATAATCGCTCTGACCATCGTGTCGGCGGCTGTGTTTATCGCACTGGCGGGCGTATCACTGTATCGGTATTTTGTCGATAGCCGGATTCAAGATGGAGGTAGGATGGAAAACCCGGATACATACAGAGCAGGAAAAGATCTGGTGGAATTTGAGTGGCGACAGAACCACAGGAATTTTTACAGCTGCTTTTCACTGAAATTCTACCGGGAGAAGGATATGCCTCTGCTGACCGGTCGGTTTCCGGACCGATCCGGCGACGAGATGAGAGAAAGCGAAACGGATGCGTTTTCCAACCCAATCCCTTGGCAGCTTACGTGGGTGCAATGGTTTGAACTTCAGAATATGCTGGCAGAGTCGGATCTGCCCGCGTACCGAAAGCCGTCTCCAAATGTCCAGGACGAAACCGACAGCGAAATCCGGGTCATTTGGAGCACCGATGACGGGAACGAGATTCAAAAGCTCAGCGGTAGCCATGCAGAAGCGCTGGAGACCTTGGTACTGAGTATTGCCGAAGAAGCTTATGCCACGTCAAACCTTGAAACGGAGTAATGTGAGGTATGCCAAACGGCAGTCGTACATTTTGTGCAGAATGTGGGGCCAAACACCCTGCGAAAGAATAAAAACAAACCATACGATTTATTGTAACAGGAGGATTTACCATGAAAGGACATAAATTTTTGAAGGTTACCGGAATTCTGATGATCATTGCCGCAGTATTTTCCATCATTGCGGGTGTTCTTGTCGGTGGACTGGGTGTATTGGCGGCAGGACTCGGTGCGGAATCCGGT
>OIBP01000690.1_pt1 | contig 12866 bp, 9 predicted proteins | sample 1581061 | NCBI WGS metagenome assembly OIBP01 (sample SAMEA3882514, study PRJEB24775) | human gut metagenome | biome: human-associated habitat; feature: intestine environment; material: feces | place: Netherlands | collected 2009/2010 | reverse complement strand
CGGGAGCCCCCTCCCAGAGGGGGCCAAGGGGGGGTCACTTCGCCGCCGCATGCACGGCGTCCGCGCCGGCGAAGTCATAGATGACGAACCGTCCGTCGTTGTAGACCTCGGTGCATTCGCCGTTCTGCACAAGGCCCGCGCTCTCCGCCGGGCCGTCGGTCTCGGTGTCGATGAGCAGGAACGGGTGCTGCGGGTCGGTGGTCAGGTGGTCCTTGCGCTGCAGCCAGTTGGGGACGTAGTCCTCATCCAGCGATTGCAGCGTCCAGACGTCCAATTTTCCGTTCGTCAGCTCCGTCATGGCGTTGCCGTTCCAGAACGTGGCGTAGCCTTCGGTGTAGCCGTTGTCCACCAGCCAGTCGGCGGCGGCGTCCAGCCCCTTGTGGGCGAGATACGGGTTTTCGATCTCCTGCCGGACGGTGCTGACGGCGCAGACCGTGAAGCAGCCTGCCAGCACCACACCCAGCAGCTGCCGCGCGCCGGGCAGGCGGAAGTCCTCGGTTTTCAGCTCCACCGCCATGACCGCAATGGCCACCGGCATGTTCATGAGCCAGAAGTAGAGGTAATACTCGTGGAAGTAGGCGTAGGAGATGCCGCAGACCGCCAGCATGGCGACGAGCAGCAGCACAAGCAGCTGGTCGTTCGTCTCCAGCTTTTTCAGCCGCAGCAGCAGCCGCACAATGCAGAAGAACATCCACCCGCCCAGCAGCAGACCGATGCCCGCCGCTATGCCGCCGAAGTGGAAGATGCCGGAGCCGTTCTGGTAGCCGAACTCATGGAAGAAGTCCATCAGGATGCGGTCCAGCGTGAACCAGTTCTCGTCGCGGTCCCAGACGATGAAGCTGTAGGACTTGAAATCATACAGCCGCGACATGACGCTGTTGCTGATGAAATACCCCGCCGCGCCGGCCACCGCCGTGACAAGCGACGCCGCAAACAGCCGCACCTGACGGCGGCAGTGCTGCAGGGCCGTTTTCCAGTCGGACGTGCCGCTGTCATGCAGTGCAAGCACCAGCAGGATCACCGCGGCAATGCAGAGCGGCGCGTGGAACACCATAAGCTGCTTGACGCCGTTCATGCCCGCGATGGCCGTAACGATACAGGCCGCGAGCCATTGCAGTGCGCAGTGCTTTTTGTCGGCGTCGAGGCTGCGCAGCACCAGCGCCAGCACAAGCATATAAAAGAAGGTATAGACGAGGTAGTACCCGCCGTAGATGGCGTAGACCAGATAGTGCTGGCCGAACGGCCACAGCAGTGTGCCCACCATCCAGAGGCCGGGCCGCCCGAGCCTGGCGCATTTGACAAAGAACAGCATACACGCCGCGTACAGTGCCAGCGTGACGGCCATGCCGAACGCGCGCGCCAGATGCCAGTCATCCGGGAAAAGCAGCAGCCCCAGCCGGTAGAACCATTGCAGGTTGACGACCTTCAATTCCGTGGAGTAGAACCAGTTGTGGCTGATGATGCTGCCCTCTTTGTTGAGCAGGTCGGAGAGGATCATCTCCGACGCGAGGTCGGAATCGACGATCCATTTGCCGGGCACAAGCTGGTACCACAGGTCAAACAGATACGCCGCCGCCATCCAGAGCCACGGCAGCGCCTGCCAGAGCCTGTGCAAAGCCCCGCCCTTTGTTTGTTGTTTCATTCGGTTTCTCCTGATTCAGGTTTCTAGTTATTTAAACTATACCGCATTTGGGCGCAAAGCGCAAGGTATGCAGGGCAAAAAAGCGCCTTGACGCTGTGCGGCATTCATGCTATAGTGGGGGTAACGACCCGTTTTTCCGCGGGACTGTGCGGGCTTTTCCAGCAATCGGAGGGCCCGCTGCTTTTATATTTGCTTATCGGATTTGCTTATCGGAGGGCGGCCATGCAGCAGCTACGCAGCGCCATACACAATGCTATTGCCAGATTTTTGAAAAATCAGCCCCCGGCGCGCATCATTGCCGTGGGCTTTGCGCTGCTGATTTTGCTGGGCGCGGCGCTGCTGATGCTGCCGTTTGCCGTACACCCCGGCGCACACGTCGGCCCGCTGGACGCGCTGTTTACCGCAACGAGCGCCGTCTGTGTGACCGGGCTGGTCGTGGTGGACACCGGCGACACGTTCAGCCTGTTCGGGCAGGCCGTCATTGCGATTTTGATACAGATCGGCGGTCTGGGCGTCGCGTCCATCGGCATGGGGCTGGCGCTGGTCGCCGGGCGGCGCATCAGCTTAAAGGGCCGTTCCCTCGTGCGGGAGGCACTGAACGTCGAGAGCCTGGAGGGCATGGTGCGCCTTGTGCGGGCCATCCTGCTGGTGACCCTGATCTGCGAGGTCGCCGGTGCGGCGCTCAGCTTTCCCTCGTTTGCCCGCGATCACATGCCGCTGCAGGCGGTGTGGCTGAGCATTTTCCACTCGATCGCCGCCTTCAACAACGCGGGCTTTGACGCACTGGGCGGCGGGCAGAGCCTGATCCCCTATCAGAACGATCTGCTGCTGAACCTCGTCACCGATGCGCTCGTCATTGTGGGCGGCATCGGCTTCATGGTCATTCTGGACGTGGGGCGCTGCCGCGGGCAGTTCCGCAGAATAACGTTCCACACCAAGGTCGTGCTCTCCACCACAGCGGTGCTGCTGGTGGGCGGCGCGGTGCTTTTGCAGCTGACCGACCACATGGGCTGGCTGGCGGCGCTTTTCCAGAGCATGACGGCCCGCACGGCGGGCTTTTCCAGCGTGGATGTCGGCAGCATAAGCAACGCGGGTCTGCTGGTCATCATGATTTTAATGTTCATCGGCGCATCGCCGGGCTCGACGGGCGGCGGCATCAAGACCACAACTTTTTTTGTGCTGATGCAGCAGGTGCGGTCCATCTTCTCCAAGCGGCGGCTCGGCGCGTTCCACCGGCGTCTGCCGGACGGCTCGCTGTCCAAGGCCGCGACCATCATGCTGATGGGGCTGATGGTCGTGGGCTGCGGCACGTTTGCGCTCTGCGTGCTGGAGCCGCAGCTCGATTTTGGCCGCCTGCTGTTTGAGCAGATCTCGGCCTACAGCACGGCGGGGCTTTCCACCGGCATCACGGCGGAGTTATGCCCTGCCAGCCGGGTGGTTCTGATCCTGACAATGTTCATTGGCCGCGTGGGCGCGGTGACGCTGCTCTCCCTCTGGGTGGAGCGCCCCGAGCCCACCGCCCGCTATACCGAAGAAGCCATTACGATTGGGTAAATGCGAAGCCGCAAGGCAACCACCGTAGGGGCGGATTCCATATCCGCCCGTGCCCGCCTGCCACAGGCACGGCTCCGCGGGCGCATATAGAATGCGCCCCTACATACTCTGCCGCCCGGCGCGGCGCAGAAAGGGTACACGTATGTTTGACAAAAAGAAAAATGCCGCCGAGAGCTACGGCGTAATCGGGTTAGGCCGGTTCGGCACGGCGCTGGTCAAGACGCTGGCCGCCGCCGGCAAGGAGGTCATTGCCGTGGACAAGGACGAGGCAAAGGTCAAGGCCGTGCGCGGCTACACCGACTATGCGTTTGTCATCGACGAGCTGGACGAGACCTCTTTGAAGGAGACCGGCATGCAGAACTGCGGCACGGTCACGATCTGCATCGGTGAACAGATCGACATCAGTATCCTGACGACGATGCTCGTCACAAAGCTGGGCGTGCCGCACGTCATCTCCAAGGCCGCCAGTGAGGTGCACGGCGAAGTGCTCAAGCGTCTCGGGGCCGAGGTCGTCTACCCGGAGGCCGACATGGCCGTGCGCATCGGCAAGCGGCTGATCTCGGGCAATCTGCTAGACTACATCGCCCTCGGCGACGGCGTCGAGGTGCGGCGCATCACGGTGGGCGGCAGGATGCTGGGCAAGAGTGTGCGGACGCTGGATCTGCGCAAGGCCTACGGCATCAACATCATCGCCGTCGAGCACGGCCAGCAGACGAACGTGGAGTTCTCCGCCGATTATACCTTTAAAGAGGGGGATACCGTCGCGGTCATCGGCAAGGTCGGGAAGATTGATAAGTTTGAGAAAGAAATGTAATTTCCGGCAGATGCCGGGGTTCGGGTGACCCCTGCTTTAAATCACCGCCCTGTAGGGGCCGGGCATGCCCGTCCCGCGGCTTTGCTATGCGGCCCGTCAACGGGCTGAACCCTTCCGGCGGGCTTCGCCCGCGCAAAAAAAGGCCCCCTTGTCAAAGGGTGACTCCCCACAGTGTGGGGAGATGTCGCGGAGCGACAGAGGGGCCCGGGTCCGAAGGAGCTGGCCGCGAAACCGGCCTGAGGGGCTTTAGCCCGTTCCCGCCGCCCGGCCACCTCCCCAACAAAACCGCCAACAAAAGGAGCCCTCTCATGCCCACCGTCACCGTTATTATCCCGGTCTATAAGGTCGAGCGCTATCTCGACGCCTGTGTGGAGAGCGTTGTGCGGCAGAGCTATGCGGACTTGGAGATACTCCTCGTCGACGACGGCAGCCCGGACCGCTGCCCGGCGCTCTGCGATGCCTGGGCAGAAAAGGACCCGCGCATCAAGGTCATCCACCGGGAGAACGGCGGTCTGTCCGCCGCGCGCAACTCCGGCATCGACGCCGCCATGGGCGAGTTTTTGCTGTTCGTTGACAGCGACGACTTATTAGAACCCGACGCCGTCCGCCGTGCGGTGGACGCCCAACGGCAGCAGGACGCCGATCTGGTCATCTTCAACCTGACCTACGTCGATGAAGAGAACCGCCCGCTGCCGCAGCCGGATTTCAGCGGCTTTACGGATGAGATCCTCGACGAGGACGGCGTCTGGCAGCGCTGCTTTGCCCTGGCGGAAACAAGGATTTACTACGTTGTGGCGTGGAATAAGCTCTACCGCCGCAGCCTGTTCCAACACTTGCGCTATGCCCCGGGCAAACGGTATGAGGATCAGTTCCTGCTGCCCCACCTGCTGGCACAGTGCAAAACCATTGCCTGCCTGGCCGCGCCCGGCTACCGCTACGTGCAGCGCAGCGGCAGCATCATGGCGCAGGGGTCGAGCCGCACCTATCTGGACCGGCCCGAGTACCTGCTGGACTGGTGCGCCTACTTTACCCAAAAGGGCGATGCCCTGCGGGCCGAGGGGCTGCTGAACGACGCCATACAGAACCTTGCCGAAAAGCAGTGCTTTGACCTGTCCACACCCGCCCAGCAGGCCCGCTACCGCGCCGCCTGCCGCGCCTGTGCCGACAGTTACACCGCGCTGGCCGCGGCCACGGGGCAGCGCTCGATGCGTCTGCGCGCCGCGCTGCTGCGCATCGGTCTGCCCGCCTACCAAGCCTTTTTGAAACACAAAACCTAAGGAGTTCCACGCATGGAAAAAACGCAACTGCAAAACTACCATGTCCACTACGGCCCGGCCCAGGGCTGGAGCCGTGTCGACCTGCGCGAGCTGTGGCGCTACAAGGACCTGATCTGGCTCTTTGTCAAGCGCGATTTCAACGTCATGTACAAGCAGACGGTGCTGGGCCCGGCGTGGATCTTAATTAACCCGCTCATGTCCACGGCCATGTACTGCGTCATGTTCGGCACGATTGCCCAGCTGTCCACCGACGGCGTGCCGCAGATTCTGTTCTATCTGGCCGGCACGGCGCTGTGGGGCTTCTTCTCGTCCTGCATCAACAAGGTGTCGGGCACGTTCACGACGAACTCCAACATCTTCAGCAAGGTGTATTTCCCGCGGCTGGCCATGCCGATTTCGACGGTGATCTCCGGCCTTATCAACTTTCTTGTGCAGTTTGCACTGTTTTTCATCCTGCTGCTTGTCTACCTTGCCAAAGGCGAGGTCAGCCCGCACTGGGGCATGCTGTTGCTGTGCGTGCCGCTGGTGCTGCAGGTCGGCCTGCTGGGCCTTGGCTGCGGCATCATCGTGTCCAGCCTGACGACCCGCTACCGCGATCTGATGGTCGTTGTGACCTTCGGCGTCCAGCTGTGGATGTACGGCTCGCCCGTCGTCTACCCGCTGTCGATGATCACCCACCCCGTCCTGCGCGCCGTCATGGTCATCAACCCCATGACCGCACCGATGGAGAGCTTCCGCTATATCTTCTTCGGCACCGGGCAGGTCACGGGCGTCATGTGGGCGTCGTCGCTGATCTGGACCGTTGCGCTGCTGGCGCTGGGACTGTCGCTTTTCAGCAAGGTCGAAAAGACCTTCGTCGATACGGTGTAAGGGGGCGCGAGTATGCGTGAAAATTCGTTGATGATTCGCGTCGAGAACGTGAAAAAGCAGTACCGCTTGGGGCAGATCGGCGGCGGCACGCTGCGCGGCGACCTGCAAAGCTGGTGGGCCCGCAAGCGCGGCAAGGAGGACCCGAACACCCTCATTGGCACCGACCAGCGCCTGATCGGCACGACGTTTATGGCGCTGAACGGCGTCAGCTTCACGGTCAACAAGGGCGAGGCCGTCGGCATCATTGGCTCGAACGGCGCGGGCAAGTCCACGCTGTTAAAGCTGCTGACCCACGTCACAGCCCCCACCTCCGGCGATATTGACCTGTATGGCCGCGTCGCCTCGATGCTCGAGGTCGGCACCGGCTTCCACCCCGAGATGACGGGCCGGGAAAACGTCTACCTGAACGGTGCGATTTTAGGTATGACCCGCGCCGAAATTGACGCCAAGATGGCGGAAATTATTGAGTTCTCCGAGGTCGGCGACTTTATCGACACGCCGGTCAAGCGCTATTCCAGCGGCATGTTCGTGAAATTGGCATTCTCCGTTGCCGCCCATCTGGACAGCGAAATTATGATCATGGACGAGGTCCTCGCCGTCGGTGACATGAAGTTCCAGAAAAAGTGCCTGACCAAGATGCGCCAGGCTGCCCGGCGCGACGGCAAGACCGTCCTCTACGTCAGCCACAACATGGCGACGATCCGCGACCTGTGTGACCGCTGCATCGTGCTGGACAAGGGCAAGGTCATCTTCGACGGCGACGTGGACGAGGGCATCGCGCTGTACCTCTCCACCAAGTCGCAGGCTGCTGATTTTGTTGATTATTCCGATTTCAAGCGCGATAACTGGTTTAAACGTGACAATCTACGTCTGCAGAGCGTGCGGGTATTGGTGCCGTCCGTCGAGGCCATTGAACGTACCCAGCCTGTGCGGATACACTGCGTTATCAAGGCGCAGGAATCGGTGGAACGTGTTGGACTGCGGCTTGAGGTGCGTGACGAGGTGGGAAATCCGTTGGCAACGTCCTGTCTGTATGATTTGAATCTGCATGAGGGTGATAATGAGTTCACAGCGCAGTACGATTTGAGCGTGCTCTCGCCAGGCAAGTACAGCAACTATTTCACGCTGTTCACAGCGGGCGAGGGTGGCGCGCACACGGTCGAGGACTGGGTGCCGGGCATTCAGTTCCGTATGGTGGATACCTTCACAAGCGGACATCTTGAGTGGAACGCGAAGGACTGGGGCAACATCCGTCTGCCGGAGGCCGTGCTGTGCAAGGAGAATGCTGAATGAAAAAGGTCGCTGTACTGTACATTGCAACGGGGAAATACGTGCGCCTGTGGCCGGGATTTCTCGAAAGCGCCGAAAAGTATTTGCTGAAAAGCTGTGAGGTCGAGTATTTCGTATTTACCGATGTCGACCATCTGGCGGAGGAGGAAGACAACCCGCGCATCCACCGGATTTTTCAGGAACCCATGCCTTGGCCGTACACGACATTGCTGCGGTTTGAAATTTTCCTGAAAGCCGAGGAGCAGCTCAAAGCGTTCGATTACATTTACTTTTTCAACGCCAACTGTGAGTTCAAACAGCCAATCACCGAGGAAATGTTGTTGCCGCGCCCGAAAAAGCATGAACATATGGTATTTGTGCTGCACCCGGCATTTTACTGGCGGTATAACTATGAGTTTACCTATGACCGCAATCCACGCTGCAAGGCGTACATTCCGATGGGACTGGGGCGTGATTACGTCTGCGGCGGCATCAACGGTGGTGACCGGGACGCCTATCTGAAATTTTGCCACACACTGCAAAAGCGTATCCGGCAGGACAAAGACAGGGGCATCATTGCACTGTGGCACGATGAGTCTCACATTAACTGGTATGCGTTTACCCATCCGCATTACCGCCTGTTGGACGCGAGCTTTTGCTTTTTCCCGGGATGGGATACGGTGAAACCTTGCTATATCTATATCCGTCCCAAAGAGGAGTATTTTGACGTAGATGCGTTTAAGCGTGACCCGCCCAAAACGCAACTTTCCCCGAAAGTGGAAAAATACAACGAATTTATGTTAAAAACTGCCCGCAAGATTCAGCGCCATATGCCGTGGCTGCCCAGAAGAAAGCGAGAGTAACAAAGCAACCGCCGCACGTTTTACACCGTGCGGCGGTTGCTTTGTTGAAAATTACCGGTAATCAATCGGCAGCGTCGGCAGGCCGTTCAGGCTCCAATCGGCTAAATTGCCGTCCTGAAACTCGTAATACCCCTGCGCGGCGATCATCGCGCCGTTGTCGCCGCAGTATTTCAGCTCGGGCAAAAAGATCTTTGCGCCGAGCTTCTGCGCGCCGTCGTTGACCAGCTGGCGCAGACGGCCATTGGCGGCGACGCCGCCGGCCAGCACGACCTGCCTGGCGTTTGTGTCCGCCGCCGCGGCCAGCAGCTTTTTGGCCAGGATCTGGTCGATGCGCTCCTGAAAGCTCGCGGCCATGTCGGCCACGTTCACGGTCTGGCCCTTCTGCTCGGCGTTGTGGACCTCGTTGATGACGGCGGTTTTCAGGCCGCTGAAGCTCACGTTGTACTTGCCGTCCACATGGGGCACGGGCAGCTTGTACGCCTTGGGGTTGCCGTCCCGCGCCGCCGCGGCCACGCTGGGGCCGCCGGGGTAGGGCAGACCCAGCGTGCGGGCGACCTTGTCGTAGGCCTCGCCCGCGGCGTCGTCCACGGTGCGGCCTAAGATTTTATAGCGGCACCAGTCCTCGACCAGTACAATGTGGCTGTGCCCGCCGCTGGCGACGAGGCACAGAAACGGCGGCTTCAGATCCTGATGCGTTAAATAGTTCGCTGCAATATGCCCGCGCAGGTGGTGCACCGGCACAAGCGGCTTGCCCGCCGCGTAGGCCAGCCCCTTGGCAAAGTTGACGCCCACCAGCACCGCGCCGATGAGCCCCGGCGCAAACGTCACGGCCACGGCGTCCACGTCGGTCATCGTCATGCCGGCGTCGGCCAGCGCCTTGTCAACGGTGGCGCTGATATACTCCGCATGGCGGCGGCTGGCGATCTCCGGCACAACGCCGCCGTAGAGCGCCTGCTCTTTGACGCTGGTGGAGATAACGTTGGAGATGACCTTCCGCCCATCCTCCACAATCGCCGCCGCGGTTTCGTCGCAGGTGGACTCGATACCTAAAACATACATAACAAAACCTCGATGTAGGGGCCGGACATGCCCGGCCCGCAACGTTTTCTTACTTGCTCTTTTCCCGGAAAAGTGCGGCAGCCGTCAGGCTGCGGGCCGGACATGTCCGGCCCCTACGGCTGTGCCCCGTTTTAATGTGCCTCCAGCCACGTCTTTCCCACGCCGACCTCCGTCGTCAGGGGAACGCTGTAATGCACGACGTTTTCCATTTCTTCCTTCAAAATGCGCTTGACTTCGTCGATTTCTTCCTCGGGCGCTTCGACGATCAGCTCATCGTGTACCTGCAAAAGCAGACGCGCCTGCAATTTCTCGTCCCGCAGGCGCTGCCAGACGTGGACCATGGCCAGTTTAATGATGTCCGCCGCAGTGCCCTGGATCGGTGTGTTGCGGGCCATCCGCTCGCCGCTGGCGCGCACCTGAAAGTTCGAGCTGGCCAGCTCCGGCAGGGCGCGGCGGCGGCCAAACAGCGTCTCGACGTAGCCCTTGTCCTTCGCGTGGGCGATGCAGTCCTTCATATACCCGTCCACCTTCGGGAAGGTGTCGAGGTAGGTCTTTAAGAAAGTGTCCGCCTCCTTGACCGGGATGCCCAGATCCTTGCTCAGGGAGTACGCGCCCTTGCCGTACATGATGCCGAAGTTGATGGCTTTGCTGGCCGAACGCAGCTGCGGCGTGACCTCGCTCTCGGGGATGTGGTAGATTTTGGCGGCGGTGGAGCGGTGGATGTCCGCGCCGTTCAAAAACGCCTGCTGCATGTGCTCGTCGCCTGTGATGTGCGCCAGAATGCGCAGCTCGATCTGCGAGTAGTCCACCGCAAGGAACACGCACCCCGGCGCCACCGAGAACGCCGTCTTGACCGTATGCCCCAGCTCGGAGCGCGTGGGAATGTTCTGCAGATTGGGGTTCGAGCTCGAAAGGCGGCCCGTAGCGGTAATGGTCTGGTTATAGGTGGTATGAACGCGCCCGTCGAAACGGCGCAGCGCCCCCAGCGTGTCGAGATAGGTCGACTTGATCTTGGTCTTCTCGCGATACTCGAGAACGAGGCGCACGAACTCGTTATCGCGCGCAAGCTCCTCGAGCACGCGCGCGTTCGTGGAATAGTACCCGCGGTGCGTCTTCTTAAGGCCCTTGGTAGGCAGGCCCATCACATCGAAAAGGATGTGACTGAGCTGCATGGGGCTCGCAATGTTGAAGGTCTCGTCGCCCGCCATCTTGCGGATGCGGCCGGCAAGCTCGTCGATCTGGCCGCCGAGCCCTTCCGCAAGGGCATGCAAGCGGTCGGGATCCACATACATGCCCGTGCGCTCCATCGAGGCGAGCACAGGCACGAGCGGCATCTCGATCTCTTGGAAGATGTCGGCGGCATCCTGCTCTTCGAGCGCCTTCGCGAGCGGCTGCACCGCGGCGAGCGCCACGGCGACCGACCGGGCCGCCGCGACGGGTGCGTCGTCGGCAGCCCCCTCCTCGCCTTGCGCGGCGGGCAGGGCCTTTCCCACATAGGTGTCCGCGATATAGGCATCGCCAAAATCGGAGCGCACCGAGTCGAGCAGATACGCCGCGACCACGGTATCGAAAATGTGCTTCGGATCCACCGCGAGCGGGTCCATGAGCTCGGGCTCGCTCGAATCGATGGGCGAAAGCTCGTGGAGCAGCGCCTTGATATCCGGCGAGGCGACGAGGCCCGTCTTGAACAGGTGCTGCAAGACTCCCGTGATGAGTCCGTTCGCGCCATCGATGCCGGCAGCGGCGAGCAGGCTCGCGGAATGGGGCGACAGGCTCGCGCCGGAAGGCTCCTCGAATGCGAGCAGCTTCCCGCCCGCCGCGACCCACAACGTTCTCGTAAGCCCGAAGAGCGCGTCGGCCTCCTTGTCATCGTCTACCGTGGCGGCAACCCACTCGCCCGCCTCAACGGCGCGCGAGAGCTCCGCGAGCGCAGACTCGAGGTTCTCTGCCGCATCGCCGTTCACCACAATCGGCGATGGCAGCTCGAACGCAGATGGAGCCGCGCCGGCAGCGCCGCCCTCGCCGAGCAGTGCCAAGAAGCGGTTCTGGATCGACATGATGCCCAGCGCTCCAAGCGCCTCGGCCAGCATCTGGGCATCGTAGACGGGAAACGCCGTGTGCTCGAAGTCGAGCTCGACCGGCGCGTTCGTCTGGATGGTCGCCACCTTGCGCGAGAGCAGGGCGTCGTCAATGTGCGCACGCAGGTTCTCGCCCATCTTGCCCTTGACCTCGTCCGCATGGGCGATGACCTCGTCAAGGCTGCCGTACTGCGCGATAAGGGCGCTCGCCTTCTTTGGGCCGATACCCGGCACGCCCGGAATATTGTCAGAGGTGTCGCCCTTGAGGCCGTAGAAATCGGGCACGAGCTCGGGGGTGATGCCATGGTAGAGATCCTCGACCGTCTCGGGCGTCATGATCTGGACGTCCGAAAGGCCCTTCTTGGTGCCCACGACCTTCACGTGTTCGGTGGTGAGCTGGTACATATCGCGATCTCCGGTGATGAGGAGCATGTCGCAACCGGCGGCTTCGCCCGCGCGCGCGAGCGTGCCGAGGATGTCGTCGCCCTCCCATCCCTCGGCCTCGAGGATGGGCACCTCGATCTTTTGCAGCAGTTCTTTGATCATGGGGAACTGCGTGCGCAGGTCGGGGTCCATGGGCGGGCGTTGCGCCTTGTATTGCGGAAGCATTTCCATGCGCACGCGCGGCTTGCCCTTATCGAAGGCAACCGCCACGCCATCGGGACGGAAGGCGTCGATCATCTTGAGGAACATGTTGAGGAAGCCGAAGATCGCGTTGGTGGGGCGACCGTCCGGCGCGTTCATGGTGGGCGGCACGGCATGAAACGCACGGTGCATGAGCGAGTTGCCGTCAACGACGGCGAACGTGCGACGATCCGGGCTCTGGGGCGCTTGAGCGGTATCAGACATGGAGCATCCTCTCTGGAAATTGGCTGACACCAGTCTACCCGCCCGTGTGGACATACGCGAGAGGGTTCTCAGCGTAAACACAGCCCGCGCCAAAGTGGTCAAAATGGTCAAAATGGGACGGGTCTGTTTTGACTCATAGCCCCGCATGCCCCACAGAGGTCCCCTGCCCGCGCGGGCCATGGTCGCCGGAAGATATCCGCCGCGGCATGCACCTCTACGCCGTAACCGACAGCGCCTGGCTCGGCGAGCGCACGCTTGCCGAATGCGTAGAGCAGGCGGTTGAGAACGGCGCAACCTTCGTACAACTGCGCGAGAAGCACGCCTCTACCGAGGAAATCGTTGGGCTTGCCCAGACCATCATTCCCATCTGCCGCGCCCACCGAATCCCCTTCCTTATCGACGACGATGTCGAGGCCGCGAAGCTCGCGGGTGCAGACGGCGTGCACGTGGGCCAGAGCGACACCGCCTGCGCCGAGGCGCGTCGCATCTTGGGCCCCGATGCCATCGTCGGCGTCTCAGCCCAGACGGTCGAGGAGGCCCGTGCCGCCGAGGAAGCCGGTGCCGACTACCTCGGCGTCGGGGCGCTCATCC
>OIBP01000671.1_pt1 | contig 13226 bp, 10 predicted proteins | sample 1581061 | NCBI WGS metagenome assembly OIBP01 (sample SAMEA3882514, study PRJEB24775) | human gut metagenome | biome: human-associated habitat; feature: intestine environment; material: feces | place: Netherlands | collected 2009/2010 | reverse complement strand
GCACTTCAAGCAGCGGAAGCAGCAGTTCGCAGGAACTTTCCGGTTACTCTTCGGTGGATTATGACCAGTCCTATACGCCGGGCACAATCATGGATTCCTGGTATGCGGAACATTCAAGCTCTTCTTCCTCTTCTTCCGTTTCCCGGGTCTCTGAAAGCTCTCGTTCCAGATTTTCCAGAAGCTGTTCTATCGTCTCCCGCTTGATCGGTTTTAAAATATAGTCCCGAACTCCATGTTTCATCATTTCAACCGCATAGGAAAATTCATCATAGCCACTTAAAACAATAACAACAGGTTTCTGTGACAGCTCCTCCATTTTGTTGACCAGTGTCAGACCATCCATTTTGGGCATACGGATATCAGTGAACATGACGTCCACCCTCTGTTTTCTCAAAATCTCCAATGCCTCTTCTCCGTTTCGACACTCCAGAATCTCCTCCACCGGCACGCTGCTTCGCCGGATCATCGCCACGATTCCCTGTCGAATTAATTTTTCATCTTCTACAACCAGCAGTGTATTCATTTTCTTTTTCTTCCTCTTTCTCGTCACCCTCTTGATCCATCAGAGAATATTTCCCCCTCGTGATGGGAAGATGAATACTCACCTTCGTATAGCAATGCTCTTTTGTATAGACCGACAGCCCATACTCTGTTCCAAATTGAATGTGGATTCTGTCCTGTACATTCCGAAGCCCGATTCCATGTTTCGGCTGTGTATCTGAATTCAGGCGCATCCTTAGTTTACGTCTCAGAATTGCAAGCTGCTTTTCTGACATGCCTGTTCCGGAATCTGTGATTTCAATCTCAAAGCTCTTTTCATGCTCTATTCCTTTGATTTCAATGACTCCAATCTCGGAAGAAAAGCCAAGTTCTTCTGCCCTCACTGCTTCAAGGAACTGTTCAAATGTTGTCTGAAATTCTCTTACCTGTTCGATATTTCCGTTTAATAGAAAATGGCCTCTGTGTTTCATCATATGATGCAGAGCAAGATATATCAGACGAATATCAGGCGTTTCGTCAGTTTCCATTAACCATTTTCTCAGATGATAGATGGTTGGAAACTGTTTATGATATTCTTTGTCTGTGTAATCATCATCCGCAAACAATGCATAGGGAAGTTCCGGACACTTTCCCTGCCTGTCACGCTTATCCTCTGGCCAGTAACGACTCTCTTTCATTCTGCGAAAAAATCCATCATCTATCTTTTCTACTTCTTCCGCAAAAATTTTCTGCAGCAATTCTATTCTCCAATTACGACGATCCAATCTTCGTTTTGCTGTCCGAAACCCTCTTCTCTCTTCTGCAGTCTGTGCACTGTCAAATAGTCGTACACCCCAAAGTGTTTTTCCATGTGCGCGCAAAATTTCGTACTTCTCATTTGTCACAGCCCATCCAACCGAACCGCTTCCCATATCAAGTCCGAGATAATATTCCCCTTTCATCTGTTCTTTCCTCCATTTTCTACATTTTATCTAATTTTACCATATATTTTGATTTTTTACATCTTTTCTTTCCTATTTTCAACAATTCTACTTCCTGGTTCTTGCTGTTCCCACAGTACTGAATCATAACCATGTTTCATTTCTAATTTTAGACAACAAAAAAACTGCTGTCTATGAAGACAACAGTTTTCGTTCCACACACTGTGGACCATCTAACGATGGCGTTTTCGATAAATCGTTATTTGAACTTATGATGTAAAATTTAGTATGGTACTAAACTATCTACACTATACTTCTATTTTTTCCTTTCGTCAATCTTTTTTAGAAAGTTTTTATGATAATTATTCCATTTTTTTCTCTTGCGTCCTTCTTGTTTTTATGGTAAAATATATCTTGTTCTGATTACGAACACTGCCGCTGTGGCGGAATTGGCAGACGCACTTGACTCAAAATCAAGCGGTGAATAACCGTGCCGGTTCGAGTCCGGCCAGCGGCATAGCTAAAAAAGATCTGCAAAAACGAACGTTGATGCAGATCTTTTTTTATTGTCTTCCCTTCAAAAAAGCAGCTTTTGAAAGAAAGAAAACCCCTTTCGCAGAACCCGCCATCTGCCGCACGGTTCTTTTTGAAAGGGGTTTTACTGTTGTTATTTCTTATTTATTTCCAAACATCTTCTCATACTCCGGTGTTCCATCCAGTGTAGCGAAGTAGTCCTTCGGGGTTTCTGCGCGGCGGATGACTTCAAAGCTGCCGTCCTCTTTTAACAGAACCTCTGCAGATTTTAATTTTCCGTTGTAGTTGTATCCCATGGAAAATCCATGTGCGCCGGTGTCGTGGATGAAGAGGAGGTCTCCGACTTCCACTTCCGGAAGCATGCGGTCGATCGCGAATTTATCGTTGTTTTCGCACAGGGAACCTGTTACGTCATATTTGTGGTCGCACGGCTGATCTTCTTTTCCCATCACCGTGATGTGGTGGTAAGCGCCGTACATAGCCGGTCTCATCAGGTTGACCGCGCAGGCATCACAGCCGATGTACTCTTTGTAGATGTGTTTCTGATGGATTGCGCGCGTAACGAGTCCGCCGTACGGTCCCATCATGAAACGGCCCATCTCCGTGTAAATTGCAACATCGCCCATGCCGGCCGGAACGAGGACTTCATCGTACACTTTATGTACACCCTCGCCAATCACGCGGATGTCATTGCCTTCCTGACCCGGTTTGTACGGGATTCCGACACCGCCGGAAAGATTGATGAATTTGATTTTTACGCCTGTCTCTTTCTGCAGTTTTACAGCCAGCTCAAACAGTGTTTTTGCCAGAACCGGGTAGTAATCGTTGGTTACGGTATTACTTGCAAGGAAGGAATGGATGCCGAACTCTTCTGCCCCTTTTGCCTTCAAAATGCGGAATGCCTCGAAAATCTGCTCGGTTGTCATACCGTATTTGGCATCTCCCGGATTGTCCATAATATCGGTGCTGATTTTAAACAGTCCGCCCGGGTTATAACGGCAGCAGATTTTCTTCGGAATGTAGCCTAATGTTTTCTCAAGAAAATCAATATGGGTAATATCATCAAGGTTAATGATCGCACCAAGCTCTGCAGCCAGTTGATACTCTGCAGCCGGTGTTACGTTGGATGAAAACATGATTTTATCTTTCTCAAATCCCATCGCATCGGAAAGCATCAGCTCCGTGTAAGAAGAGCAGTCGCATCCGCAGTCATATTCACCCAGCATTTTGATCAGTGTCGGGTTTGGGTTCGCTTTTACAGCAAAATACTCACGAAATCCCGGATTCCAGGAAAAAGCTTCCTTTACCGCTTTCGCATTCTCACGAATTCCTTTTTCATCGTAAATGTGAAACGGAGTTGGTACTGCTGCTGCGATTTCTTCCAGTTTTTCTTTTGTTACAAAAGGCTTCTTCGTCATTCTCTTTTGTCTCCTTCTTCTGCTTATTTTGCCTGAATAATGTGAAGCATGTTTGTCATATATCCTTCACCCGTCACCTCGTTAGTAGCAGGGTCTCCGGCCGTAAAAATAACCATATCGCCGCGTTCTACAAGCTCCTCACGGCGCACCATATACATAGCATGGGAAATGATGTTCTCCGTAGAATCTTCCTCGTATCCGGTCACCGGACGAACGCCCCAGTAGAGCTGCATTTTTCTTCTTGCCCATTCATATGGGGTAACGCCGTAAATCGGTACGCTCGGACGAAGGTTTGAGATCAGTCTTGCGGTCTGACCGGACATCGTCGGGGTCACAATGCAGGCTGCTTTGATGTGTTCTACCATAGAAACGGCTGCACTTCCGACTGCTGCGGAAACATTCAGCTTTCCTTCCAGCGCTTTTCCATCGCGGTAATCTTCGAATTTCAGATAGCGCTCTGTCTGCTCGGCAATCTCTCCCATCATGGTAACTGCCTCGATCGGATATTTTCCGGCTGCTGTTTCGCCGGAGAGCATGATCGCATCCGTTCCATCATAAATTGCATTCGCAACATCGGCTACCTCTGCACGGGTCGGACGCGGGTTCCGGATCATGGAATCCAGCATCTGGGTTGCTGTGATAACCGGTTTGTATTTATGATTGCATTTTTCAATGATGATTTTCTGTACATGCGGTACCTGGCACGCCGGAATCTCTACACCAAGGTCTCCCCTTGCAACCATCACACCATCTGCCGCATCGATGATGCTGTCGATGTTCTGCACACCCTCCGCATTTTCGATCTTGGCAATGATATCAATATGCTCTCCTCCGTTTGCCACAAGGAACTCACGAATTTCATTAATTGCCTCTGCATTCCGGATAAAGGAAGCCGCTACAAAATCAATATCCTGTTCAATACCAAAGAGAAGATCTCCTTTGTCTTTCTCCGTCAGGTTCGGAAGATTGATCGAAACGTTCGGTACATTCACGCCCTTTTTTTCTCCGAGCTCGCCGCCGTTTACTACGGTACAGACAATTTCCGGTGCATTTACTTTTTCTACGCGCAGGCCGATCAGACCATCATCGATCAGAATTGTGTCTCCCTCTTTGATATCTTCCGTAAGGCCGGTGTAGCTGACCGAACAGTGATTTTCATCTCCGGTCTCCTGAACGGTTGTCAGGGTAAAAGTCTGTCCGGTTACCAGATTTACTTTTTTGCCATCTTTCAAAACGCCGGTACGAATTTCCGGTCCTTTGGTGTCCAGAAGGATTGCCACAGGAGTTTTCAGCTCTTTTCGAAGCTCTTTCAGCATATCCATACGCATTTTCTGCTCATCGTGGTCTCCATGAGAAAAATTAAAACGAGCAACATCCATTCCGGTTTCAATCAGTTTTTTCATCAGGTCACGGGAGTTGGTATTTGGTCCCATGGTGCAGACAATTTTCGTTCTTCTCATACTTTCTCTCCTTCTTTATTTTACATGTTCATGCGTAAACAGGTGATCCTGACAGTATTCATAATTTCCGTTGCATCTGGAGCAGAAACGGAACTCCAGATTCGGATCATCTTTTTCGGTCCGGCCGCAGATCGCACATTTGTGTTTTGTGATCCCGTTCGGATTGCGGTATTCGGCTTCGCCTCTTGAAACGGCCTTTTTGAATTCCTTCCGGCGTCTGTTCTGCTGGAAAGAGCCGCGTTTTCCTTTTCTTGTCATCAGGAAGAACACAAGGACGTTTGCAAGGGAACAAAGAATAACAACACATCCTGCCCAGTTTCCGCTCATGATGCTGGTAATCATGCTGTAGGCGAGAAGCGCTACGTCAAGGTATGCCAGCCATTTGATTTTGATCGGAATAATGAAATACAGCAGTACCTGCATATCCGGAAAGCTGATCGCAAAGCCGAGGAAAATCGAGAGGCTGATGTAGTAAGTGCTGAATGCCGCTCCCATCAGCGACGGATATCCGTTGACTGCATATAAGATTCCATACAGCAGGAAGGAACCGATAATGGTCATCAGAATACCAGAAAAGATGTAAACATTATACTTGAAATCTCCCCAGGCTCTCTCAAGGCTTGTTCCGATTGAGTAATAGAAAAACAGCATGATGATCGTAAAGATATCAAGGCTGCTCGGCGGAATCAGAATCCAGCTCACCAGACGCCAGATCTGTCCGTGCAGAATATAATATGGTTCCAGTGTCAGATACTGTCTCATAATGGGGGCCGCAAGCTGAATGATATAGCCCGCAATGTACGTTACGATAATGTACATCGTCAGATGGCTTAACGCGTATCTCCCATATTTTCGCTCCATTTTGTCTAAAAAATTCATGCACACTCTTCCTTTTTGTTTGTTTTATTTTACCGGCTTTCACTGCCCGAAAATACATTCTCATTATACGTGCTGCCTTTTCGTTTGTCAAACGGTATAACGGTGAATTTCGTCTCTGAAAAAGAGCTTTACGAATGTTTTACTTTCCGGTATAATTTATTAGAAATCTTTTCCAGTTATTTTATAAATATACGAAAAAATTCAGGAGGACTTTATATATGGCAGGATCATCATTTGGTACCATCTTCAGACTGACCACCTGGGGAGAGTCTCATGGAAAAGGCGTGGGCGTTGTTGTGGACGGAGTGCCGGCCGGCCTTTCGCTTTCCGAGGAGGATATTCAGGTTTACCTCGACCGCAGGAAGCCGGGACAGAACCGCTTTACCACAAAACGGAAAGAATCCGATACCGTTCAGATTTTATCCGGCACTTTCGAAGGAAAAACGACCGGTACCCCGATTTCCATGGTGGTATGGAATGAGGATCAGCATTCCAAAGATTACAGCGACATTGCTTCCTATTACAGACCGGGCCACGCCGACTATACGTTTGATGCAAAATACGGTTTCCGCGACTACCGCGGCGGCGGACGCTCCTCAGGACGCGAGACGATCGCACGCGTGGCTGCAGGTGCCATTGCCTTAAAAATGCTCTCTGAGCTTGGCATCACCGTTTCCGCCTACACCCGCTCCATCGGTGACGTGGAAATCCAGTCTTTTGATGCCGCTGAAATCGCGAATAACGCCCTGAATATGCCGGATGCAGAGGCTGCCGAAAAGGCTTCCGAGCTTTTAACAAAAGCCATGGCGGAAAAAAATTCCGTCGGCGGTGTGGTCGAATGTGTCGTTCACCATATGCCGGCCGGTGTCGGCGATCCGGTGTTTGAAAAGCTCGATGCCAACCTTGCAAAAGCACTCGTCTCCATCGGCGCCGTAAAAGGCGTGGAAATCGGAGACGGTTTCTCGGTCTGCACAGCTACCGGGCTTACCAATAACGATGCCTTCCATGTAAATGCGGACGGCTCCATTGTCAAGCTGACCAACCACGCCGGCGGTATTTTAGGCGGTATCAGCGACGGAAGCGATATCGTTGTCCGGGCTGGTTTCAAACCGACCCCGTCCGTTGCTGCTTCCCAGCAGACCATCAACAAAGACGGCGAAAATATTGCCATCGAAATCAAAGGCCGCCACGACCCGATCATCGTTGCACGCGCCGTTGTTGTCGTGGAATGCATGACCGCTCTTGTCCTGGCGGACGCACTGCTCGTCGGCATGAGCGCCAAACTGGACAATGTAAAGAAAGTCTGGGCTCTGGACGAGAAATAAAGGCCGGACTGCTTCTTTCTGGCTTCAACACAAAAAATGCCTGCGGGATACAGTTCTTCCTGCAGGCATTTTTGCGTTATTTTTTAGTGAACGCCTTTTTTCGTAATCAGAATACAGTTCGGCGTCTCCACTTTCATCGGGCGGCCTTTCTGAACCAGCACGTTTTTCTCATAATCAACGGTAAATGTTGTGATCGTGTTGGACTCATGGTTTGCCACTGCGATATGTTTTCCGTCCGGGAACATTGCAATATCCTTTGGATATTCGCCGCTGATCGGAAGTGCAAACTTCTTCTCCAGGCAGCCGGTCTCCGGGTCGATATGGAACATTGCTACGGTATTGTCTCCGGCTGTAGAAGTAAACAGGTAGTGGTGATCCGGGGAAAGGCACATGCCGGATGCAGCGTCGTGCGCCTGGTCCACGTTCGCGGATGTGGTGCTGATCGACTGCAGTTTTTCAAATTCCGGTCCGTTTCCCGTATCACGGTAGCTGAATACATCGACTTTGTTCATCAGCTCGTAAATGACATACGCGTATTTTCCGGATTCACTGAAAACGATCTCTCTCGGACCGGATTCACGCTCACAGCGCAGGATATCCACCAGTTTCAGGCGGTCACGCTGTGTGTTCAGCTTGTACATTTTGATCTGGTCAATGCCGTTGTCGACTGCGCAGACATATTTGTTGTCCGGTGTAGGAACGACACAGCTGACATGCGGGCGGAAGTTACGCTCTGCCACACTGCCAAGGCCCTTGTGGAACACGCCGTCCATCAGACTTCCGAGGCGGCCGTCCTTATGGGTATGTACAACGGTTACTTTTCCGTCATGATAGCCTGCCACGAACAGGTATCTTCCGGTTTTGTCCACCGACAAATAGCAGCCGCGCATGCCGTCGATGTCTACTTTGTTGATCGGGGTCAGGTCTCCGTCATCCTCCACTGCAAACACTGCAACGCCTTCATCTGCAATCGAATACAGGTATTTGCCGTTTAAGGAACGGGCAATGTGGGAAGAGTTGTTGACCGGTATGACTTTTCGCTCTGTCAGAGTGCCTTCTTCTACATTTACATCATATAAATGAATACCAATGCTGCTTCCATGGGTATAAGTGCCTACATAGGCTACGTACTCATCCTTCATGTTGTTTTCATCCTTTCTGCCTTCTCGCACATCGTGTGAATTTTCTAAAAATATTTTAACACAATTTCCGCGCCACGACAACGAGGAAAACGGATTTTTGATATGTAAACGGTAACACTTTATTTTTAGACACAGGATATTCTCCTGCAGAGAATTTTTTAGATATTTCTATTGTTTTTAGATTGTAAGAGTTGAGGTTTCCGCTGCATACCATTTCCATTTTCTACGCTCTCGTCAGACTGATTTCCTGACTCATCATTCCCTGCAGTTTCTTGATTGCGCGGCTGTACTGGCACTGCAGCGCCTGCTCGCTTTTCTTGCAGAATCCGCTGAGCTCTTTGTAGCTGAATCCATATGCTCTCCCCCAGAAAATGCGCTGATCCATCGGATTCAGGTTCTGAATGCAGTTCTGCATCACCATTCGTTCCTCAATCTCGGCTGTCGCGGCCGCCTCCCCTTCATTTCTGTTCTCTTTCTGATACTGTGTATAGGAAACTTCATTCTGATAATAATGTTTTCTGCGCTGATTCTTGATCTTGTTTTTTGCCACGCAGAACAGCCATTTCGTCATCTCTTCTCCTTCGAGATCGGCAACGGTTTCAAATTTTACCACCAATACCTCCCATACATCGTTCAGCACATCCTTCGCCGTCTCCCGGTCATTGTTCAACTGACCGCAGATATAACGGAACAGCACATGACTGTTTTCCTCGAATATGATCTGAAAAAATCGTTCCTTCTCTTGTCTCATACACTTCTTTCTCCCTCCTGTTATTTCGCTGTCCTTCTCTTCCGGGCCCGTCATATATGTAATGTGTTGAGACTATCGAAATCTTTCGTTTTTTCAGAATATTTCTACTATTTGACCTTATTACTTTTGTTAATAAAGCAAAATATTGCGTTATAACTGCACCGCGGCGCATAATCAAATTTTTTCTTTCGAAATCAGAAATTACTGTTTCCGACAAAAAATTCCCGCAGAAAGGAGCTTTCTTCCTCTCTGCGGGAATCTTCTATTTTGGTTTTATTTTATTTAAAGTAAGCAACACCGGACTCAAAGATCTTCAGATCCTGCTCTCCGTAGATGTTGACTGCTACGCCGTTGTCGCGGCGCTCTGCGTGTGCCATCTTACCAAAGACACGGCCGTCCGGGCTGGTGATACCCTCGATTCCGCAGTAGGAACCGTTGACATTCCAGTACTCGTCGTTGGTCAGGTTTCCGTTGACATCGCAGTAGCGGGTTGCAATCTGGCCGTTTGCCATCAGCTTGTCGATCCACTCTTTCGATGCTACGAAACGTCCCTCTCCGTGGGATGCCGGGTTGGTGTAAACACCGCCAAGCTCGGCGCCTGCCAGCCATGGGGATTTGTTGGTCACAACCTTCGTGTAAACCATCTTGGAAATATGGCGTCCGATAGTGTTGAAGGTCAGAGTCGGGGAATCCTCCGTCTGTCCGAGAATCTCACCGTACGGAACGAGTCCCAGTTTGATCAGTGCCTGGAATCCGTTGCAGATACCAAGGGCAAGTCCGTCTCTCTCATTCAGCAGTTTGGTAACAGCTTCTTTGATCTTCGCATTCTGGAATGCGGTTGCAAAGAATTTTGCTGATCCATCCGGCTCATCACCTGCGGAGAATCCGCCAGGGAACATGATGATCTGCGCCTGGTTGATGGCTTTTTCAAAGGCATCGACAGAACCGCGGATGTCTTCTGCGGAAAGGTTGCTGAATACCTGAGTGATAACTTTTGCACCGGCACGCTCGAAAGCTCTGGTGCTGTCATACTCACAGTTCGTTCCCGGGAAGACCGGAATGAATACGGTCGGCTGTGCCAGCTTGTGGGAGCATACGTGGATGCTCTTTGCCTGATAGCAGCTGTCTGCAACAATTCCGTTTTCGTCTGCTGCTGCCACATTCAGGGCATCTACCTCCGGAAGCTCTGCACCGGATACGGTCTTGAATACTTTTTCCAGCGGTTTGTTCCATGCGGAAACGGCCTCGCGGATGGTGATTTCGGTGTCTTTATAGGAAAGAACCGGTTTGTCTGTCACTTCACCGATGACGGTGTAGGTGCTTGCCAGCTCTCCGACTTTTTCAGCCGGAACTTCGCAGATCAGATCTGCAATATATGGAGTAAAGAGATCTCTCTCGTCTACATTGTGCTCGATGGTTACGCCGAGAGCATTACCGAATGCCATCTTGGATACGGCTGCTGCGATACCCTGACGGTCTACGACATAAGCGGCTTTCACACGGCCGTTCTGCATATCCTCATGCAGTTTTCTGTAGGTTTCCATGACGCCTTCGTACTCTGGAAGCAGATGTGCGTCGACTGGAAGGTGGATCCACACGAGTTTGTCTCCTGTGTTTTTCAGCTCCGGAGATACTACATCTTTTAATTTTGCAACGTCAACCGCGAAGGATACGAGTGTCGGCGGTACATCGATATGGTTGAAGGTACCGGACATACTGTCTTTTCCTCCGATAGACGGCAGGCCGTAGCCCATCTGTGCGTCGTATGCACCAAGAAGTGCTGCGAACGGCTGGCTCCAGCGGTGCGGATCCTCAGTCATTCTGCGGAAATATTCCTGGAAGGTGAAGCGGACTTTGCTGTAATCGCCGCCGACTGCCACGATGCGGGACAGGGACTCGGTTACGGCATAGACTGCTCCGTGATACGGGCTCCAGCTCGATACGTATGGATCAAAGCCGTAGCTCATCATGGTAACGGTGTTGGTTTTTCCATCCGGAACCGGCACTTTTGCAACCATGGCCTGAGTTTCAGTCAGCTGATATTTTCCACCGTACGGCATCAGCACGCTGGCTGCTCCGATGGAGGAGTCAAACATCTCGACAAGACCTTTCTGGGAGCATGCGTTGAGGTCTGACAGGGTGGACAGCCATTTTTCTTTCACGTCGGCAATGTCACCGCTTCTTTTTAACGGGGTGTCCTCTGCTTTTGGAATCTCTACGAAGACATCATTCTCCTGATGTGCTCCGTTGGTATCCAGGAATGCACGGGAAATATTGACGATCTCTTTTCCTCTCCAGGAGAGTACCAGACGCGGGTCCTCGGTTACGACTGCAACTTCGGTTGCCTCCAGGTTCTCTTCTGCGGCATATTTCAGGAACTGCTCACGGTCTTTCGGGTCGATGACAACGGCCATACGCTCCTGGGACTCGGAGATGGCGATCTCGGTTCCGTCGAGGACGGCATATTTTTTCGGTACTTTGTCCAGATTGATCTTAAGGCCCGGTGCCAGCTCGCCGATGGCAACGGAAACTCCGCCTGCACCGAAGTCGTTGCATTTTTTAATCAGAAGGCTGACTTCCTCGCGGCGGAACAGTCTCTGCAGTTTACGCTCAGTCGGTGCGTTTCCTTTCTGTACCTCTGCACCGCAGGTCTCGATGGATTCTGTCGTATGTACTTTGGAGGAACCGGTTGCACCGCCGCAGCCGTCTCTTCCAGTACGGCCGCCGAGCAGGATGATGATATCGCCCGGATCGGAATTTTCACGGACAACGGCACGGCGCGGTGCTGCTCCAAGGACGGCTCCGATCTCCATACGTTTTGCCACGTAGTCCGGATGGTAAACTTCTTTGACATAGCCGGTTGCAAGACCGATCTGGTTTCCATAGGAGCTGTAGCCGTGTGCTGCTTCTCTTACGAGTTTTTTCTGCGGAAGTTTTCCTTCGAGTGTCTCGCTCTGCGGACGGGTCGGATCTGCGGCTCCGGTCACACGCATTGCCTGATATACATAGGTTCTGCCGGAAAGCGGGTCACGGATTGCACCGCCAAGGCAGGTTGCTGCACCACCGAACGGCTCGATCTCGGTCGGGTGGTTGTGGGTCTCGTTTTTGAAGTTGATCAGCCACTCTTCGTCTTTTCCGTCTACATCTACCGGTACGACGATGGAGCATGCGTTGATTTCATCAGACTCTTCCTGATCTGCGAGTTTTCCTTCGGATTTCAGTTTTTTCATTGCCAGAAGGGCAAGGTCCATAAGGCAGATGAATTTGTCGTCACGGCCTTTGTAGAGTACCTCACGGTCGCTTAAGTAGCGGTCGTAGCTTTTTTTCATCGGCTCGTAGTAGTCGCCTTCGCCGAAGGTCACGTTGGTAAGCTCGGTGGAGAAGGTGGTATGGCGGCAGTGATCGGACCAGTAGGTATCGAGTACGCGGATCTCGGTCATGGATGGATTTCGTTTTTCTTCGCCGCGGAAGTAGTTCTGGATATGCAGGAAGTCTTTGAAGGTCATGGCAAGGCCGAGGGAATCATACAGGGCTTTTAATTCTGCCTCCGGCATGTCGATGAATCCGTCGAAGATTTTGACGTCTGCCGGCTCTTCAAATTTTGTCACGAGGGTTTCCGGTTTTTCAAGTCCTGTCTCTCTGGAGTCTACCGGATTGATGCAGTGTGCTTTGACTGCGTCAAACTGCTCATCAGTCATCTCTCCTTCGATAACATACGTAACGGCGGAGCGGATGATCGGCTGCTCGTCTTCTTTTAAGAACTGCACGCACTGTACGGCAGAATCGGCTCTCTGATCAAACTGTCCCGGAAGGAATTCTACGGAAAATACTCTCGCACCTTCTGCACGCGGGAAATCTTCCTGATAGCAGATATCAACCGGCGGCTCTGCAAAGACTACTTTACATGCTTTCTCATATGTCTCATCACTGATATTTTCTACATCGTACCGGATCAGCTCCCGTACGTTGGTTACGGTCTGGATGTTCAGATAGTGCTTGATTTCATGCTTCAGATCTTTCGCCTTAATCGCAAATTCCGGCTTTTTCTCCACATAAACGCGTCTGACTGTACTCATTTTTATCCTCCATTTGTCTGAATCATAGTCCCCCAAAAACGGGACAATCTTTCGTTACTTACAGAATAGCATATTTATCTTTATAAATGAAATTAATATATCTTATATGTTTTATAAGTTTTGTTTCTTAATAGACGGACGCATTCCATTTTTCCTGCACTACCATCCCACTCATCACCCATTCTCTCCCGTCCTAAACCGTCAGGCCCGCGCACCTTCT
>OIBP01000670.1_pt1 | contig 13265 bp, 13 predicted proteins | sample 1581061 | NCBI WGS metagenome assembly OIBP01 (sample SAMEA3882514, study PRJEB24775) | human gut metagenome | biome: human-associated habitat; feature: intestine environment; material: feces | place: Netherlands | collected 2009/2010 | reverse complement strand
GCGCATCTCGCAATCCGGGCGCGGGCGTGCATCGCGGCGCTGCACCGGCTGCGTACCGTAGCGCTACCCCGGCTGCTCGTTCTCACGCTGCTTCGCCTGCGCATTGGGGCGCAGGCGGCAATGCTTCGTCGTTCGATATGGGCAATACGGCCGTGAAAAAAAGAAAGAATGGCCCATGGACGGCCGTGCTTGTCGTTGCCGTCTTGGTGCTTGCGCTGTGTCTTGCCGTGCTCGGCATGATTGGCTACGGCTATTGGCATGGCAGCAAGGTGTACACCACCATTGCCGAACAGGCTTTTCCCGAGAAAGAGGCCGACGCTCTTTCCGCCATGACGGTTGATTGGGATGCCCTTCTTGCGCAAAACCCTGATACAGTGGCATGGATCTACATGCCGGGCACGAGCATAGACTATCCGGTTGTTCAGGGCGATTCGGACGAGGAGTACCTCAAAAAGGATTTCACAGGCGATTCCGGGGGAATCGTTCATAAGGGAACCATTTTTCTGGCAACCGACAATGCGGGCGATTTTTCTGACGAGAACAACGTGCTGTATGGGCACAACATGAATGACGATACGATGTTTGCACATTTGCTGCAGATGACCGACCAGGCGACATTCGATGCGGCAAGAACCTTCTACGTGCTTACGCCCACCCAGAATTATCGTTGTTCTACGTTCGCTCTCGACGTGGTGGACTCCACTCAGACGGACCTTCTGCAGTACACCTTCTCTGACAAGGCGGCCCTGCAGCAGTATATGGAAGAAAGAAAGAACAATTCCGTGGTTTCCGTGCCGAACGACGTCGATTCCGAGCAGGTTTCAAAGCTTTTCACGCTCATTACATGTGGCGATGACTATGCGGCAACGCGCGCAGTGCTGTTTGGAGCGGTCGTTGAGTCCGCGACGCCCGCGAACGCGTCCTAACTAGTCGAGCTGCACGCCAGGCAGGGGCTTTTGGGCGGTGCGGCGGGCGAATCCGTTGCTGTGGAAGGCGCAAAAGGACGCGAAAGAGGCCGTGTCGGCTTGTTTTTCGTGTCGGCGGCATGTTACGTATGGTCGTATGCGCATTGCCGTGGCATGATAGGGCAGAGCAGAAGAGCGCATGAAGGTGCGCGTTTAGAATGAAAGGGAGATTCATGACTCAGGTGACATACGCCGATGCAGGTGTCGATATTGCGGAGGGTGCTGCTGCGGTAGATGCCATCAAAGATGCCGTGCATTCCACCTATCGTCCCGAGGTTATTGGCGATATCGGAGGCTTTGGCGGATTGTTCTCTGCTGCCGCAATGAAGGATATGGAAGACCCGATTCTCATTTCCGGCACCGACGGCGTTGGCACCAAGCTGAAAATTGCCCAGCTCATTGACAAGCATGACACGGTGGGCATCGATCTTGTGGCAATGTGCGTGAACGACATCCTCGCATGCGGAGCGGAGCCGCTGTTCTTCCTGGACTATGTGGCCATCGGCAAGCTTCGTCGCGAGCATGTTGCCAAAGTTGTCGGCGGCATTGCCGACGGATGCCGTCAGGCCGGCTGCGCTTTGGTCGGCGGCGAAATGGCGGAGCACCCCGGCGTCATGGATCCCGATGACTACGACCTGTCCGGCTTCTGTGTCGGCGTGGTCGACCGTCCTAAGATGATCGGCCCCGACAACGTGAAAAAGGACGATGTGGTGGTGGGTCTTCGTTCGAGCGGGTTCCATTCCAACGGTTACTCTCTGGTTCGCAAGGTCATGGTAGAGGGCAAGACCGCCGAAGATCTTGCTGCGACTCCCGAATGCCTCGGGGGTAAGACCGTGGGAGAGGCCCTGCTCGAGCCTACGCGCATTTACGTGAAGCCCGTGCTTTCTTGCCTTCGTGAGCTTCCTGGCGCTGTGCATGCGCTCGCCCACATTACAGGCGGCGGCATGACGGAGAATCTGAATCGTGCTCTGCCGAAGCATCTCGATGCGCTGGTCGACCCCGCATCGTGGGAAGTTCCCACCATCACGCAAATGGCTATCGAGGCTGCCGGCCTGACTGACGAAGAGGCTCTTAAGACCTTCAATATGGGCATCGGCATGGCCTTGATCGTCGATCCCGCTCAGGTTGATGCCGTTATCGACCAGCTGAAAGCCCAGGGCGAAGAGCCTTGCGTGATTGGCTCTATCATCGAAGGAACGGGCGAAGTGGCCTATCCCGAAAAATAGGGTTTTCAACCGCTTGCGACGGTGCCGTCCTTCTGTGGGCGGCACCGATTGTTTTACGCGGTATCCTATTTTGGCGAAGCGGGCGTTGAGCGTCGGCTTCGCCTTGTTCGTTTTATCATGTCGTACCCGGCCTCTTGTGAAAGGAAGCTTATGGCACCTCTGAAAATCGGCGTACTTCTTTCTGGCTCCGGCTCGAATCTGCAGGCGATTATCGACGCGATTGCCGCAGGACGCTTGAATGCGGAGATTCGCGTCGTTATCTCGAGCCGACCCGATGCGTATGGATTGGTGCGCGCCAAAGAAGCGGGCATTCAAACCATCGCTCTTTCTAAGGATGTATACGCCGATTACGATATGGCAAACGAAGCCATTGCGTCCGAGCTTGTTCGCGCCGGCTGCGAATACGTGGTCATGGCGGGCTACATGCGCATGGTGACCGACCCCATCCTCATGGCGTTTCCCGATCGCGTGCTGAACCTACATCCCGCTTTGCTGCCGTCTTTCAAGGGCGCTCACGCCATTCAGGATGCGTTCGAGGCCGGCGTGAAGGTTACGGGCGTTACGGTTCATTTCGCCAACGCCGAATACGACAAAGGTCCTATTGTCGCTCAGCGTGCGGTCGAGGTTGCCGAGAACGACACGCTCGAAACACTCGAAGAGAAAATCCATGCGGTCGAGCACGAGCTGTACCCTCATGTGCTGCAGCTTATCGCCGAAAATCGCGTAACGGTGGATGCTGATCGCAAGGTGCGTATTTCGTAGAAGAAGCGCTGTAGGATTAAAGCAGCATATGGCGATAATAGCCCTGGTCCGTGACGGGTCGGGGCTATTTGCTGATAGAGTGCAGAAGGAGTGCGTTTGTATGCGCAAGGAAACGCTTGAAAACATTGCGTCGGACCTGCGGGCGGGGTATAGCGTCAATTTGTCCGTGGAGGACTTTCCCTGTTTTTCGCGAGAGGCGGCGATTGAAGACCCAAGAACCTCTCCTGAAGCGTTGGCGCGCATTTCCGAGGCGCTGACGGCGGAAGACGCCTGCGTCTTCGAACGAGCGGCACGTGCCGTCGAAGAGGGCGACGTAGCCTGGATCGGTTTCAAAGTGGTAGACAATGCTTTCGCCGCGGTGTCCAATATCGATAACGACGTCACAAAAAGTTACGGAGCAATCGGTAGTGCTGATGGCTTTGACCTGGTATTTTTCTGCAACGATGCCAAGGAGGTCGTAGCAGCGCGTGATTGTTCCGCACGAGACTTGTTCCAGATGAAAGACGTCACGCGCGGCCCTTCCATGCATAACGACCAGTTCGAGGGTCTGACATGGGTTTCGGTGCCGTTGTTCGATCCGATGAAGGTCTGGTTGCTCGGCGCTTCGGACGTGGCGGTGGAGACGGCGGCTCTCGCCCGTCATGTCGGCTTCGAAGTGGAGGTTGTAGACGACGACGCATCTTTCTTGAACGAGGCTCGCTTTCCCAGCTGCACGCGAACGCTGGTTTCCTCGTTCGACGATCTTGGCTCTATGAAGGCGAGCTCTTCCGATTGCGTGTGCGTGCTGACACGCGGACACATGCACGACCCCGAGGGCTGCGTGTGGGCGACCGCGCAGGGGGTGCAGTACGTGGGCATGATGGGTTGCAAGGGGAAGAACGACCGCGTGCGCGACTTGTGCATGGATGCCGGCATGACGGAGGAGCAATGGGAATCCGTCAAGCGTCCTATCGGTTTGAAATTCGGTGCGAAAACTCCCGCTGAACTGGCAATATCCATTGTCGCCGAGCTTGTCGATGTGCGATACAGGCAGCGCTATGGCCAAGAAGCCCGCAAAAAGCACGATGCAAGCCTCTGGTAGTCTTGCATGATTTCATTTGAGTTCGAAAGGTTTTGACATGATCGATGTCTGCGTGACGAAGGGCTACGTGCCTGGTTTTCGCCGTGAGCTCAATGTCCGTGAGCTTGGAGGGTATGAGGCCGCTGATGGGCGTAGGGTCAAACGCGGTATCTTTTTCAGAACAGCGGCATTGGGCGATTTCAACGAAGAAGAGCTTGAGCGCCTGGGCGGCCTGGGTCTTCGCTACGTTCTTGACCTGCGTAGCGCAGAAGAGGCCGAAGAGTTGTCCGACCCTGAGATCCCCGGTGCGCGGCAAGCGCGAATCAGCGGATGTATGGATGCGGACGGAAACGAAGTCAATCTTTCGCCCTCCGCCATTTTGAACTTGCTCGGGAATCCGCGTCGCAAAGACGACGATCCGGAGGAGGATATCGTATCTGCTGTCGCTGAGGTGTACTCTTCGCTTGCCTTCGACAACGTAGCCTATCGCGAGCTTATGGCGCAGCTTGAGAAAGGCTGCACGCCGCTGCTTTTCCACTGTACGGCGGGCAAGGATCGTACGGGCATTGCGGCCATGGTTATTCTGATGGCGTTAGGCGTGGACGAAAGAACCATCATCGCAGATTACCTGCTTACGAATGAGTATCGTTATGAGGCCATCGAGAGAAAGCTGGCAGAGCATCCCTTCCTTTCACGCATCGATCTTTTCGAGTTGGCGGTACGTGCGGGTGAGGGCGTGGTGGAGGATTTCGGACGGCGTGTTCTTGATGAGATTCGCCAGGAATACGGTACGTTCGAAGTCTATCTCGACCGCGAATTCGGCTTGACAGGCGAGCGTTTGAAAGCGTTGCGAGACAGGTATTTGGAATAAAATGTGTTCGTCTGCGTGGCATTTGTGCCATTCCCGCTTATCGCGAATATGGCACGCTGTAGCGCTGGTATGCTGGTTCAGTCTTGAAAAACGTTGCATGGAAAGGTGGTATCCAGGTGGCAGACCCGAAGATCAAACGTGCGCTCATGTCGGTTACCGACAAGACGGGCATTGTTGATTTCGCTCGTGCACTGCACGAGGAGTTCGGCGTAGAGATCGTTTCCACGGGCGGAACGGCCAAGGTTATCGAGGAGGCTGGCGTTCCCGTACGCCCGATCGACGATCTGACCGGATTCCCCGAAATGATGGACGGCCGTGTGAAAACCCTGCACCCCAAGGTTCACGGCGGTCTTTTGGCCAAGCGCGACAATGCCGAGCATATGCGCCAGGCGGAAGAGCACGGCATCGGTATGATCGATATGGTCGTTGTGAACTTGTACGCCTTCGAGAAGACGGTCGAGTCGGGAGCCGAGTTTGGCACCTGCATCGAGAACATCGACATCGGCGGTCCTTCCATGTTGCGTTCCGCTGCGAAGAACTTCGAGAGCGTGGCCGTGGTCACCGAGCCGGAGCGCTACGACGCCATTCTCGAGGAAATGCGCGCCAACGACGGCGCTACCACGCGCGACACCCGCGTGCAGCTGGCTCTCAAGGTCTTCCAGACCACCAACGCCTACGACGGCGCCATTGCCCGTTGGCTGGGCGGCCAGCTGGGCGAGCAGGCCGAGCTTCATCCCGCGCAGCGCGATCTGCACCTGGTCAAGCAGCAGGACCTGCGCTACGGCGAGAACCCGCATCAGGCTGCCATGTACTATCGCATGCCCGAGTTCGCCACCGCGCACTCCCTGGTCAACGCCGAGCAGCTCAACGGCAAGGAGCTGTCCTACAACAACATTTTGGACACGGACGCTTGCTGGGCCATCGCGCGCGAGTTCACCGATCCCGCCGTTGTCATCCTGAAGCATCAGAACCCCTGCGGTTCCGCTACGGCTGCTACGGTCGAAGAGGCCTACGACAAGGCGTTCGCCTGCGACCCCAAGAGCGCATTCGGCGGCATCATCGCTGCTAACGTCGAGGTTTCTCTGGCTATGGTCGAGCACATCAACGAGAACAAGCAGTTCGTCGAAGTGTTGATCGCGCCTTCTTTCGAGCCCGCTGCTCTGGAGCTTCTGCAGGAGAAGAAGAACCTGCGCGTTCTGCGCACCGGCGGCGTGGATGCTCCTGCCGCTATCGAGTTCCGCTCCGTTGACGGCGGCATGCTCGCACAGGTCTTCGACCGCGTGAACGAGCAGGTCGAGGACTTCACCGTTCCCACCAAGCGCAAGCCCACCGAAGCCGAGATGGACGAGCTCATGTTCGCCTGGAAGGTCTGCAAGGGCGTCAAGTCCAACGCCATTCTGGTTTCCAAGAATCGCGCCGGCATCGGCATGGGCCCGGGTCAGCCGAACCGCGTCGACTCCGCGAAGCTCGCATGCGAGCGCGCTCATGAGGCTTGCGAGCGCATGGGCATGTCGGCCGACGGCCTGATGGCTGCTTCTGATGCGTTCTTCCCGTTCCGCGATGGCGTTGATCAGCTGGCAAGCTACGGCATTACCGCCATCATCCAGCCTGGCGGCTCCGTGCGCGACGAGGAAGTCATCCAGGCGTGCGACGAGCACGGCATTGCCATGGTCTTCACCGGCCATCGCCACTTCCGTCACTAGGCTTTTAGCGATTCGCTAGGTGCTGGGCTGCAATCGGCTGAAGTCTGAGTGCTTTCCGCCTTCCGACGTTGCGAGCTGCCTCCCGTTTCTCGTGTTCGAGAAACGGGAGGCTTTTTCATGCACCCAGGTGCTCCATCCTGTTCGTTCAACGCTTGCCCCATCCTGCCATCTTGCATGCTCGACGTTTGTTCCTTCTTGCGGTCAGAAAAGGCTTATAAGGCGAAGTCCCAATCTTCGCCCCAGCAACATTTTTGGCCAGCTTTGGCTCGCGGTACCTTGTATCCTTTGGGATGGCAGTGGGCGATTTAGACGAATCTTTTTCGGGATGGCAATGGGTGCTTCAGGTACGTTTGTCTTTTTCTAAGATGACAACGGGTGTATCGTGTGCCTTCTTATGCTCAAGGAATGTTCGGAAAGCGGTATTGTTCTGTTCGCAATCTCTGATGGTATGAAATTTTTCTACTACCGAGGCCTTGCGGAATAGGACGAGGAGCACGGCTTTCTCCTGGAAATGTGTCGCGCTGCGCAGGGTTCGTTTAGGGCGGTGCTCGATTACTTTCGCATCGATCATTAATAGGGCGCGTTGATGGGGTTTTTACGGCGAATCAAAAGCTGCCGCTTTTCATTGGCATCATCCGATTAACATCAATGATGTTAAAAAAACGATGTTAATCGAAGTCATTCGTCTTTGCTTTGTGCGTATTTTGACTCAGCATTGGTTTGGGCATCGCTCATATTCCTTTGATACAATGCGGCACATGTCTGCGAACAATAAACAGCTTCTCGAAACCGACTCCGACGCCTTGCCAATAAAGCGTCGTTTTCGCGTGCCTGCATGGGCAATCGTACTTGCTATTGGAGCCGTGCTCATCGCCCTCGGCATTGTCCAGGGCGACATGCTCGACACCTGGCGCAAAGCATCGCTTATCTGTTACGAATGCATCGGCATAGGGTAGCGCTGTGAAGAAGTTCCTCATGCGCACGAAGCGCCACTTCGTCCAACTGCTGGCCGCCCTTCTGTACAACCTTGATTTCCAGGGCATTGCCACGCTTTCGGTGGGTCGTTCTGCCACCAAGGGCGTTTGCGTTCCGGGTTTGCATTGCTATTCGTGCCCGGGCGCCATCGGCGCATGTCCGATCGGCGCTTTGCAGCAATCGCTCGGTGCGTCCTCGCTCAAGCTGCCGTTTTACGTGGTGGGGTGCCTGCTTGCGTTCGGTGCGTTATTCGGTCGGACTATCTGCGGCTGGGCATGTCCATTCGGCTTCATTCAAGACATGCTCGATAAGCTTGGCCGCTTCCTTCATATTCCCAAGGTGCGAAAGAATGCTTTCACACGCAAGCTCAGCTATCTGAAATATGTTGTGCTTGCGTTCGTGGTTATTGGCCCGCTTGTCACGCTAGCCATCGACGGCGTTGCTTCTCCGCTATTCTGTACATACCTTTGTCCTGCGGGAACCATCGCCGGCGTTGCTCTTGTGTCGACGAGCCCCGACCTGCAAGCCATCGTGGGTGCGCTGTTCACGTGGAAAACGGCTGTGCTTGCGGTTATCGTTGTTGCGGCCATGGCAATCTATCGGCCGTTTTGCCGATTCCTCTGCCCGCTCGGTGCCCTCTACGGGTTCTTCAATCGTTTCTGCGCGCTTCGTTACGTGGTGGACGAGAATGCTTGCACGAACTGCGGAGCGTGCGTGGAAGCGTGTCGCATGGACGTTGCTCGCGTCAGCGACCATGAGTGCATCCAATGCGGTGCGTGCAAGAAGTCTTGCGCATGCGGGGCCATTCGTTTCAGCGTATCGCGCTCTTCATTGAAACAACCTCCGGCCATTTCCTGCGATAATTCGGGTCAAGAAGAAGTTCAGAAGAAAGGGAAGTAGCCATGAACCGAACCACGGGGAAGCCTCTTGCCGTATCGAAATGCATCATGCTGGCCATCTGTGCTATTTGCGCTGTGTCCGTTCTTATGATGTCGGGCTGCCAAACGCAAGGCGTGACAGATGGAAGCCAGAACACGCAAGGCTCTGTAAGCAACGGGAAAACGGCTGGCGTGGTGAAAGGAAATCCTGCTCCGGATGCTCCCTTGACCATGTCCGACGGTTCTACGAAGAGCATCTCCGACTTTCAGGGCGGCGTGACTATCGTGAACTTTTGGGCAACGTGGTGTCCATACTGCATCAAGGAGATGCCCGATTTGCAGCAGATAAGGGAGAACTACCCCGATGTTAATGTGGTCCTGGTGAACTGTGGCGAGGACCAGGCTCTTGTGGCCGATTTCGTGCAGCAGCATGACTACGACTTTACATGGGCGCTTGATCCGAATTTCGAAGCTCAGACGGCCTATCCCACAAGCGGCATTCCTTATACCGTGGTGATCGATTCCGAAGGAAATGTGAGCGAAATTTTTGCAGGCTCGGGACGCGACATGTATTCTAAGTTCGAATCCGCTGTGCAGCAGGCAATGAAATAGCCTGCGCAAATGCCGGTATGGCGCGTGTTCATCGACGCGCCATACATTTTTTTGTGCGGATGCGCTATTTGCGTCCCGTATGTACGGCGACGATGCCGCCGGCGTAATTCTTCCAGGTTACATCCTTGAATCCCGCTTCACGCAGCATGGCCGCGTAGTCTTCCTGGCATGGGAACGCCTTGATGGAGTCGGCCAGATAGACAAAGCTCGGCGCATCGCGGGTGAAGAGCCAGCCCCAGAAGGGAATCATGACTTTCAGGTAAACGTGATACAGCGCGCGCCACAGTGCATTCGGCGGGGTGGAGAATTCGAGGCAGGCGAACGTGCCGCCCGGTTTGAGCACGCGGTGCACCTCGGAAAGCGCCTTCATGCGGTCGGGGATGTTGCGAATGCCGTAGGCCATGGTGACCGCGTCGTAGGAATTGTCGGCATAGGGGACGTTTTGGGCGTCCACCACTTCGAAATCGAAGGAGACGCTGTTGCCTTCTCCCGCCTTGAGGCGCTCCTTGGCCACGTCGAGCATTTCGGGCACGAAGTCGGTAAGTTGGATATGGGCCGGGGGATTGCGATGCGCCGCCATGTAGCTTACGTCGCCCGTGCCGCCTGCCAGGTCGAGCAGGTCGGATTCGGGAGTGAGGTTGGCTGCATCGACCGTCTTGCGCAGCCAACCTTTGTAGAGCCCGAAGCTCGAGAATGCATTGAATTTCTTATACTGCTCGGCGATGGTTCCGAATATGTGCTGTACGCGTTACTCCGAAAGGGCCGCTTCGGCTTCTTTTCCTGTCGCAGTGTCTATCGTGTGGTGGCTGGCTTCAGTCATGAATCTTCCGTCGTTTAGTGAATGATGCTGGTCGGCGAATATAATCCGCTCTTCGATTTTTCTAAGTTTTCAGTATAGCCTAAAGCCGATGCGCTATTATGTCCGCATGCTATTGTGTGCTGAACATATCATCCCCGTCACGCAGCCTCCTATCGATGATGGCGCGGTTTTGGTGCGCGACGGGCGCATCGTTGAAATAGGCGGTGCCCAACGTATGAAGTCTCGCTACCCCGAAGAGGAGGTGCGCGATTTCGGCCGTGCAGCCATCATGCCTGGTTTCGTAGACTGCCATACGCATCTCGAATACACGGTATTGCGCGGTATTGTCCACGATGTCCCGTATGCCGAATGGCTTGCTCATGAGCATGCCAAGGCGGACATGATGACGCGCGACGATCGCTACGATTCCGCATTGCTCGGCGGCATGGAAATGCTCTCGGGCGGCGTTACCACGGTTGCTGACTTTACGGGCACGGGTGCTTCGCGAGAGGCGGTGCGCGATCTGGGTCTGCGCTCTGTGATCTATCGCAGCGTCGGCGTTCCGGAGAAGTCCAAGGTGGACAGCACCATTGCGGAGGCGGTAGAAGAAATTCGCGCCTGGAGGCAGGATTCCGATTCCAACCTTACGCGTATCGGCATTGCCCCGAAGGCCCTTCATGCGTGCCATCCCACGGTGTTTAGCAAGGTGAATCAGGTTGCCGAAGAGATGGATCTTCCTGTTGCCATGCATGTCGCCGGCTCCACGCCTCTTTCGGTGCGTGGCATCGATGCGGGAGACGACAGCCTGACTGACCGCCCCATGTGGCTTCCCACGGGAGTTACGCCGGTCAATTACGCGCTGAATTGGGATGCATTCCGCAGCAAAGACGTCCTCGCCGTACATTGTGTCCATGTTGATGACGACGATATTGCCAAGCTGAAGGAGTACGATGTTGCCATTGCCGTGTGCACGCGATGCAACGCGCAGCTCGGCATGGGTCTTGCCCCTCTGCAGCAGTTCCTGCAGGCAGGCATCCGCATTGGCCTCGGTACCGATTCTCCGGCCGCAACGGATACGTCCGACATGTTCACGGAAATGCGCCTCGCAACGCTGATTCATCGCGCGGTCGACCGCAGCGATTTCTTGAGCGCCTCTACCATGCTTGAGCTTGCCACCATCGGCGGCGCGCGAGCTCTTCGCATGGACGACGAAATCGGCAGCCTTGAGCCCGGCAAGCGTGCGGACGTGATTGCCGTCGATCTTTCCGGTTCTCGCCAGACCCCGCTTGTCGATCCCGTTACGGCGGTTGTCACGGGCGCTGCAGCTGCGGACGTTGTGTTCACCATGGTCGAAGGAAGCGTCTTGTACGAGCGCGGCGGCATCTGGAACCTTAAGGTCGATCCTGCCGAGGTCGCGCAACGCGGTATTCATATTCGCGGAAAGCTGAGAGATTAGCATGGGACAAAAAATGACGGCCAAGCAACGCGCCGCGCAGGTCGAGGCTGCTCGTAAGCGCGAAGAGGCCGAGCGTAAGCGCAGGGAGCGCGCCGCCCGCACGAAGAAGATCTTCACGGTTGTGGTGTGCATCATCCTCGTTCTTGCCCTGGGTATTCCCACGGTTGCCATCATGGCGATGGGTGGGGCGTCGTAGAGCTCGTCTATAGCATTTTTGTAAAACCCCGCTTTGTGCTCAAGGCGGGGTTTTTTCGCGTATGATTGCGCGTGTTCAAGGCGACAATCATGTCAGAACGTATGTCGAAAGGAACCTTATGGCATTTCGGTCTTCGATAGCCGCTGCGTTGGGGAAAAGCGCCCATTGGGCGGGTAAAACGTTTATGCATCGTTCGCCGGGCAACCTGCCCGGGGTTCTTGCCATGAAGGCGGCGCCGCTCGTGCTGTGCGATTTGGCGAAGAAGGTCGATACGGTCGTGGTGATATCGGGGACCAACGGCAAGACCACCACGACAAACCTCGTTGCCGATTGCTTGGCGAAAGCCGGTCGTCCTTTGCATTGCAATCGCGACGGCAACAATCTCGAGTCAGGCGTTGTGACCGCCCTGCTTGTTCGTCCCGAAATGCAGCACGCCCAAGGCTGCCAGGAAAAACCCGTTGCTTGCTTCGAATGCGACGAGCTTTACACGAAATACGTTCTGCCTCGTGTGAAGCCCCGCTTTTTCATGCTGCTTAACCTATTTCGCGATCAGCTCGATCGCGTCGGAGAAATCGATAATGTGCAGCAGACTATCGCGCATGCGTTGGAGGCAACGCCCGATACTGTTTTTCTCTACAACGGCGACGATCCCCTGTGTGCGGCCATTGCCGATCGCATCCCCAACGAATCGATGGCGTTCGGTATCGCCTGCGATATGAAGCTCGATGGCGATCGCATAAGCGATAGCCGGTTTTGCCAGAAGTGCGGGGCGGCGCTCGAATATGAATACGTGCACTACGGTCAGCTCGGCGCGTATTGCTGTCCTGAGTGCGGGTGGCGACGTCCGAAGCTTTCGTTCGCAGCGGAGCATGTTCGCATGGAGGAGGACGGCCTCGTCTTCGTTATAGACGGGCATAAGGTTCGCACGGGCCAAATGGGCACGTACATGATTTATAACACGCTTGCAGCGTATGCGGCGTCGAAGGTTTCTGGCCTGGTCGAGTTCGACCAGTTCGAACGAGCGGTTGAGGCGTATCGTCCTACGAACGGCCGCCTGCAAACGTTTAATCTTGGGGATCGCTCGGTCATGACCAATCTTGCCAAAAATCCTACGGGGTTCAACCAGAATATTCGTATCGTCTTGAACGAAGGCGGGCGCGTTCTTGCGCTTTTCGTGAACGACGAAGAGGCTGACGGCATCGACGTATCGTGGTTCTGGGATATCGATTTCGAGCGATGGTCCGAAATCGAGGGGCTGAAGGCCTTTGTTGGCGGTTCGCGTGCCAACGACATGCAGGTTCGTTTGAAATACGCGGGAATCAAGGCTGATATCGTAAAGAATGCGGCCGATGTGCTCGAGCGAACCGAAGCAGGAGACGGCAAGGTGTACATCATCGCGAACTACACGGCATTGCCTCCGCTTCGTCGAGAGCTCGAGACTATGCAGGAAGAATGGGAGGACTAGTCGTGAAACCGTTGAACATCGTGCACCTCTTCCCAGAGCTTTTGAACCTTTACGGCGATGGCGGTAACGTCATGACACTTCGTCGCCGCTGCGAGTGGCGCAACATTCCCGTGCAGGTCACCGAAGTAGGAATGGGCGATTCCATCGACTTCTCTTCTGCCGATATCGTTTTCATCGGCGGCGGTGCCGACCGCGAACAGCTCATCGTGAAAGATGCCATGATGAGCCGCAAGGCCGACCTTTCTTCCTACGTTGCCGATGCCGGCGTGCTTTTGGCCGTATGCGGAGGATATCAAT
>OIBP01000661.1_pt1 | contig 13468 bp, 11 predicted proteins | sample 1581061 | NCBI WGS metagenome assembly OIBP01 (sample SAMEA3882514, study PRJEB24775) | human gut metagenome | biome: human-associated habitat; feature: intestine environment; material: feces | place: Netherlands | collected 2009/2010 | reverse complement strand
TACAGATCCCGAGATCCTCACAAATCTTCATTCGCTTTTCATAAAGATCCGTAATCTGATCATCAACATCACTTAACTGCGTTCTAAGTTCTTCCAATGATGTCATTTACTCTCTCCTTTTTGTATATTATGCAGGAAATCTGCGTATTTATTAAATTATAATACATTCCAAAAATAAAATCTACCCATCCTGATTTAAAAAAATCATCGAAAAATTTTTCAAGACATTGAAAATCATCGTTAAATATTATATGATGTATGAGAGATTTGAAAACGGAGGTAAAACCATGAATACTTTAGAATGTATCAAAACAAGAAGAAGCATTCGCAAATTCAAGCCTGATCCTGTAGATCACGCAACTTTAGAATCCCTGATCGGTGCAGCATCTTATTCTCCTTCCTGGAAGAACACTCAGATCACTCGATATATCGCAATCGAAGATTCTTCTATTCTTGATAAAATCGTTACTGATTACACCCCAGATTTCAACGCAAAAATTATAAAGCAGGCACCAATGCTTATTGCAGTTACTTTCAAAAAAGGGCGCTGCGGTTTTGAACGCGACGGTTCCTACAGCACCAAAAAAGAAGACCGCTGGCAGATGTTCGATGTCGGTGTTGCAAGTCAGACACTTTGCCTTGCCGCTCACGAAGCTGGTCTTGGAACTGTAATCATGGGCATCTGGGATGAAGACGGCATCACCGATCTTTTACATATTCCGGAAGATCAGGAGCTTGCTGCTCTCATCGCCATCGGATATCCTGATATTGATCCTGATGCACCTAAGAGAAAATCTGTCGATGATTTATTAACTTATTTATAAAACAGGAGGTTTTGACATGAGACACTTATTAAGTCCACTGGATTTTTCTGTGGAAGAACTTGACAATTTAATGGATCTTGCAAAAGATATCGAGGCAAATCCGAAAAAATATGCACACGCATGTGAAGGCAAAAAGCTTGCCACTCTTTTCTATGAACCGAGCACACGTACCAGATTAAGCCATGAAGCAGCTATGATCAATCTGGGTGGCAGCGTTCTTGGTTTCTCATCCGCAGATTCAAGTTCTGCTTCCAAAGGGGAAAGTGTAGCAGATACGATTCGTGTAATTTCCTGCTTTGCAGATATCTGTGCAATGCGCCATCCAAAAGAGGGTGCCGCTATGGTTGCAAGCCAGCATGCCACAATTCCGGTGATCAATGCCGGTGACGGTGGACACCAGCATCCGACCCAGACACTTACAGATCTGCTTACAATCCGTTCTTTAAAAGGTCGACTCGATAATATGACAATCGGATTATGCGGCGATCTGAAATTCGGCCGTACCGTACACTCTCTGATCCATGCACTGGTACGTTATCCGGGGATCCGTTTTGTTCTGATCTCACCGGAAGAATTAAAGCTTCCAAGCTATATCAAGAACGATGTATTAGACCGTCAGAATATTCCTTACGAAGAGGTAGTACGACTGGAAGATGCCCTTCCTGATCTGGACATTCTTTACATGACCCGTGTTCAGAAAGAACGTTTCTTCAACGAAGAAGATTATGTACGTATGAAAGACTTCTACATCCTGGACAACAAGAAAATGGAGCTTGCGAAAGATGATATGTATATTCTCCATCCACTCCCAAGGGTAAATGAAATCGCCACAGAAGTAGACAATGACCCAAGAGCTGCTTATTTCGCTCAGGCTCAGTACGGAGTATACATTCGAATGGCTCTGATTCTGACATTACTGGAAATCGAAGTCTAAGGAGGAATATACTATTGTTAAGAATACATTAACTGTCGGACGTATTGAAGAAGGATTTGTTCTGGATCATATCCAGGCAGGGCGAAGCATGGATATCTATAAATACCTGCATCTGGATAAACTGGACTGCTGCGTTGCAATCATAAAAAATGCAAAGAGTAATAAAATGGGAAAGAAAGATATCATGAAAATTGAGTGTCCGATCGACTTTATGGATCTGGACATCCTCGGTTTTATTGATCATAATATTACCGTAAATATTATAAAAAATTCTGAGATCGTAGACAAAAAAGCTCTCCATCTGCCTCACGAAATCCGCAACGTGATTCACTGCAAGAATCCTCGCTGCATCACTTCGATCGAGCAGGGACTGGATCATGTCTTCGTACTTACAGATCCTGAAAAAGAAGTTTACCGCTGTAAATACTGCGAAGAAAAATATGACGGAAGACGCAAATAAAGCAAAAAATACCGCCTGATAATTAATATCAGACGGTATTTTTATATTCATTCAAATTGCAAGCAAAACGATAAGCCGGGTTATGTCGTTGGGTAATCATCTTTCTAGACCCATCGTTACCAATGGGTTCAAGCAACCTACCTAAGACGTGACGGGCCGCCACATTGTCTTTATCCGGTCTTGCTTCGAATGGGGTTTACATATGCCCCTGCTGTTACCAGCAAGGCGGTAGTCTCTTACACTGCCCTTCCACCCTTACCAGAATTATATCCTGGCGGTATATTTCTGTTGCACTATCCTTGGAGTCGCCTCCACCGGACGTTATCCGGCATCCTGCCCTGTGAAGCCCGGACTTTCCTCACCTGCTGCCTTTCGGCATCTGCAGCTGCGATTACCTGTCTTACTTGCACTTTTCAAAAGCGTTTATTATTATAGCACTATTTATTCAAAATAACAAACCTTTTTTCCGATTTCATAATCAGACAATTTCTTTCAGACTTATGGCAATTCGAATACCTGTCCTGGTACCTTTACATGCATTACATGTTCTTTATAGGATTCTGCCTGCGGATTATTCATAAGTTTCTCATAAACTTCATAGTGTCCCCACATATGCATCGGAAAGACCAGTTCTGTATCTGTATGCTTCATGAAATAATCCAGTCCCCAGTAATATTGCTCTTCCTGTCTTGGATCTAACGGAACAAATGCTACATCAATCCGTATATTTTTTAATTTATGGATTTCTTTCTGATAATCCATCCGCATCTGTTCGTTATAATATTCACTTTCTTCTTCCCAATGCCACCAGTTCAGATCCCCTGCATGATAAATGATCCTGTCTTCGCATCTTACCAGAAAGGCAACCCCTTCATCGGTTGAACGCAGACTTTTTACCTTTGTATCCCCGACAGTAATCTCATCCTTTTTTCGCATGAAATGTTCCGATTCACGCTGCTCCTTTTTCGCAATTCTGATATCCTTCGGGAAAATATATTCCACATCCGGATACACATCCGCAAGCTTCAGGATCTCTCTGTTAAAATGATCCGGATGGGAATGGCTGGCAAACACCAACAGCTTCTTCGCTGGATCAAACTCCGGCATCGTTCCTTCATAATAGTCAAATAATAGAATATGGGATTCCAGTTCCACCGAAAATCCGCTGTGTCCGATATACGTCACCCTCATCTGTCTGCCTACTCCTCAACATCATCATGTTCACCGGCTGCTGTCTCTGTCGCATAAACAATCTCCGGAAGAACATATTCCAGACACTCTTTAATGATCTTCGGACTTCCCGGAAGATTGACGATCAGGGATTTACCCCGGATACCTGCTGTTCCTCTCGTCAGCATTGCCCTTTTTCTGGTCCGTGTCATAAAAAGACGCATCGACTCTCCGATCCCCGGAATCTCCTTATCGACCACTGCCTTTGTCGCTTCCGGAACACAGTCCTCTTCTCTGCATCCGATCCCACCGATCGTAAGGATCAGATCTGCCATCTGTGCATCCGCGATCTTCGCAAGGATCTTGCGGATAACCTCCCTGTCATTTGGTACCGGCTGTACAAGCTCTGTCTTGAAGCTGACCTGATCGAGCACTCTTCGCACGATTGGCGAACACGTATCATCCTTCTGTTTTCTGTATATCATGGTGTCTGCTGATACAATTGCTACTTTCATAGATGTCCCTCTTTTCTTTTCTCCTCACGTATAGATTTCATGGTATCTTATATGACCATTCATTCCATGAAAATGTATCCCCTAACGTATAGACTTTAGTATAACATACTCTCGGATTGCCATGCAAGTTTCCTGCCACCAATCGAATTGATTTAAGAAAAATTTTAGATAATGATGCAAACCATACCTCCGTTGCTGTCATTGACGATCTTCTGCATGGTGTCCTGCAGTTTTGCCTGACTCTCATCTCCGATCATGGCGATCTTGTTTCGCACGCCATCCATCACCAGCTCTTCGATCGATTTTCCGAAAATATTGGTTCCCCAGACTCCATCCGGGCTCTTTGCCGCCTCGTTGATATAATTTACCAGATCCTTTGCCTGCTGCTCACTCCCCACGATCGGTGCGATCTCGGTCTCAATGTTAGCTCGGATCATATGGATAGAAGGTGCTTCCGAACGGATCTTTACTCCGTATTTATTGCCCTGCCGGATTACCACTGGATCGTCCAGCCGGATTTCTTCTCTTGTCGCGCTGACTACACCGTAGCCTTTCATTTTAACCGAAGCAAGTGCATCTTTGACACTTTCATATTCTTTCTGGAGCATGGCAAGATTACGCACTGTATGGATCAGATCATATTCCCCGCTGATCTGCGTTCCGGTCAGATCACTTAACATTTCATAATAACAGCCATCTTCTACCTTGATTTCAACCGAGATCTCACCGGTATCCATGGACACACCTGTTACATTTACTGCATTTATGTAGGTACTCTGCTCCGGCTTCCGGATCTCCATCGCATCCCGGATTTCTCCGATTCTGCCCATGACTTCTCTTGCATAAGATACCAGCTCTTCCCGGACCTTGTGATCTGCTCTAAGTATTTCCACCCATTTTGGAAGGAAAAATTTTACTTCTGTGACCGGAAATGCAAAGAGCACATTTTCCATGATCCGGTGGATATCTTCTTCCCGGAGCTGTTCACAGTTGACCGGAAGTGCCGTTACCTGATATTCTTTCTGGATTTCTTCTGCCACGTTTTTTGCCTCTGCGCTGTACGGTTTCCGGGTATTGACCAAGACCACGAACGGCTTGCCAATGCTTTTCAGCTCCTGGATCGTTTTCTTTTCTGCCGCCCGGTAGCTGTTTCTGGGAAGCTCTCCGATACTTCCGTCTGTCGTCACAACAATCCCGATCGTGGAGTGGTCATGGATTACCTTTTTCGTCCCGATTTCTGCCGCCTTTGTAAACGGAATTTCTTTTTCGTTCCACGGCGTTTTCACCAGACGTTCTGCTCCATTTTCCATGTAACCGGCGGCTCCCTCCACCATATAGCCCACACAATCAATCAGACGCACCAGCACACTCACATCCTTTGCGAGCTGGATTTCGGCAGCTTCTTTTGGCACAAATTTCGGCTCCGTTGTCATGATGCTCTTCCCTGACGCAGACTGCGGAAGCTCATCCACCGTCCGCTCTTTTGCATGCTCATCGGTCATTTTCGGCAGCACCAGCACATCCATAAAACGCTTGATAAAGGTTGATTTGCCACTCCGCACCGGTCCTACCACACCCAGATAGATCTCTCCATTCGTCCGGCACTGTATATCCTTGTATAAATCAAATGTATCCATACACTGTCCCCCTTTGATTGCTGATACAGTGTATGCGGGCTTTCCCCGGTTTAGAACAACTATACTGCCAGTTCACTTTTACTTTCTTGCCATCAATTTCAAAATCGGGTATGATAAATGGTAACAAAAAAGCGTATTACAGGCACGTAATGCCTTTCATTTATCAGAAAATCCTATCGGGATTTTCTTACAGTCAAAAAAGGAGGTATCCTATGCACGTAGGAAGAAAAGCACAAAAAAGAGAAAAAAAAGCCATGTCTGTCTCCCTGTACGGGAATCTGTTTTTCGTTATCGTTGAGATCGTCATGGCAATCTACACCAGTTCCCAGGCAGTTCTTCTGGACGCAATCTATGACGGAGTCGAGTTCTGCATGCTCCTGCCGTCGCTTTTTCTGATTCCGCTACTTTACAAGCCATCCAATGAAAAGCACCCGTTCGGTTATATGCAGATTGAATCTATGTTTGTCGTTGTCAAGGGCATTACCATGACTGGCGTTACCGTCGGGCTGATCCTGAACAATATCGAAATCATGATCCATGGTGGCAGAAAAGTCGCTTTTGATACCATTGCCTGGTTTGAATTATTTGCATTTTTTCTGGGAATTACCGTATCCATTTATCTCAAATATAAGAATCGTCTGATGGATTCCCCAATGATCACAATGGAAATGGAAGGCTGGGAGATCGACAGTATTGCCTCTTTCGGTATGGCAATTGCCTTCTTTCTTCCGGTTCTGCTGCCTTTTCCATGGTTCAGACCCATAACACCTTATCTTGACCAGATCATTACCGTCACCCTGTCCATCTTTATGCTGCCGACGCCGATAAAGACGGTAATAACCGGACTTCGGGATCTGTTCCTGATCCCGCCGGAGGAAGAGACTGTTGATGAAATTAAAGAAACGATCGAACCTGTCCTAAATGCCTATGGTTACAAAAAGCTCTACTATGACATTCTCCGTACCGGAAGAAAGCTCTGGATCAGTGTTTACATCACCTTTGACAAAGATCTGGTTTCCATTACCCGATTTAAGATCGTACAGAATTTCTGTATCCAGGCTCTTGCGAAAAAATATACGGATTTTTATTTTGAACTTCTGCCGGATATTGTGTTTACCACGGATGATGAGGCATTGACCAATCATATCGTAAACCAGTCGGAAGAAGTGGATCAGAATGCAAAATTTGCAGACTGAATTATCTGATCCTTATTCTTTAAAAATACTCATTTTCCAAGAAAAGCTGCCTTAATCGGCAGCTTTTCCTTTAAATTCTTTGATTGGATTCTTGATAAATTTTATGTACTGCTTTCTCAGCCATTCGATCAGCTTCGTCAGATACCGAAGTACCGGCTCGGTCGCAATAGAGAATATTACAAAAAGCATAATGCATTTTCTGGACATTCCCGTAATCGCAAATAACTGTGGCAGGAAGATACTGCATCCTAACAGTCCGATCACGCATCCGATCCAGACGATCATACGCAGTGCATTCATCGGCTGGCAGATCCGGTAAAGGATCATGAATCCGACAATTGCAAGCAGCATCGTCGCCGCCGTAGAAATATCTTTGGATGCAACTCCGAACGTCTGTCCAAATACAACCAGCGCACCAACCGCAAATACATCCGTAAGTCCTGCCGGAAGTGCCTTTAAGAACACATTGGTCAGGAAGTGTCCCTTAATGATATCCCGGTTCGGCTGCAGTGCCAGGAAGAATGCCGGAATACCGATCGTATACATGCTGATCAGCGATACCTGGGATGGCTCCAGCGGATAGGTAATCATAAAGACTGCCGAGAAAATTGCAAGCAGGAAGGAAAAAATATTCTTCACCAGGAACAGACTTGCTGAACGCTGAATGTTATTGACAACTCTTCTTCCTTCCAGAACAACCTCCGGCATCCTTGAAAAATCGGATTCCAGAAGTACCACCTGGGACGCCTGGACCGCCGCATCGCTTCCTGATGCCATCGCCACCGAACAGTCTGCATCCTTCAGGGCAAGTACATCATTAACACCATCACCGGTCATAGCGACCGTCATCCCCTGCTTTTTCAGTGCCTGCACAAACTGTCTTTTCTGTTCCGGGATTACCCTTCCGAAGACCGTATATTTGCTCACCGCAAGGGCAATATCTTCTTCGGTCTTTAATGTTCCCGCATCCACGTAATTCTCTGCGCCTTCAATTCCGGCCTGCTTCGCAGTCTCCGATACGGTAATCGGATTATCACCCGAAATAACTTTTATCGCAACACCCTGGTCCGCAAAATATTTGAAAGTCGCAGGCGCTTCTTCCCTGACTTTATTGAGAAGGAGGACATAACCAAGCGGCGTTACCGTTCCAGTCAGCGGCTTACCATCCGGCTCTCCATCATAGCTTCCAAATACCAGTACACGGAACCCCCTGGACGTATACTGTTCTATTCTTCCCTGATACTTTGTATAATCCTCACGCAGGACAAATTCCGGTGCACCAAGCACATATGCCTGATCTTTGAAAATTACTCCGCTGTATTTGACCGTGGAAGAAAAAGGAATCACTTTTTCCGGCACTTTATCTGAATGCTCTGTAAAATGTTCTTGCATCGCATGCATCGTGCTGTTATCCGCGTCCATTCCTTTGACAAAATCGCCGATCATCCGGTTCAGATCCGGCATCTTTTCTTCGTCATAGGCCTTGGCTTTCACCACTTCACTGACACACATACTGTCTTCTGTGATCGTACCTGTCTTGTCAACACAAAGCACATTAACCCGCGCCAGAGTCTCGATACTCTTCATATCATGGAGCAATACCTTTTTCGATGCAAGACGCATTGCACTTACCGCAAGTGCCACGCTTGCAAGAAGATATAATCCTTCCGGGATCATGCCGATCACTGCAGCAACCATGGAGATAATACTCTGCCGGAAGCTGTCGTGATTATAGAAATAACTCTGCACAAACAAAATGATTCCTATCGGGATCAGTGCGATTCCGACCATTTTTACCAGCTTGTCCAGGGAACGGATCATCTCCGACTGTTCCCCCTGCTGCATGGCTTTTGCTTCCAGAGTCAGCTGTGAAATATAGGAATCCGCTCCAACCTTATCCAGGCGTGCATGACAGCTTCCTGATACCACAAAACTACCTGACATCAGACGGTCTCCACGCTTTTTCGTGATCTCATCAGATTCACCGGTAAGTAAAGATTCATTGACCTGAACCTCACCAGCCTCAACAACCGCATCTGCACAGATCTGGTTCCCGGCACGAAATACAACAATGTCGTCCACAACCAGCTGATCCGCCTCCAGATTCAGCGATACCCCTCCACGGATTACTTCCGCGTGCGGTGCATTCAGCATGGTCAGCCTATCCAGTACTTTCTTGGAACGGATCTCCTGAATGATCCCGATCAGTGTATTGCAGATGATGACCGGCAGGAATGTCAGATTTCGAAAAGAACCTACCAGGCACAGCAGAATCGCCAGAATCAGAAAGATCAGGTTGAAATAGGTAAATATATTATTATGAACAATCTCTTTTGTCGTAAGTCCCGGTGGAGCAACCTCATCATTGGTCCAGCCATTCTCTTCCCTTATCCGGATCTGCTCGGGATTAAGACCTACCCGGTAGTCCGGAACCACACGCTGGATCTCGCCTCGAACGACTTCTTCCTCTTGTGTTTCTTTTTCTTTTTTTCCGAATTTCATACAAAAAATCCTCCTGTATACACGCCATTATACGCCTATACGGAAGGATTTTCCATTAAGACTTTATGAAATTTCTTTGAAACTTTAATCCCACGGAAGGTTACTGTATTCGCTGCGCCCGTCACGCATCATCAGTTCACTTACCGCATCCTTTGCGGGTTTGCCTTCAAAAAGTACCTGATTGACCTTTTCCACGATTGGCATGGATACCTCATATTTTTCAGCCAGCTCTCTTGCCGCTTTTGCTGAATACACACCCTCAACTACCATCTTGACCTCAGCCATCGCTTCTTCCATCGTCATTCCCTCACCGATCAGAACACCTGCCTTACGGTTACGACTGTGCTTACTTGCACAGGTGACGATCAGATCACCGATTCCGGTAAGTCCGGTAAAGGATTCCAGCTTTCCGCCCATCTTTACACCAAGTCTTGTGATCTCCGCAATTCCTCTGGTGATCAGTGCAGCTTTGGTGTTATCCCCGTATCCTAGTCCATCTGCAACTCCGGCTGCAAGTGCGATTACATTTTTCAGGGAACCGCCAAGCTCAATTCCTTTAATATCCGGGCTTGTGTAGACACGGAATACATCATTCATGAAAATTTTCTGCAGATAAATGGCGGTTTCTTCTGTCTCTGCTCCGACTACAACCGTTGTCGGAAGTTCGCGGCTTACTTCTTCTGCGTGACTTGGACCAGAAAGAACAGCTACATTTGCCTGCGGAATCTCTTCTTCAATCTGCTCAGAAAGTGTCTTTAAAGTACCCTCTTCAATTCCTTTTGCCACATTGACCAGAATTTGCTCTTCCTTTACATACGGGCACATTTTCTTCGCCGTAGCTCTGGTTGCCATAGACGGAACTGCAAGAACGACCACATCTTTTCCTTCCACACTTCCCTGCAGATCTGTTGTGATCTCGATCTCCTCCGGGATATGAATGCCCGGAAGCTTACTTGGATTTTCCCGCTTTTTCCTGATCTCATCTGCTTCTTCTTTTAAATAAGACCAGATGGTTACATGATGTCCGTTTTTATTCAGTACCAGGGCCAGAGCCGTTCCCCAGCTTCCTGAACCGATAACTCCGATTTCTGCCATAAATTATTACCTCTTATTTTTCTTTTTTGAAAAACTGATCTTGCTCTCTGTACCATTTCTCAGACGTCCGATATTCGCACGGTGACGGATAAATGCAGAGAGAACAAAAAGTGCTCCGATTCCATACATTTCAAACAGATACTTCTGCATCATTCCAAACATTCCCATCTGTCCGTCAACGACGAGTCCGACAAGGAACAGTACGGAAATCACCAGCGATCCCAGTGATACATAACGTGTCACGGCAACAATTACGATAAACACGATCAAACATACTGCCGCAATCCGAATATCTGTAGATAAGATCATACCTGCCGTAACTGCAATTCCCTTTCCGCCCTTGAACTTCAGATAGAATGGAAAATTATGTCCGAGCACTGCCCCAAAACCTGTATACAGCGAAAGGAGCGGTAAAATATCTGCGTGAGACTGTCCGTAAATTCCGCGGACCACCAGAACTGCGATCACGCATTTGAAGCAGTCACCTAGCAGGGTGATCATTCCGGCTTTGATTCCCATGGTGCGAAGTGCATTGGTAGAACCTGCATTTCCGCTTCCCATCTTGCGGATATCTACCCCCTGAGTTTTTCCATAGAAATAGCCGGTCTGAAACAGACCAAATATATAGCCGATCAGCAAACATACAAGACGTTCCATCTTATTTGTCCTTCTCCTTTCTCTCCCTGATAAAGAATTTAAGAGACGTTCCACGGAAGCCAAACGCTTCACGGATCTTATTCTCCAGATATCTCGTATAAGAGAAATGCATCAGTTCTTTATCATTTACAAAGATGACAAATGTCGGCGGTTTGACCGCTACCTGGGTAATATAGTAAAGTTTCAGCCGTTTTCCCTTATCTGACGGCGGCTGCTGCATTGCAACAGCTTCGGTCATGATCTCGTTAAGGACACCCGTAGCCACACGGAGTGTCTGGTTCTCAATAACGGTGTCGATCATGTCAAAGAGCTTCGGAAGTCTCTGGCCTGTCAGTGCAGACACATACATGATCTCTGCGTAAGGCAGGAAAGACAGCACCATCCTGATCTGATGCTCATATTCCCTCGTGGTCTTATCGTTCTTTTCAATGGCATCCCATTTATTTACAACGATGATGACACCTTTTCCACGCTCATGTGCGATTCCTGCGATCTTGGCATCCTGCTCGGTTACTCCTTCTGCCGCATCGATCACAACCAGGACCACATCCGCTCTTTCTACTGCCGTAACTGTACGGATAATACTGTAGCGCTCCAGTTCCTCTTTGATCTTATTCTTACGGCGAAGTCCTGCTGTATCAATGAATACATACTCTTTTCCATTGTGCACTACTTCCGTGTCAATGGCATCTCTTGTAGTTCCGGCAATATCGGATACGATCACACGGTCTTTTCCGATCAGACGGTTGATGATTGAAGACTTCCCAACGTTCGGCTTCCCAACGATTGCAACTCTCGGACGGTCATCTTCCTCTTCCTGGCCTGCCCCTTCCGGAAAATATGCCAGAACCTTATCCAGCATATCTCCGATTCCAATTCGTTCCGATGCTGAGATCGGAACCGGATCTCCGATTCCCAGATTATAAAATTCATACACATCCGGCATCATCTTGTTAAAATTGTCCACTTTATTGACAACAAGAATGACTGGCTTGTGGGAGCGGCGGAGCATATCTGCCACTTTTGAATCTGAATCTACAAGTCCCTGCTTTACATCTGTCATAAACAGGATCACATCCGCAGTGTCAATGGCGATCTGTGCCTGCTCTCTCATCTGGGAGAGGATCACATCACGGCTGTCCGGCTCGATTCCACCGGTGTCGATCAACGTAAATTCTTTATCGAGCCAATTCACTTCTGCATAAATTCTGTCGCGGGTAACACCCGGCGTATCTTTAACGATTGCTATCTTTTCTCCTGCCAGTGCATTAAAAAGCGTCGACTTTCCAACGTTCGGCCGCCCTACAATGGCAACAACTGGTTTACTCATATTTTCTTCCTCCTGATATTTATTCGGAATTCTGCTTCTATATCATACTAGATTTCTTCAAAAAATGCAATTTTTTAACGCCTCTTTCTTGTCATTGCTTTTAAATAATGGTATAAAAGATAAGTAAGATTAGATAAAAAGCACTTAAAACGCTTATTATAAGGAGGCACTCATGACAAATATCGAACTTATGGAAAAAGCTCTTCCGACAGCACCACTTAAAATTGCTGCCCTGGAAAGCTGCAAGGATCTGGCAGAAAAAGTGGATCAGTACATCGTATCGTTCCGCAAAAATTCTCTGCATGATTTTCTGGATCCTGCAATCTATTCATCTTATGAAGCAGATTCTTATCTTGCAAAGAACAGTTGCCCACGTTTTGGTTCGGGGGAAGCAAAGGGAATGTTTGGCGAAAGTATCCGCGGAAAAGATCTCTTTATTATGGTGGATGTCTGCAACTACAGCCTGACATACACAGTAAACGGACATATCAATCATATGTCACCGGATGATCACTATCAGGATCTGAAGCGTATCATCTCCGCTTCTACAGGAAAGGCACACCGTGTAAATGTAATTATGCCATTCCTTTACGAAAGCCGCCAGCACAAGAGAACCAAACGCGAATCTCTGGACTGTGCAATGGCTCTGGAAGAATTAACCGCAATGGGTGTATCTAACATTCTGACATTTGACGCACACGATCCGCGTGTACAGAATGCGATCCCACTCAATGGTTTCGACAGCTTCAACCCTCTGTATCAGTTCATCAAAGCTCTGTTTAAAGCAGAACCGGATCTGAAAGCAGACAAAGACCATCTGATGATCATCAGCCCGGATGAAGGTGCAATGCAAAGAGCCGTATACTTCTCCAACGTACTCGGTGTTGATATGGGTATGTTCTACAAACGCCGTGATTATTCTACCATCGTAAATGGTAAAAATCCGATCGTTGCACATGAATTTCTTGGAGATGATGTGACCGGAAAAGATGTCATCATCGTAGACGATATGATTTCCTCCGGTGAAAGTATGCTGGATGTTGCCCGTCAGCTCAAAGAGCGTAAAGCCGGACGTGTATTCGTCTGCACAACCTACGGTCTGTTTACAGATGGCGTAGCCAAATTTGATGAATATTACGAAAAAGGCT
>OIBP01000648.1_pt1 | contig 13592 bp, 10 predicted proteins | sample 1581061 | NCBI WGS metagenome assembly OIBP01 (sample SAMEA3882514, study PRJEB24775) | human gut metagenome | biome: human-associated habitat; feature: intestine environment; material: feces | place: Netherlands | collected 2009/2010 | reverse complement strand
TTTGGCAACGCAGATGCCGTGCCGCAGCCGCCGGAGCGGTGCTTAAGCCGTCAGGTGGGAATTGTGCGGTGTTGCCTTAACTTTGTATTGGTTCCCCTGGAGGGGAGCTGGACGCGATGCGGCCTGAGGGGGGGCCTTATTGCGTGCATAAAAAATCACGGAATAAACCCTGCCCAATATTGCCGCTTAAAATGCATCAAAGCGGCTAAGAGGAAACCATCCCACGGATATTACGATGAAGTCCCAATTCTATTATTTCTATTCAGAGTTTTTCGCCGAGGCCTTTTTGCAAAAAGGCCGGAGAACCCCCTTAAAAATCACAGCTCGATCTTTTCGTCTTCGGCAAAGTCGCGCTTGGCGGTCTGGCCAAGGACGGTGTACCACAGCATGGGGGAAATACCATCGCCGGGGCGCTTGGTCAGCAAGTTTTCGGCGGTGAACACTTCGCCTGCCTTGATGGGCCGCGCGGCCACAATGCTCTTGCGGGCAATGGCCTTGTTGGGGGCTTCGCTGGCGGTCAGGTGCTTGTGGCCGTCGCCGAGGGCGGCTTCTGCGTGGCGCACGGCCAGCACCATCGCCGCAAACTCGGCGGGGTCCAGGCTGGCCTTCTGGTCGGGGCCGGGCAGGGATTTGTCCAGCGTAAAGTGCTTTTCAATGACCTGCGCGCCCAAAACCGTCGCGGCTACGTCGCATTCCCAGCCGGGCGTGTGGTCGGACAGCCCCACCGGCAGACCAAACTGGTCGTACAGCTCGATCATGGCGGTCAGGTTCGCGTCCTCGTAGGGCGTCGGGTACTGCGTGTTGCAGTGCAAAATCGTCACCTCGGGGCAGCCGCCGTCATCCAGCACGCCCAGCGCGTCGGTGATCTCGTCCAGCGTGCTCATGCCCGTGGAGAGCAGCACCGGCGTTTTCTGCGCGGCCATGGCCTCGAGATACGGCAGGTTCGTGATCTCGCCGGAGGGAATTTTTAAAAGCGGCAGACCCAGCGTGCCCAGAAACTTCACGCTCGGCACGTCAAACGGCGCGCTTAAATACTGGATGCCGATGGAATCGCAGTATTCCTTTAATTCTTTATGCGCCTCAAACGAGAAATGCAGCTTGCGGATCATCTCCAGCTGGCTCTCGGCGGCATCGGTGGTCTGCTTCTGGTACTCGGCCTTCTCGGCAAATTTGCTGACCACAAGCTCGGGCACGGCGGTCTGATATTTTACAATGTCCGCGCCGCATTCTTTAGCAACGCGGGCCATCTCCTTGGCCATTTCCAGACTGCCGTTGTGGTTGACCCCGGCCTCGGCTATGATCGTTACAGGCATAGGTAAAAACCTCCGGTTTTTATAGTGAGGAGTGAGAAGTTAGGAGTGAGGAGTTTTTGGTTTCAGCTGAAAGCTCCGTTTTATGTGTCACTCCTCATTCCTCACTCCTAACTCCTCACTGGTTTACTGCTGATTCTCCAGCTTTCTTCTCATCTTCTCCAGCTCCTCCAGCTGGCCCATGTCCATCCAGCTGCTCTCGCTGATGGGATAGACGCCGACCTTCTCCCCGGCCCGGCGGTAGCGCTCGATCACATCGGGGAAACCGATCTTCTCGCCGTCGCGCATTTCCTCCACGACGCGCGGCTCCACCACGTAGACGCCGGTGTTCGTCAAAAAGTCCAGCTCGGGCTTTTCGCGCATGGCGGCAATGCTGCCGTTCTCGCCCAGCTCCACCACGCCGTAGGGCACGGTGTAGTGCTTGAACGCGCAGATCATCGTGACCAGGTTGCCGTGGGATTTATGGTACTCATAAATGTCGCCGAAGTCTACATCCAAAAGCGTGTCACAGTTCGTAAAAAAGAACGGTGCTTTGACTTTTCCTTTCAGCAGGCAGAGCCCGCCGCCGGTGCCCATGAACACTTCCTCGTCGGCAAAGTCCACGTTATAGTCCTTTTCCAGCTCATTGAAATAGGACTTGATCATGCCCTTTTTGTAGTTCACGATCATCGTGAAATTGTGGCAGCCGAAGTCCCGGAACCGGTCCATGATCAGCTCGGCAATGGGCTGCTCGCCCACGGGGATCAGCGGCTTGGGCAGAATTTTTGTGTACGGGTACAGCCGCGTGCCCAGCCCGCCCGCCATCATCACAACGGGAATATCGACCTGCTTGCGGTTGTCCAAATCCAGGCCGTGGGCAAAGATGATGTCGGTGATAACACCGCGCTTGTTCAGGACCGGCAGCGCGTCGATGCAATGCTCCTGCAAAATGCTGCGGGCCTTGCCGCGCTCGGACACCGAGACGCTCAGCGGATGATAGTTGGCCGCGTGGTCCACGGTCTGGTCCGGTGTGCCGCCGCGCAGGAAAAACTTGCGGATGTCACCGTCGGTGATGACGGCCTTCAGATGTCCCTCCGGCGCAATGAACAGGATGCGCTGGCCGGTCTCGTCCAGCTTGCGCAGCGTTTCCAGCACCGTGGCGGTGGGCGCAATAAAAAGCTCTTCTACTTTTATCAAGGGTGGTCCCCCTTTGACGTTTATTTAAGCATTCCCCTGAGGGGGAAGGTGGCGCGCAAGCGCCGGATGAGGGGCGAGTGTGTCTCCGCCGCCCGGAAATGGGTTGCGGCGTGGACTTTGCCCTCATCAGTCCGCTTCGCGGACAGCTTCAGTCTCCGTGCCAAGTGCCGCCTACGGCGGTTGCACTCCGACACGCGCCTGCGGGCGCAGCCTCGCGGGGGAAGCCTTTTACAGCCCCAGCACCGCTTCGATCACGCGGTCACAGTCCTCAAAGGACAGGTTCGTGGAGCAGGGCAGGTTGACAATGTACTTGCGGTAGTCCAGCGCCTTGTCCAGACCGTAAGCCTCATTGCGGGGGTAGTCGGCCTGCTCATGGATGAGCGCCCAAACCGGGCGGGTCTGGATGTGCTGCGCCTGCAGCTTCTCGATTACAGTGTCGCGGTCCATCCCGGAATCCTTCAGATACAGGCTGAAGAACCAGTGGTTGGAGCGGCACTCCCCCTCGCGGAAGGGCAGGATGCGCAGTCCCTTCACGCCGTCCAGCGCGGCCACATAGCGGTCATACAGCGCCTTTTTGTGGGCGATGAAGCCCTCGAGCCGCTCGAGCTGGGCAAGCCCTAAGGATGCCTGCACGTTCGTCATGCGGTAGTTGTAGCCGACCTCATCGTGTAAAAATTGCAGCAGATCGGTCTTGGCCTGGGTGGACAGATGCTTGGCGTGCTCGGCCCAGTCAGCGTGGTTGGAGACGACCATGCCGCCTGCGCCGGTGGTGATGATCTTGTTGCCGTTAAAGCTGTAGCAGCCGATGTCGCCGATGGTGCCCGCAAACTTACCGGCAAACGGGCCGTCGGTGCAGCGGGTGCCGAGTGCCTCGGTGGCATCCTCAATGACGATGAGGCCGTAGCGCTTGGCTATCGCCATCAAGCGGGGCATGTCGGCCATGTTGCCGAACACATGCACGACCTCCAGTGCCTTGATGTGTGCGCCGGTAGCTTTGTTGTACAGCCTGCCGTCCCGCAGCTCGCAGCGGTTCGCACAGAAATCCTCGACGGCGTCGGGGTCAATGCACAGGGAGTCGTCGCAGCCGATGAAGACCGGCTCCGCGCCGACATAGCGGGTCAGCGGGTTGACGGCGGCGATAAAGGTCAGCGTCGGGACAATGACCTCATCCCCGCGGGTGATGCCGGCGGCCATAGCGGCAAGATGCAGCGCGCTGGTACCGGCGTTGCAAGCCACGGCGCGGGGCATGCCCACGTAAGCGGCCAGCGCTTCCTCGAACTCCGTGACCTTGCCGCCGCTGGTGGACACCCACCCCGACGTGATGGCCTGCCCGGCCAGCTCGGCCTCGCGCGCGCCGAAATTCGGAACCGAAAGAGGAATAAATTCAGACATGGTACTGCCTCCAAACTCTATCCTGGTGCCCGCCGTGCAGCGGCGGACGGAATTTTACAAATATTCTATTTTATTATACCGCGTTTGCAGGATAAGGGCAAGAAAAAGATGCGATGGACTTTCTGTATCTTTCCCCCGGGGAAAGCCCGTTTTCCCGTTGACAAACCTTCTCCCTTGCACTACTATAAATACTGAATATAAAGAATAAAATAGGGGGTTTACCATGAAATACGGTTTTATCGGCTGCGGCAACATGGGCGGAGCTGTGGCGCGCGCGGTCTGCAAGGGCGCCGGGTCCGGCGATGTGCTGCTGGCCAACCGCACGCCTGCCAAGGCACAGGCGCTGGCGGACGAGCTCGGCTGCGCCTGCGGCACGAATGAGGAGGTCGCCGGCATCTGCGACTTCATCTTTCTGGGCGTAAAGCCCCAGATGATGGCCGATATGCTCGACGAGCTGACCCCAACGCTGGAAGCCCGCGCCGAGAGCCGCCCCTTTGTGCTGGTCACGATGGCGGCGGGCCTGTCGATGCAGCAGATCCGCCAGATGGCGGGCAGCGGCTATCCCATCATCCGTATGATGCCCAACACCCCCGTGGCGCTGGGCGACGGCATGATCCAATACTGCTCTGACGATGTGGAGCCGGAAAAAATAGCCGAGTGGCTCACCGCCATGGCCCCTGCAGGCCGTCTGGACGCCGTGCCGGAGAGCCTGATCGACGCCGCAAGCGCGGTGTCCGGCTGCGGACCGGCCTGGGCGTACCAGTTCATCGAGGCACTGGCCGACGGCGGTGTCGCCGCAGGTCTGCCCCGCGCCAAGGCGCAGGAGTACGCCGCCCAGATGCTTTTGGGCAGCGCGCGGATGGTGCTGGAGACCGGCAAGCACCCGGGCGAATTGAAGGACGCCGTCTGCAGCCCCGGCGGCTCGACCATTCAGGGCGTGCGCCTGCTGGAGGAGCGCGCTTTCCGCGGTGCCGTGACCGACGCCGTGCTGGCCGCGTTTGAAAAGACAAAGGATTTGGGGAAGAAGTGACCTCTTCCGAGAATGTAGGGGCGAGCATTGCTCGCCCGCAGACCTGACGGAAAGAAGTGCTTTTCCAGGAAAATACCCCGCGCGGCAGACGCCTGACGGGCGAGCAATGCTCGCCCCTACAAAGCGGTTGCCAAACAGGAATAGAAAGAGAAATTTTATGCGTATCGTCGTTAAAGTAGGCACCAGCACGCTGGCACATCCCGGCGGGCTGCTCAACATCCGCCACACCGAGGATCTGGTCAGGGTGTGGAGCGATATTCAGAATGCCGGACATCAGCTCATCGTCGTATCGTCGGCGGCCACGGGCCTTGGCGCAGGCAAGCTGCAAATTGAAAAGCCCAGCGACCTTGTCACCAAGCAGGCTGCCGCCGCGGTGGGCCAGTGCGAGCTGATGTATACCTATGACCGGCTGTTCGGCCAATACAACCATACCGTGGCCCAGATGCTGCTGACGTGGGAGGATTTTGACCACGAAAACCGTCTGCACAACCTGCAAAACACGCTGGAGCGTCTTTTGCAGCTGCACGCCATCCCCATCATCAACGAGAATGACCCCGTCGCCTGCGAGGAATACTCTTTGGGCGACAACGACACGCTGGCCGCGCTGGTGGCCAAGTGCATCCACGCCGATCTGGTCGTGCTGATGTCCGACATCGACGGCCTGTACACCGCCGACCCGCACACCCACCCGGACGCAAAGCTCATCCCGGTGGTCGAGGAGATCACGCCGGAAATTGAGATGCTGGCGGGCGGCGCGGGCTCGGCCCTGGGCACCGGCGGCATGCTGACGAAGGTCACCGCCGCTAAGCGTGCCACCGAGGCCGGTGTGGACATGATCATTACCAACGGTGCCCACGCCGAGGTGTTGTACGACATTGTCGAGGGCAAGCCCGTCGGCACCCGGTTCGTGGGCCGCAAGGCATAAGGGAGGTCTGACCCCATGACTACGCAGAAAATTTTGCGGGCCGCGCAGAGCGCAAAGCTGCCGCTGGCGCTGGCCGACGCCGACACGAAGAACGCCGCGCTGGAGGCAATGGCCGTTGCGCTCATCGCCGCGCAGGATAAAATTCTGGACGCCAATAAGCAGGACGTCGAGAACGCCCGCGGGCGGGTCAGCGACGTGATGCTGGACCGTCTGGCGCTGACGCCGGGCCGCCTGACCGACATGGCCAAGGGTATGCGCGAGGTCGCGGCCCTGCCCGACCCGGTGGGCGCAGTGCTGCGCAAAATTGTGCGCCCGAACGGCCTTTTGATCGAAAAAACCGCCGTGCCGATGGGTGTCATCGCCATCATCTACGAGAGCCGCCCCAACGTCACGAGCGACGCTGCCGCGCTGGCCATCAAGGCGGGCAGTGCGTGCATCCTGCGCTGTGGGCGCGACGCCTGGGCCAGCTGCCACGCCATCGTGGAGGCTCTGCGCGCCGGTCTGCGCAGGGTGCGCCTGCCGGAGTGCGCGGTGAGCCTCATCGAGGACACCTCCCACGCCAGCGCCAACGAGCTGATGACCGCGGACGGGCTGGTCGATCTGCTGATCCCCCGCGGCGGGGCCGGGCTGATCCGCGCCTGCGTCGAGAACGCAACCGTGCCCTGCATCCAGACCGGCACCGGCATCTGCCATGTCTACGTGGACAAGGCCGCTGATCTGGAGATGGCCGTGGATATTGTGGAAAACGCTAAGACGAGCCGCCCCAGCGTCTGCAACGCCGAGGAGGCGCTGCTGGTCCACAGGGATGTGGCAACGCAGTTTTTGCCGATGCTGAAGGCCCGCCTTGTCGATGCCCGCGCCGCTGCCGGCATCACCCCGGTGGAGCTGCATCTGGACGCGCGCGCCGCGGCCATCATCGACGGTGTGCCCGCCGCGCCGCAGGACTTTGACACCGAGTATCTGGATTATAAGCTGAGCGTGGCCGTTGTGGATGACGTCGATGCGGCTATCGCCCACATTGCGAAGCATTCGACCCACCACAGCGAGGCCATCGTCACGGCGGACGCCGCGGCGGCACAGCGGTTCACGACCTGCGTGGACAGCGCGGCGGTCTACGTGAACGCAAGCACCCGCTTTACCGACGGCGGCGAGTTCGGCCTTGGCTGCGAGATGGGCATCAGCACCCAGAAGCTCCACGCCCGCGGCCCCATGGGGCTGGCCGAGCTGTGTACGTATAAATATATTGTGCACGGCAATGGGCAGGTCAGGGGCGGAAGCAGCGCGAAGATGAGCTGCTACACAAACAAATAAGGCTTCCCCCTTGGGGGAAGCTGTCAGCGGCCCCGTCCGCTGACTGATGAGGGTAGACCTTACCGCTGCAGCCCGTTCACTGGCCGCTATGGCGGGCTTTGCCCTCATCCGGCCTCGGTCGGAGCCTCGGCCACCTTCTCCCGAGGGAGAAGGCTTCCATAACGAAAAAACACCTGCGTCCGAAAACGCAGGTGCTTTTATTTTACCCAATATTCATATCCACCGGCTTCGAGATTCCCTTGACGCTGCCGGAGCCTGTGTACTGCCATATATTGTGCTTGTAACTGAAGCTCAGCGTATCGCGGTACTGGGCGATCCAGATGTTGTACTTGCTGATATTCGCAAAGTTCAGCGCGTTATAGAACCAGCTGGCATAGGAGTAAACGCCCGCGCTGTACCCCGCGCTGCGGATCGTCTCGCAGAAGGCGACGGCGCAGGCCGTGCGCTCGGCGGCGCTCAGGGCATTGGCGCGCCCGCCGCCGACACTCTCGGTGTCGTAGTAGACGCCCAGCGGCAGGCTGTAGCCGCTGACCAGGCTCAGCACCATGCTGGCCTCCTCGACGGCCTCGGCCTCGTTGATGGCCTGGCTGTAGAAGTAAACGCCGACGCGCAGGCCCGCGTTGATCGCGCCCTGAATGTTCCGGCGATAGGTAGAATCCTCGACCAGCGCACCGCTGCCGTAGCCGCGGTAGCCGCAGCGGATGATGGCAAACGTGATGCCGTCCGCCTTGACGGCGTTCCAGTCAATGCTGCCCTGGAACTTCGAGACATCAATGCCGCGGGCCGTGCGGTTCAGTGCGCCGTCCGCCGCAAAGGTGTAGACATTGCCCTGAATGACCTGCTGGCCCGTGACGGGCTGGTGGGTGGACGGGTCGTAATAATACGTTGCGCCGTCAATATCCTGCCAGCCGGTATACTCGTATATCGTGGTGGTCGCGCTGGTCACGGCAAAGCCGTAGTTGGCCAGCTCCTGCACCGCAATGTTATCCGGCCAGCCCGCCGTCGGGTCGGGCACCTGGGTGGGTGCTTGCGTCGGAGCCGCTGTCGGGGCTTCCGTAGGGGCTGCTGTCGGGGCAGGCGTTTGCGTTTCGGCGGGTGTCTCTGTCGGGGCCTCGGTGGGGGCGGGCGTCGCCTCCGGGGTCGGCTCGGGCGTGCTCTCGGGGGTCGGTTCCGGCGTGGGGTCCGCCGGGGCAGGGGTCTCCTCGGCAGTCGGGGCGGCACCGCCGGTGTCCTCCTGTACGGTCACCGGCTCGTCCGCGCGGTGTACCCACGCCATGCGGGTGTTGGCCGCGCCCGGCAGCGTGACGGAATCCGCCGCGCCGGGCAGCCAGGCCGCCGTGGCCATGTTGGCGGCGTAGCTCGTATCGCGCACTGCGCCGATCAGGTCCTTCGTGCCGTCCTGATAAACGGGCAGGTAGGGTGTCTCGGTGCCATCGGCCAGCAGCAGATGACCGCTGCTGCTCAGCTTGGCTGTGTAGCTCGTCTTGCTGCCGGTCTCGGTCCTGGCGCTGTCGGCGTAGGTCACGGTGTCGGTGACCTCGTTGACGATGGGGGCCGAGCCCGCGTTGCTGACGCCGGAGTCCTCGGCGCTCTCGTTGACCTGGCTGGCCTGAACGATCTTCTCTTTAACGGCCTTGACGTCCGCCTTGTAGACGACCTTTTCTTTGACTGTCACGGTCTGGGCCTCGGGCTGCGTGTAGCCCTCGATGGGCTGGACCGCCAGCGTGTAGTCGCCGGGGGTCACGTCCTCGGCCAGCGCGGTGCCGGTCTCGGTATCCAGCTCGTAATCCGTGGCATTGCCCTTGGCGTCGGTCAGTGTGATGGTTGCCGCCACGCCCAGCAGCGGGGTCTTTTCGTTCTCGGCGTCATCCTCCTTCGCGCTTTTGGACGGCGTCGGGGACGGCGAGGCGGACGCATCGGGCGTGGGGCTGGGCTCGGGCGCGGAGAGCGGACCGACGCTGGCCGCAAACGCGCCCAGGCCGATGCTGGCGGTCAGCACCACCGCCGTGCCGCCCGCGGCCAGCTTATACAGCGGCAGCCGCGCAAAGGTGCTGCCGGAGAAATACCGCATGGGGTTCTTTTTATTAAACATTCCTGTTCCTCACAGTTAAAAAGCGATAAACTATTACAAAATGAATCATACCACGAAAAAAGCCCCCGCCGCAAGTAGGCAGGGGTGGAAAATCACACAGAAAAACGCCGAAATTTTCAACATCCATAGGGTCTGTTTGTGGATAATTGTGACATCGCGGACACAACTTTCCGGGCATCTAGTGGTCGCGGCTGCCGTCAGGTGCCAGCAGTTGTGTTGGGCAAAAATTCCTCCACCAATAAATCGACACACGCACCGTAGCTGCGCTCCGGCCCCGCAAGAAACGGCCAGCGCCCGGTCAGCGGGTCGTACAGGTGGATGTACCCCGCAAAAATTTCGTTTTTGTACTGTTTATTATAGAAGAATAGCACCATGCTTGCAAGCCGGTTGCCTTCCCACGCGGGGGAGGGCTTAGGGGGACTGGATTTTTACGTTGGATTTGCTATAATAAGCGTAAAGGATGCAGGCATCGACTTCTGCAGCAAACGGAGAGCAATATAAGAGGTAAACACCATGCAATACGTCAATTTCGGCACCACAGGCTTACAAATCTCCCGCCTTGGGTTTGGCGGCATTCCCATTCAGCGCATCGACCAGCCCGGCACGCGGGAGCTGCTGATCGCCGCGCATAAGGCGGGCATCAATTACATCGACACTGCCCGCGCCTACACGGTCAGCGAGGCATGGATCGGCCAGTCGCTGGAGGAGGCCGGGCTGCGGGATGACTTCATTCTGGCGACCAAATGCCGCGCGCTGACCAAAGCCGACATGGAGGCCGAGATCGCCACGAGCCTGAAAAACCTGCGCACCGACCACATCGAGCTGTTCCAGTTCCACAACCCGAGCCTCGACGGCCTGAAAACCATTCTGGCGCCCGGCGGCGCAATGGAGGCGCTGCTCGAGGCAAAGGCCAAGGGCATCGTCGGGCATATCGGCATCACGGCGCACCTGGCCGCTGTGTTTGAGGCAGCGCTGGACATCCCCGAGATCGAGACGATCATGTTCCCGTACAACATCGTGGAGCAGCAGGGCAAGGCGCTCATCGACCGCTGCGCCGCAGCAGGCAAGGCGTTCATCGACATGAAGCCGCTGGCCGGCGGTGCGATCGAGGACGGCCGTCTGGCGCTGCGGTATGTGCTGTCCAACCCGGCGGTGACGGTTGCCATCCCGGGCATGGCAACGGTGGAGGAGCTGGAAAACAACGCCGCGGGCGCGGCCAACATTGCCCCGCTTACCGCCGCGGAGGAGGCCGCCTGCCAGTCCGTCCGCGATGCGCTGGGCACCCAGTTCTGCCGCCGCTGCAACTACTGTGCGCCCTGCACGGTGGGCATTTCCATCCCCAGTGTGTTCCTGTTCCAGGGGTATCTGAACCGCTACGGCCTGCAGCAGTGGGGCCGCGAGCGCTATGCGACGCTGCAGACCAAGGCCGGTGCCTGCATCCGGTGCGGTGCCTGTGAGCCGCGCTGCCCGTACAACCTGCCGATCCGCAAAATGATGAAAAAAGCCGCCGAGGATTTTGGGGAATAACCAACCAAACTGCATATACGCAAAAGAGCATGCCGCAGCGGCATGCTCTTTTCTTACCACAAATTATAGGTCAGGATCGGCACATTGTAGGACACGCCGCACAGCAGCATGACAAGGAAGCAGATGCCGCTTGCCAGATGCCAGACCAGCGCCAGCCCGCAGAGGACCAGCCGCCACCGCGGTGCTTTGGCGCGGCACTGCGCAAGGAAAACGCTGACCGATTCCAGCCAGAATGCCCAGAAGCAGATGAACGGCCCCCACCAGAGATTGGCGTGGTAGAGCCGCTCGCCGCTCTCGACCAGCAGCAGGGCCTCGGCCATCGAGACCGCAAAGGTAAAGAGGCTGAACCGGTAGCGAAAGCTTTTCCACGCCGCACGGCCCAGCAGCAGCCCCACAGCCGCCGCAAAGACGAACGAGCGGGCCAGCCCCAGCACCCCGGCCTCGTTGAAGGGGCCCCACAGCATACGGTGATGGTCAAACGGCACCGTGAAGATAAGCCGGATGCCGGAATCCTCTGCCGCAAACAGCACCCTTGCCTGCACAAAGCAGAGCGCCACGCCGGGGAAAACGCTGCAGCCCATAAGGATCTCGTTTTCCAGGTTTTTAGCGCGGCTGCGCACAAAATCCACAATCAAAAGCACCAGCAGTGCCGGGGCAAACGCAAAGATCAGGTTAGCCTTAAAGCTGGTGGCCACCGTCAGCAGCACGGTGTACACCGCGTAGCTGCGCAGATCCAGCCGACCGCGCACCGTGGGCCAGACGCGGTAAAATGCCAGCATCGTCAGCAGTGCAAAGGGGGCCAGCATGATGTAGGTCGTGTTATGGTAGATCGTGCCGCCCACCGTGCCCTGATACCAGTAGCCGCCCCGGGGCATCCAGACCGCCGTGGCCAGATTGACCGCAAGGCTGACGAGCAGCCGTACCGGGCGGGTACTTTCCGGCAGGGCCGCCCGCAGCCCCCACGCAAACACCGCGACCGCCGCCAGATGGAACACCGCCAGCAGCACGGCAATGCCGATGCGCCCGGCGATGTCGTAGGCCGGGCCGATGAGCAGCGACACGGTGGAGTAGATCATGCCCTGCTGCGCAAAGTACAGATGCTGCCCCAGATCGGAGGTGTACGGGTCATCGCCGCCGCCGGGGCTGCACAGCTGTTGGTAATGCAGCCAGACCATCGCCGCGCCGAACACCGCCAGCGCCAGCAAACAGACAATAGTCAGTATAGCATTCTTTTGTTGCTTGCTTTTCGTCACAGTACTATGCCCCACATTTCTTGCAGCAGGTAGCTTTCGGTGCCGATCATGACCGCATAGGATACCCCAGCCAACATCAGCCCTAAGAACACGATACCGCTGATGACATGCCAAACGAACGTCCCGCAGCACAAAACCGATGTAGCAGCCTCTACCGGCGTGCGTATTTTTTTGTGCAGAGAGCACAGCAATTGAATCAATGATTCCAGCAGCAGGATATCATAGCAGATGAATGCGCCCCACCACAAGTTACCGTCATACATACGGCTGCCAGTCTCAGTCAGGCAGATGCCCTCGGCCAGCGAAACGGCGAACAACAGCAAACTGAACTTGTAGGCACGGGCACTGCGCCACTGCCGGAACAGCAACAAAAACACTGCCCCCACAAACACCAGTGAGCGCGCAAGACCATGCTTGGCATTGTAATTAAAAACGCCCCACAACACTTTTTCCGGATCAAAATTAGTGGTAAAGATCAGTGCAATGCCGGAATCATCACCACCAGCAAACAGCACCTTTGCCTGAACGATGCAGAGTAGAATTCCCGGCAACACTGCGCAGCCAAGCCAGATTTCCCACTTGAGAGCCTTGCCGCGGGTGCAGATAAGATCACCTATCAGCATCGCCAATAGAGCCGGAGCAAAGGCAAAAAGGTAGCTAGGCTTAATGGCTGTTGCCACAGTAAGTAATATCATCAGCGTCATCCATCTGCGCCATTGCAGCTGACCGTGATGCTCTGCCAGCGAGAGGAAGAGGAAAAACGAGATGAGCGCCAGCGGCTGTAACATAATGTAGGTAGTATTGTGATAGATTGTACCAGTGATAGCGCCGAAATACCAGTAACCGCCGTTAGGCATCCAAACCGCTTGGCATAGGTTTGCAGCCAGCGACCAAAGCAACGCTCCACCGGGGCATACCTGCGGCACAACCTTACGAATAGCCCAAGCAATAGTCAGCAGTGTCAGCAGGTTGACAGCGCCCAGAAACACCGCTGTACCCAGATTACCTCCGATGCTAAATACAAACCGCAGCAAAATTGTGACCAGCGAAAAGCCTGTGTTGCCCATGGCATGCCCCGCCATGTGGGCCGGAATATCCGAGTAATAGTATCCGGTGGAAATCAGCTGTTGGTAGTGCAACCAAACCATCAGCAAGGCAAATACCGCTGTACCCAGCAGCCCCAGCCCCCACAACAGCCGTTCTTTTTTGTTCTGTGCCAAAGCGGCACCTCCTTGGTGTGTAATGGCTTCCCCCACGGGGGAAGCTGTCAGCGGCTTGACCGCTGACTGATGAGGGGCGGCCTTGCCGATGCAGACCGTTCACGAGTTGCTGTGGCACACGCGCCCCTCATCCGGCGCTGCGGCGCCACCTTCCCCCAAAAGGGGAAGGCAAAGAAATCACTCCAGCCGAATACTCTCTGCCAGCACTGTGCCTTCCAACTGCACCAGGGTGGCGGTTTTTTCGGGGTAGACCTCGGTGCGCTTCTGCTCGCCGTCCGCTGTTGTGTAGTACAGCACGGCATACTGCGCTGTACCGGCGGGCAGGCAGACCGTCACATCGGTCAGTGCATCGGGGT
>OIBP01000644.1_pt1 | contig 13722 bp, 8 predicted proteins | sample 1581061 | NCBI WGS metagenome assembly OIBP01 (sample SAMEA3882514, study PRJEB24775) | human gut metagenome | biome: human-associated habitat; feature: intestine environment; material: feces | place: Netherlands | collected 2009/2010 | reverse complement strand
GCTCTGTGTAGATGTAAGGAGCCATTTTAGGGTTCCATCTTCTTGTCTGATGTCCGAAATGAACACCGGCTTCCAGTAACTGTTTCATTGAAATTACGCTCATTGTTTTATCTCCTTATGGTTTTATTCTTCCCCATGTTTTTTCACCTTGGAACCTGTTTTTCAAAAAACAGGCACCATCCTTGGTACCGCATGGGTGCTTATTGTGCAACAGTAAGATTGTATCACAGAGTTTTTTTCATGACAAGCATTTTTTTCGCGGATTCTGCGGTTTTTTTCTGTTATTTTTGTGTTTTCCCCTGTTTATCCTTTAAAAACAGATACCAGAACGTTCCGGCGCAGATTACCGCTTCCAAAAAGACGAACATCCATGCACCTGCCGGCGCTTTTTGGGTCATCCAGGATACGAACTGGCTCCGGTAAAGTCCCCAGATATTTTCTGCCATGTGCGCAAGAACCGGGGCAAGGAGTGTTCCGCACCGCTCATAAATAAGGATCAGAAGCACACTTACCACGGCTGCATAGACAAACTGCGTCACATTGCCGTGATATGCACCGAACAGCAGACATGATGCTGCGATGCCCCAGCCGGTTCCCCAGAAATCTTTTGCCCTGCGGTAAATCATGCCGCGGAAAACAATTTCCTCTGCGGCCGCGCTCAGCACACCGACGGACAGGATCAGAAGCAGCGGGTTCTGTCCTTCATAAATCTTTGATGCCATGTCCTGATAGCCGGAAAAGATTCTGGTAAAGCCGGTCACGTTCATGACAGTGTTCAGGAGATGGCCGAAGGTCATAACCAGCAGAATACAGGCGGCTGCCTCTGCCGCACTCCACCGTTTTTCCGGTTTCGGGAACATGCCTTCATCTTTTTTGTACTGTTTCCAGAGAACCGGGATCGCCGCCAGACTGCCGATTGCTGATGCAAGAACGGATGTCGCGTGCATACGCTCTTCCAGATAACCGCCGGTCGTAAACGTCATCAGGATCAGCGCCAGAAGTACGGTTGCTCCGATCAGAAACAGTTCGTACGTCAGAAGCGGTTTTAAAAGACGCCATAGCTTCCGCTGGATAGGAATTACGATTTCCTCCGTTTTTGGCTCTGTTTTCGCTGTCCTTTTTTCTTTTATATTCTCTGCTTTTTTCTCTTTCGGCGCAAAGATTCCTGTTCCACTTTCTCCTCTTGTCAGCCACGGGATACGCTCCGGCTTCATTTTTTTGATGCGGTCGCGTCTTTTCTTCTCTTCTTTCGGATCCTCCGCCAGCAGTTTCAGTTCTTCCGGTGTATCACATACCTTTGCGGCACCTGCTGCCTCGAGTTCTTCTCTTCCGCCGTACCCATACGATACGCCGACACAGAGCAGTCCGTTTTCTCTTGCCCCGATTACGTCATAGCTTCTGTCACCAACCATCACCACGTCGGAACGGCTGTCTTCTGCTCCGAGTCGGCGCAGCGTCTCTGCGATGACTTCTCCTTTGTCGGTTCTGGTTTCGTTCATTTCTGAACCGGTTACTACGGTAAAATACTTTCTGATTTCGAAATGCTCCAGGATCTGCTCCACGTATTTTTCCGGTTTGGACGATGCTACCGCCAGAATTTTTCCCTTCTCTTTCAGATACGCCAGAACCTCCGGGATTCCCCCGTATACTTCATTTTCAAAAATGCCCTCTGCCTCGTACCGCTCCCTGTATTTTGTGATGGCCTGCTGTGCTTCTTCGCAGCCAAGGCCTGCAAAATTCATGAAAGATTCCAGAAGCGGCGGCCCCACGTAACAGTTCAGTTTTTCCAGATCCGGCTCTTCGATGCCAAAGGATGCCAGCGCATACTGTACGCATCTTGTAATTCCAGGACCGGAATCGGTCAGGGTTCCGTCCAGATCAAATAATATCATATCTGACATACTCTTATTTCCTCTTTTACTTTTTTTATCGTATGACATGTCTTTTATTCTAGCATATCGAAATTAGAAATACAAACAAAACCGGATCAGGCTATTTTCTGCAGAGTGCACGCAGATAGCGGGTGGTCTGATTCTGAATTTCGGCAATGGCACGAATCAGGTTCCAGAGGCGCCTCAGGGACTGCCAGAGGCGGGTTCCTTTTGGTTTCTGGCTGGTTCTTTGGCTGACAAGTGTGGAAGTTTTTGGTTTCACGTTGACTTCCCACGGTTTCATGGTTCGAACAATGCCGTCTGCGCCACGCACTTTTACAGTGATGCGGTTGTAGCCTTCGGAAAGGCTCTCGGCTTTCAGACAGATTTTGTTTTCTTTCCATTCATATTCGGCTTCGGAGCCATTTACCATGCAGGAAAGAATTTCAGCCGTGTCGGCGGCTCCCTCGAGCAGAATTTCCGGGGTATAACCGGGATCTATTTCGACGCTGGTGTCGGCCGGGCGGATAATCAGGGGGATCGGCGCTTCGAAATCTTCGTCTGCTATCTGTGATAATATGAAATCGGCGATGATCTGCGGCGGTATTTGAGATGGCTCCTCCCCGGCACTCTCAGATGGAGTTTCGGCAGGCGGAGGACTGCTTTCTTCTGTTTGTAGTGGAATATCATCTGGATCTTGGGTCACCTCCTCGGGCGTGGCTGCAGCAACGGGCAGCTGTTCGTCTGTTTTGAGTTCTTCTTTCTCCGGAGACGATTGCCCGGGCTCCGTTTGTTCCTGCTTTTCTGTGTTTGACTTTCCGGCATCTGGCATTACGGTAGGCTCCTCTTTTTCTGGTGCTTTTGTTTCCGAGGTTTGATTTTCTGACTCTTTTTCGGTTGACGGAGATTCCTGCTTCGTTTCTTCCATATCAGGCTTTTCCGGTTCCGGATCTTCTGGCATCAAATTTTCCGTTCCGGATTTTTCTGAACCTGTATCTTCATAATCTGGTTTTTCTGTGTCCATTTCTCCAAAATCCGTTCTCTCCGAATCTGACTCTTCTGTCTCTGATTCTTTTGTATCTGTTTCTTCACATCCTTCCTCTGATTCCGATTCCCCGGAACCCATATCTCCTGCCTCCGGCAATTCTCCTGGCTTCCCCGATTCTGAATCTTCCGAAATTTCTTCCTCCTCTTCTTCCCACCTTTCCGCTGGTTCTTTCTCCGGATCCGGAATTACCGTCGGGGGAAGCATTTTTTCTTCTCCTTCTTTCTCTTTCTTTCCGGTCTCTGCCGGATCTGTTTTCTCTTCCGGCGGCTCTGGTTCCTGCTCTGGTTTCTCTTCTATAGGCGGTTCTTCTTCTGACTTTTCGTCCGGCAGCAGTTCCTCCGGTCCGGCTTTCCCGTCCGCATCTGTCACATCACTGTTCTCGATGATTTCAGCTTCTAATTCCACGCTTTCCACCGCACTTGCGGCCTCGCCTGTCGTCTGCTGTGTCTCCGCGTGGACTTCGATTCCCTGGACTGCCAGGAATCCTGTCATCATTGCGCATATGGTCTTTTTTCTCATCCTGCTTCCTCCCATCTTTTTCTGATCTGCTGATAAAAAATGTCCTCCTCCATTCCCAGAATTTCTGCTGCCTCGTTGAGGTACTGTTCTGCTTTTTCCTGCATGTCGAACTGAAGTGCCAGCTCTGCAGCCCTGAGCAGATTTTTCCGCCGGTTTCCATCCTGTCTGCTGCACAGAAGCCGTTCGTAATAGAGAAAACTCTCCTGGCACCAGTCCTGTTCTCTTTCCCCATCCCCGGATTTTCCGCCAAGATAGCACGCATCCGCCAGTCTCTGCCAGATAACCGCCTCCCACTGCCCCTCCATATTCTCGCCTGCGGCCTTTTCCAGCACTTCGATTCCTTTCCGCATGGCGTCTGTGTCATTTTCACGCGCCAGTTCTTCGGAAAAACTGAAATACATTCCTGCAACAGCAAGATATCTGCGGCAGCGTTTTTCTTTTTCCGGCTCCTGCTGCGTGTCATCATAAAATTCAGCCAGCAATGGCTCCATCTGCATTTTTTCCCTTGCCGCATCATCCGCCAGACAGTATTCCACAAGTTCCTGCTCCACACGCCCCGCCTGACTGAGATGGTCTGCCTTTAAGAACGCTTCCCGCGCTTTCTGGTAGTTCGGCAGACTGCCTTCTTCCACCGGATTTCCGCAGAACCAGAGATCTCCCTGCTCCTCCCATTCGTCTGCCGCCGGAAACTGCCCCCATGGCATCCTGCTGGCAACCGCAGCCGCTCCTCCTGTCAGAAAAGCAAAAACTGCAAAGATCCGCAGAGTCTTCCTGCCTTTTTGCTTTCTTTCCAGCCGCCGCAGTGCCTTTTTGACTTCTCCGGCAGACGCATACCGCTCCTCCGGCTTTTTCTGCATACACTTTTCCATCACCCGCCAGAGTCCTCTTTTCTGCCGCTTTTTCGCATGCTTCGCCATTGCCGCAAGCAGTGCGCCGAGTGCATAAAGATCGGAACGGGCGTCACACTTCCCGTCATACTGCTCCGGCGCTGCATAACCGCGGGTTCCATAACGGACTTCCACACCCGTTTCTTCTGTTCCGGCTGCACCGAAATCCACAAGGTATATTTCACCACGCTCTGTTATCATCACGTTGTCCGGCTTCAGATCCCGGTAGAAAACCGGCGGGTTCTGTGCATGGAGATAACAGAGAATCCCGCTCAGGGCAATTCCCGTTTTCAGAATTTCCCGGCTGGAAAACCGTTCTCCCTTACGCATACGCTGTCCGATAGATTTTCCGTTTACAGCTTCCATCACCAGAAAGCTTTTTGTCCCACTTTCCAGAAGTTCCACCGCACAGGGAATCCCGGGATATGAAAACTTCTGTAAAAGAAACGCTTCCCGGCGCAGTTTTTCCCTGTCACATATACTTACCTTGACTGCATACCGCTTTCCGGATCCAGTTTTCTCTGCAAGATAAACGACAGACGTTGCCCCTCTTCCGAGCACTGACAGCAGGCGATACTTCCCTCCCGGAAGTTCTACTTTTCCAATGATCCCGCCTCCTCTTTTTACGTCAAAGTGTTTGTCAGTCCGATATTCTGTTTTTGTACATGGATATAAATTGAGCCGAATGGCTCTTCGATAGAGTAATATAGAATCGATTTTTCAGGACGAATGTCCAAGCGGATGAAAAATCGTGATGTAAGTATAACACAACAGCCGCCGTTTCCGCAAGAACTACAGAAGCCGACGGCTGCCAAAAAAATCGCCTGTTTTTTATCTATTTTTTCCCTCTTGACGAATCTTACATCCGTTCCGGTGCCGAGAATCCCAGCAGGTCGATGCAGGTCTCAAGTACCTCGCGGACAAGATCCAGCAGTGCCAGGTAAGATGCTTTTCTTGCCTCATCCTGCTCACTTAAGATCTTGGTCTCGTGGTAGAAATGGTTGAACTCGTTTGCAAGCTCGTAGATATAAGCACAGATCTTATGCGGTGCTTTCTCCTCGAATGCGTTCTCCACAACGCCGTTGAAACGGGATACGGAAAGCATCAAAGCTTTCTCGCTGTCGCTCTTCGGTGCCAGAAGTGCGCCTTTCTTCAGTTCATTTCCCTCTTCTTTATATTTTCCGAGGATGGATTTTGTACGAACGATCGTGTACAGGATGTACGGACCGGTGTTTCCCTCGAAGGAAGTAAATCTCTCAACATCGAATACATAATCTTTCGATGCCTGGTTGGACAGGTCACCGTATTTAATAGCAGACAGTCCGACAATCTGTGCCGTTCCTCTTGCATCCGTATCTTTTACGCTGCGGTTCTCCACGATCTTCTGATACATCTCATCGTTGATCTCGCCGATCAGACGCTCCAGACGCATAACGCCGCCCTCACGGGTCTTGAACGGTTTTCCGTCTTTTCCGTTCATGGTACCAAAGCCGATAAAGGAAAGAACGGTATCATCATTCACCAGTTTTGCTTTTCTTGCACAGCGGAAACACTGTACGAAGTGAAGCTCCTGACGTTTGTCTGCCAGATAGCAGATCTCGTCCGGCTTGTACAGTTTCATACGCTGGATGATGGTTGCCAGGTCTGTCGTATCATACAGAGCTGCCCCATCGGATTTTAAGATCATGCACGGCGGGATCTCTTTTGTGTCTGTCTCTTCTTTGACATCAACAACGAGTGCGCCCTGGTCATAATGTGCATAACCATTGTCTTTCAGGTAATCTACCATGTCTGGAATGTACTCCTGTGCATCGGACTCACCCATCCACAGATCGAAATGAACGTCGAGGTTTCCATAGTTCTTTTTCAGATCGGCAACAGAAACGTTCATAATGTGTTTCCAGATCGCACGATATCCTCTTCTGCCCTGCTGCAGCTCTCTCGTTGCCTCGAGTGCACGTTTCTTATAGTCCTCGTCCTCTTTCGATTTGCCGCTTGCGCAAGGATAAATCTCCTCGAGCTCGCTGATCGTAAACGGTGCTTCCTCCGGGTACTCTCCCGTAAAGGACTCATCAAAATAAACAAGCTCCGGATGGCGCTCCTGCAGCTCGGTGATGATCAGTCCCATCTGCAGACCCCAGTCTCCAAGATGAACGTCACCGATCATGTTGTGGCCCATGAAGCGTCCCATACGCTTGATGCTCTCGCCGATGATCGCGGAACGGAGATGGCCGACGTGAAGCGGTTTTGCCACGTTTGCTCCGCCGTAATCTACGATGATGGTTTTCGGATTTTTTGTTTTCTCTACAGAAAGATCTTCATCGTTCTGCATTTTGGAAAGATAATCTGCCAGAAATTCCGGGTTGATTTTCAGGTTGATGAATCCCGGTTTTACGGCTTCAATTTCACCGATCACGCTGTGATCGGTCACTTTTTCTACAACTGCTTCAGCCAGCTGGATCGGTGCTTTGTGGTATGCTTTTGCAGCTGCCATTGCGCCGTTGCACTGGTATTCGCACAGATCCGGGCGGTTGGAAACGGAAACCCTTGCATAGGACGGGTCCATCTCCGCAGCGGTAAAGGCTTTTACCAGCTCTTCCTGGATAAGATCGATCAGTTTTTTCATAATGTTTCCCTCATTTTCTTCTTTACTGCAGAATCATCTGTTCTGCGTTTTGTTTCCGCGCGCTGCGCCGGGCTTCTTCCTCTTCTTTGATGCCGCTTTTCTGATAACAGTACTGGATGATATCTCTTCTTCGGATGATGCCGATGAAGATTCCCTCGTCATCCACAACTGGAACGAAATTCTGCCGCATGGACATCTCGATCAGGTCCTCGATGTTGCTGTTGATGTTGACGGACTCATAATTCCACCGTTTTGGAACCTGCCAGAGCGGGATATCCTCTGCTTCATGGTAATTCAGCAGATACCGTTCTTTTATGATGCGGAGCAGATCTCCTTCCGTCAGTGTTCCCACGTAGCAGCCCTTTTTGTTCAGTACCGGAACCGCCGTGTATTTATGATATTCGATCTTCTCGATGGCCTGCCGAAGTGAGCAGTCGTCATACAGATAAGCCGTTTCACTTTTCGGTGTGATAAAAAACAAAATATTCATTCGCGTATACTCCTTTTCGTTGGTCATACTCTTGTTTGATTATACCATAAACGAATGTGAAATGTCTTTGAATCTTTCTTATATTTTCATAAACATACCGAATCTGAAACTCGAATGCCTCTTTGCTGCGCCGCAAATTGCGCTTATTTTCCAGTATAACCGACTTTCCGCAAAAAGTAAAGATCTTAAGTTTCATCCGCACACGCCGCACAAAAAATCCGCACGGATCCAGCACCTACGCTGTACCCGCACGGATTTTTCAACTCTTTTTTGTTCTATTCTCTTCGCAGCGCATCGATCGGATTCAGGTTCGCTGCTTTTACCGACGGCAGCAGTCCGAATACGATACCGATCACCATGGAGAAGACCACGGAGAAAATGATCGCCGGAATACTGATCGCCACAGGCGTCTGCGATACCCTCGAAATCACCTGTGCCATGATAATGCCGCCCAGCACGCCGAGCAGTCCGCCGATGCTGGTGAGCACCGCCGCCTCGGTCAGGAACTGGAACAGAATTCTGCGTTTTCTTGCTCCGATCGCCTTTTTCAGGCCGATCTCGCTTGTACGTTCCGTTACAGATACCAGCATAATATTCATAACACCGATACCGCCGACCAGAAGCGAAATGCTCGCGATCCAGATCAGCTGCTGGTTCGTGCTCTGGCCTAACTCCTGCAGACTCTTTGCTTTCTCCAGCAGATCCTCTGCCTGATAGGAAAGAGAATCAGTTGTATTGGTCACGGATTCGTTCATGATATCCGCTGTTGTCTTTCCCACCGTGCTCATATCCTCGGTTGTTTTTGCCATCACAACGGCATTTTCCGGTTCATCATACTGGAATACGATCGGCCAGCAGACATCCGGCATCAGCACCAGCGGATAAGATTCCTGATTGTACGTATAGTAGTCATCCCTGGAATTGATGACCGGCTGAAACGAATCGGCTTTTTTGATCACGCCGATCACCGTGAACGGCTCTCCCATGATCTCGATCGTTTTGCCGACCGGCGACTCATCCGGGAAGAGTGTCAGCACTGCGGTATCGTCGAGGAGGACAACTTTGTGGGTCTTCGAGAAATCGCTCTCCACAAAGCCGCGTCCCTGATAAATCTGATAGCCGCACGTCGACAGATAATTTTCATCCACGCCAAGCGCCTTCGCACTGTCCAGTGTTGTGTTTCCTTTTGCGATGCCGCTCACATACGTTCTTTCGGTGTAAAACGATGCATTTTCCGCCTGATCCTGCTCGCGGATCCGCTTTTTCTGGTCATCGGACAGTTTCGACACGCCGCTTGGCAGTCCGTTGTCCATCCAGTAATTGCCGTCGCCCTGCTTTAAGCTGACGGTCACGTTGTTGTTTCCGGCTCCGATCAGGTTCTGTTTGATCTGCTCATTCGTTCCCTTGATCGTGGAGACAATCGAAATGATCGACGCAATTCCGATGATAATACCCAGCATCGTCAGGAAGGAACGCATTTTGTGTGACCAGATTCCCTGAAAGGAAAGTCTTACATTTTCTAACATGGTGCGCCTCCTTAACTGTTGTAATAATCCGATGAACTGGATTCCTTCGTGTCTGCGCCTTCCACCACGGTTTTGCCGTATGGGAATGCAATGTAATCCTCTTCGGAAAGACCGCTCTTCACTTCGTAATAACTGCCCCACAGAAGTTTTCCGGTTACCACATTCTGTTTCTTTAATTTATCATTTTCATCCCGGATATAAACGAATTTCTGTCCGTTCTCCTCACGGATGAATTCTTTGCTGACGTACAGGCCGTTGCCGTTTTCTACATCGTTTCCGACAGTGATTGCAATCTCGATCCAGTCACCATTCTCAAAACCTTCTCCGCCTTCCGGGATAACGGCTGTGAACGGATAGAAGGAGGCTGGTGTCTCGCTGTACGACATGTAGCTTGTTGTCGGGTACGGGGAAATCTCGGTTACGGTTGCCGCTGCAAAAGCACCCGAAGACCAGGAAGTCACGTTGAGTTCGTCGCCGACTTTTACCTGATCGAGATACGTCTCGCTTAAGTAGCCGCGCACGTACAGACCTTCGTTTCCGCTGACCTGGATAAAGGCGCTTCCGTCGTTGGACGGGTTTTCTGCATTTCCAACCTTCTTTACCACACCGCTGATCGTCGCTTTTACGGTCTGGGAATCCAGGGATTTCTGCGTATTTTTGACTTTGAGTTCCTCTTCCTTCTGATCCAGCTTCAGATTACGGATCTGGCTTTCTTTTTCGCTGATGGCTTTTTTCAACTCATCTTTTGTGTAGGTCATCTGGGTATCATCACCGGAAGAAGTATTGTTGTTGGCGCTGCTTCCTGTGGATGATGTAAAGAGGGACTGTACCGATGCTTTTTCACCGTAGAATACGGTTTTTGCTGTCGTCTGCACTGCTTCCGGCGCATCTTCGCTCTGCGGTTCCGCTTCCGGTTCTGCCGGGGCTTCGGTCGGCGTCGGCGTTTCCGTCGGAACTGGGGTCTCGCTCGGCACCGGAGTTTCTGTTGGAACCGGCTCTGTGGTCGGAATCGGTGTTGTACTTGGTTCCGGGCTGACGGTCGGCTCTGGAGTTACACTCGGTCCCGGCGTAACGCTCGGGGTCGGAGTTACACTTGGTGTCGGGGTAATCGTTCCTTCTTTTACCGCCACATTTGCAGTGCTGACTGCCATGGAAGTACCCTTGTCATTTTTCGCTGTCACTTCTACTGTATAGATTCCGGCATCCTCTTTTGTGATGTTTTCTTTTGTGTAAGTATCCTTAAAATCTCCGTCGATTGTCTTTCCGTTGTGTTTCCAGACGTATGTGTAAGTGACATCCGTTTCGGTGTTTTCCGTGGAATCGTCTGCCTCACCGCTTCCATTTCCGGCTTCACCCGGCTGTGTCACATCGTCCTCGGACGGACTCTCGGTTCTATCATCCGTTTTATCGTCGGCTTTCTCATCCGGCTTCTCTTCGGTATCTTTCTTCTCATTGATTCCGATTTTCAGCTTCAGCCCGCCGCCCTCTGCCACCTCTGTGTTGGCAAGCGGCGTGGTAATTTTTACTTCCGGTGCATCCGCCGACTCGGATTCTTTCAGACTCAGGACTGCTTCATACGAAGTCTCGTATGCTTTCGCAATCTTCGTTCCATCCTGCTCCCACACGGTTTCCAGCGCCTCTGCGGCTTTGTTTTCCTCATGAATCTCCAGGCGAAACCAGTATCCTTCGCTGTCCTCTTCTTTTTTCGTTCCCTTTTCATCCGCGTATCCTGCCATCTGATTCAGGAATCCGCCTGTCAGGACTGTTCCCGGTGCGCAGAGATAGGTGTATGGGTCTTCCTGCGTTCCTTCTCCTTTGTATGGTTTGGAACCAAATACAAGCTTATTCGTACTGCTGTACAGAACAGCATCCTCATACGTCGGCTCCGGTTCTGGGGTCGGAATCGGTTCGTCCGGGAAATCCGGATCGATGGGTTCATCTGGAAAATCCGGAAAGTCGGGATCTTCCGGGAAATCCGGCTCCACCGGATCCAGCGGGGTATCCGATACCGGTTTTGTCTTTTTCAGCTTTTCCAGTTCTTTTTCACTCTGCTGGATTTTCAGCTTTGTCTGTGCAAGCTGTAACTGCTGCGTTTCCAAATCCAGCTCGATCATGCTGGTATCGTATGTCATCAGCGTGTCTCCGGCATTTACCACATCGCCCTCTTTGACGAGAACCTGGGAAATGGTCTGGCTGTCGGAAAGATAGATGTTCTGGGAAGCCGTCGAGGTGATCTGGCCTTCCATGTTCATGCTGTCTCCCCAGTAACCACTCGTAAAGTCACTGACCGGATACACTTTTACGGTCGTCTTCTGCGCCTGGCGGATGCCGTAATAACCGCCGACACTGACACCGCCCACGGCAACTGCGGTCACAACTGCAATCGCGGCTTTCTTTGCTGCTTTTCCTTTTTTCATGTTTCGGCCACCTCCTTCGATTTCATCATTCCGTCGCGGATCTCCACGGTGCGCTGTGCCATCGATGCGATCTCCGCGTCATGCGTAATCATCAAGATGCTGACGCCCTCGTCGTTCAGGCTCTGGAACAGCTCCATGACCTGCTCGCCGGAATGGGAGTCGAGCGCTCCGGTCGGCTCATCAGCCAGCAGAATTTTCGGATGGTTGACGATCGCTCTTGCAATCGCCACACGCTGTTTCTGTCCGCCGGAGAGCTGGGTCGGTTTGAAACTCATACGGTCGCCGAGCCCCACCCGCTCGAGGGCAATCGCTGCCCGCTCTCTTCTCTCTTTTTTCGGCACGCCCGCGTACGTCAACGGCAGGCATACATTTTCCATTGCGCTCTGTCTTGCAAGGAGTTGGAAGTTCTGGAAGACAAAGCCGATTTTCTGCAGGCGGATGTCCGACATCTGATTGTCACTGCATTTGCTGATATCCTGTCCGTCGAGGATCAGCCGTCCGCTCGTCGCCTGGTCGAGACAGCCGACAATATTCATCAGTGTTGTTTTTCCGGAACCGGAAGGACCCATGATCGCAACGTACTCGCCTTCTTCCATGGAGAAGTTGATGTTTTTCAGAACCGGAACCGGGATTTTGCCCTGCATATATTCTTTACAGATATTCTCTAATTCCAGAATCACGGCTGCACCTCCCCGTCATCTGCTGATCCGGCTTCCTGTGTTTCTGCCGGTTCTGCCTCACCATTGTCGGCGCCGCCGATCACGTTCGTTGTATCTTCCTCACCGCTGTACTCTGCGCCGTCCATGGTATTGTCAACCATGCCGTTTTCATCCTGCGTCATACCGTCGTCGACCATTCCATCGTCGTTGTCAAGCATACCGTCATCCACCATTCCGTCATCCTCGCCGCCGGCCGGATTGCTCTGTCCCAGTGATCCGTCGGTGCTGACTACGGTCTTCATCCCTTCTTCCAGACCGTCCTCCGGGAAGGTGATTGCATCATCTTCTGCAAGGCCGTCGGTGATCTGATATTCCATCATATTTTCATCGTGTGTTCCAAGGGTTACGCTTCGTTTTTCCAGTTTGCCTTTTCCATTATCGGCCCAGACGTAAGGATTGCTGTCGACATCGTTGATAAAGGAGTCAGACAGCCAGATTCCTGTTTTGACTTCCTGCTGGCCGACATCCGGCTCTACGTAAACGTGCTGACCGAGCATCAGGCCATTTGTTCCATCGAGCTGTACATAAAACGGATAGTTGCTTGACTGCGTCATACCGTCTCCCGAACTGCTGTAAACGTTATTGCTTCCTGTCCGTGCATTTTCCCGATCAATCTTTGTCACGGTTCCGGTCCAGGTCTGATTCTCATCTACACGAGAATGCACGATCACCTGGCTTCCTTCGGTAATCGAACCATCGCTCATATTCTGTTCATTGATCTGGCCTTTTACACGGAAATTTCCCGTTGCAAGAACAGTCAGGAAGGAATTGTCGGAGTTGTCACCGGAGTAAGCGCCGGCGCTGCTGCCATCGTTGTTGATTGATTTTACAACACCGGCGATTTCGCTGATCACGGTCGCATTGGTGATGTTATCGTTTAATTTATCAATCTCCGCCTGTTTTGATTTTCCTTCATATTCTTTTTTCTTTAAATCCAGCTCCGCTTCCTGAATTTCCAGTGTGATGCTTGCCTGCTGGTCTTTTGATGCCTGCTTTTTGTCTTTGTAAAGCTGGCCGATATTGGTATTCATACTTGAAAGTTCATTGTTTATGCGTTCCAGATCCAGCTGCGCCTGCTCGAGGTCACTCTGGAATTTCTCGGTATCGTAGGAGAACAGCGGTGTTCCGACCTGAACCTCCTGACCGACTTCCACATAAACTTCCTTTACCGTTTTCTCGCTGTTTTTCTCTACCTTCCAGGTATTTTCCGACTCCACAACACCGGCATAGCGGTTTTCCATTCCATTTCCGGTTCCCAGATTAGTCAGGGCTTTTACAGTATTGACATAGACGACGTTATCGTCCTCTTTTGTACTGTTTCCAAGGAAATGCCATGCCACTCCCCCTCCGGCTGCCGCCAGCACTGCGACTGCACACACAATCGCGATTACTTTTTTCTTCATACGCTTCCTCCCACTTTTCTATTTTACAAATTAATTTTCTGCTTTCCCAAGTTAGTTCTATCGTATCACATTTTGTTTTTTGTTTTCTTACTTTTTCCTTACTCTTTTTTTAGCAAATACTGGCTTTTTCTGAAAATAGATTTTTGTTTTTGTCATTAAAAACCTGCCTCCGTGTTTATGACGGAAAGCAGGTTTTCTTTCGAATCTGTTAGATTT
>OIBP01000640.1_pt1 | contig 13810 bp, 10 predicted proteins | sample 1581061 | NCBI WGS metagenome assembly OIBP01 (sample SAMEA3882514, study PRJEB24775) | human gut metagenome | biome: human-associated habitat; feature: intestine environment; material: feces | place: Netherlands | collected 2009/2010 | reverse complement strand
GCTGGCGAACGATGATGTTGCCGGCCACGACGGCTTCGCCGCCGAACTTCTTCACACCGAGGTATTGCGCGTTTGAATCGCGACCGTTGCGCGAGCTGGACGCGCCCTTCTTATGTGCCATGTCTGTTCCTTTCGGTCCTTGACTCTAACCCTACGCGAATCAGGCGATAGCCGTGATCTTGACGAGAGTCAGCTGCTGGCGATGGCCCTTGCGACGAGCAACGCCGGTCTTGTTCTTGTACTTCATGATGCTGATCTTCGGACCCTTGGCCTCATCGTTGACAACCTCAGCCTTGACGGTGAGCTTGGCGAGATCCTTGGCGCCGAGGATGACCTTGGAGCCGTCCACCACGAGGGCAGCCGGGAACTCCACGGTGTCGCCCTTCTTGGCGTTGAGACGGTTGACGAGGATGACGTCACCGACCTCGACCTTTTCCTGATGGCCGCCGGCCTTCACAATAGCGTACATATCCGTTCCTTTATTAACTTGGAAAGCTTACTGCCCGGCACGTTCGAGCCTCGCGGCCAGACACCAGCAATCTAATTTACACATACCCGCGTACAACCGCAAGTCTGCTCCCGGCGTGTCAAGTTGACATACCGGGATTTTCCTTTATTCTTCTTGTTCTTCCTCGCCCAGGTCCGCATTGTTGGCGGCCACGGCTGCCGCCGCGATCTGCGCGAGTTTGGCCTTCACGTCCGGCGAGGAGCCCTTCGGCACCTGCACGTCCGTGCCATGGCCATGCTTGTTGGTCTTGACGAACGGATCGCCGCCCTTCAGAGCGTACGGATCGTCGTAATCCGCCGAAACGGTCGGCTCGTCATGGAGGATGAAGCCGCGGCCCTTGCAGGTCGGGCATTCCTCGGAGAACGCCTCCACCAGACCCTGGCCGATGCGCTTGCGCGTCATCTGCACCAGTCCCAGCGAGGTGACTTCGGCCACCTGATGCTTGGTGCGGTCGCGCGCCAGACACTCCACCAGTCGGCGGAGCACCAAATCCCTATTTGCCGGCATGACCATGTCGACGAAGTCGATCATCACCATGCCGCCGATGTCGCGCAGACGAAGCTGTCGCGCAATCTCTTCGGCCGCTTCGAGGTTGCAACGGGTCACCGTTTCCTCGAGGCTCTTGCCGCGGCCGATGAAACGGCCCGTGTTCACGTCGATGGTGGTCATGGCCTCGGTGCGGTCGATGACGATCGAACCGCCGGACGGCAGGTAGACCTGACGTTCCATGCCCTTACGCAACTGGGAGTCAATCTGCCACTTGTCGAACACGTCCTTGCCGTCATGTTCGGCCGGATCCCACTTCTCGAGCTTGTCTTTCAGGTCGGGGGCCATCGTGTCGAGGTATTCCTCGATACGCTCGTACACGCGGTCGCCTTCCACGATCATCTTGGAGAAGTCGTCGTTGAAGATGTCGCGCACCACGCGGATGGCCACGTCCGGCTCGCCTTGCAGCAGCTTCGGACGCTTGCCGTGCAGGAACTCGTCGCGCTTGGCGGTGATGCGTTCCCACTGGCGCACCAGGTTCTCAAGATCCTTGGTGATGGCCTCTTCGGAAGCGCCTTCGGCCGCGGTTCGGATGATCACGCCCATATCCTTCGGCGCGATCTTCGACACGATGTTCTTCAGGCGGGCGCGCTCACGCTCGCTCAGCTTGCGGCTCACGCCGGTCATGCCGCCGGACGGCACCAGCACGAGGAAACGGCCGGCCAAGGTGACCTGCGAGGTAAGCCTTGCGCCCTTGTGGCCGATCGGATCCTTGGTTACCTGCACCAGCACCGGATCGCCCGACTTGAACGCCAGTTCGATACGACGCGGCTGGCCTTCCAGACGTGCGGAATCCCAGTTCACCTCGCCGGCGTACAGCACGCCGTTGCGGGCCTGTCCGATGTCCACGAACGCGGCCTCCATGCTCGGCAGCACGTTCTGCACGCGGCCAAGATAGATGTTGCCGACGGTGGCCACTTCCTGGATGTCGGACACGTAATGCTCGACGAGCACATTGTCTTCGATCACGGAAATCTGGGTGTGGCGCTCACGTTCGCGCACCACCATCAGACGCTCGACGTGTTCGCGACGGGCCAGGAAGTCCTGCTCCATGAGCTGGTTCTGACGGCTGCGTTCACGACGGTTGTCGCGGCGGCGCTGCTTCTTGGCTTCCAGACGGGTGGATCCTTCGACGTCGGTGATTTCGTCGATGTACTGCTGCTTGCGGGAGCGACGGGACATCGTCTCGTCCGATTCCTCGGCCTTCGACCCTCCACGGCGGCGGCGACGGCGACGGGTCACCGTGCCCTCTTCCTCATCGTCATCCTCATGACGGCGACGGGATTCGCGTTCGGAGGTCTGCTGCTCGTCGGCTTCCTCATGGTTGCCGCGTCCGCGACGGCGGCGACGGGTACGCGTCGGCTGCTCGTCATCATCATCGTTTCCATTGCGGGACTCGTCATCGATCGGCGCATACGTGATGCCATCGAGGACCAGGTCCTCCTCGATCTGCTCCACTTCGGCAGCGGCACGACGTTCCTGCGCGTTCAGACGACGGGAACGACGGGAACGACGGGAATCGCCATGATCATCGTCTTCGGCGTCGTTGTTGCGGTCATTGCCATCATCACGGCCGCGACCGTCATTCGAAGCGTCCGTGCGGTCCGTGTCGGCCGTGTCGTGGCTGCGACGGCGGCGGCGACGAGTCGGACGGTCATCGTCGCGGTCATCACGGCTGTCACGGGCATCGTCCGAACCTCTGCGGCCCGTATCGTCAGCATCGTCATCGTCGGACGATCCGCGGCCCGCGGGGGCGGCCGGCAGAATCGGCTCCTGGAACAGCAGCGACGTCATCGGACGCGGATTATGACGCGTCTCATGGCCTTCCGGCAGCGCGCTGACGGCGTCGAGCGCACGGTCTTCGGATGATTCGTCACGATTGCCACGATTGCCGTAATCGTCACGATCGTCACGGTCATCACGCGGCTCGTCGCTGATACGGCGACGGCGACGCGACGGGCGATCATCCTCGTCCTGCACGTCCACAGAGGAACGACGGCGACGGCGCGGACGTTCGTCACGCATCTCATCGTCGTCATCGTAACGGGTCACGCGACGACGACGCGGACGCGACGGCTCGGCGTCATCGGCATCATTGAAATCGGCGGAATCACGCGCAGGCTGGGCAGGCTCAAGCTTCGGCTCCTCAAACAAGGGGGCTTTGGCATGCTCCTCGACCTTCAGCTCCAAAGACGCGCCCGCGGCACCTACGCCACGCACCACGCGGCGACCCCCACGACGACGACGCGGAGCCGGATCGGCAGACACAGAACCCGCACTGCTTGCCGCATTATTGGTTGAATTATCGGATGACACAACAGCCTCAACCTGATCGAGGCCCTCATTGGTAGTAGGCACAACGCTCCTCGGCAACGCGCTGCAATCGCATCGCCTTCACTCAAGCCCCAACGGTTCTCACACCACGCTCTCACCGTGGCCGCGCATCATGGCGCCCGTAGGAAGCAACTTCCGTCAAAAGTCTTCATCATGCGACGGCGGACACCTGCGCTCGCGACTCACAGAACATTCACGCGAGGGGATCAACGCCATCGGATGCGTCGGCGGTCTTGCAGAACCACCGTCTATAAGTATGACACAAAAAACAACGGAGCGTGACAGGACGGGAAATTTATTCCCCCTACACGCTCCGTTTTCCAATGATTCGCGTTGACACGCCGTGAATGAACGTGCGCCGGCATAGTGGTTCAGCAGCGGTTCAACGGTGGGCCAATAGTGGTTCTGCGGCAAGCCCGCGGCAGCGAATTACCGGCGATTCAACGGCAGCTCAGCAACGACTCAACGGCGACTCAACGCAGCCAGTCCTCCAGCAGGTCGGCCATGAGCAGCAGATCGGTCTCCGGCAGCTGCTCGTCCTGCTTGTGAGCCAGCAGCGGGCTACCCGCGCCGAGATTCACGGCCGGAATGCCCAGAATCGCGAAACGCGCCACATCCGTCCAACCCAGCTTGGCAAGCGGGTCACGACCGGTACGTTCCTTGACAAGCGATACCAGCGATTGGGCAAGCGGCGAATTGAGGCCCGGACGCGCGCTCGGCGATTCGTCCTTCATCTCGATGCCGAAGCCTTCGAACACGCCACCAATGGCCTGATGCTCGCCGTTGCCGAGCTCCGCGCCCGCATCCGCGCCGATCATCAGCGCCTTCGCCTCGGCGAGCGACTTGTCCGGCGCGAACCGGTAGTTGACGTGCACACGGCACTCGTCGGGAATCACATTGGTACCCTTGCCGCCGGAAATCAGCGTGGCGTTCAGGCCCTCCTGATAGGTCAGGCCATCCACTTCGATGGCGCGGTTCTCGTGCGCGTTCAAACGGTTCAGAATCTCGGCCGCCGCGTGGATCGCGTTCTTGCCCATCCAGGCGCGGGCCGAATGCGCGGCAACGCCGTGCGTGATCACGTCGAATCGCATCGTGCCGTTGCAGCCGCCCTCGATGCCGCAACCGGTCGGCTCGCCGATGATCGCGAAATCGCCGGTGATCCAATCCGGATGCGACTCGACCACCTTGCGCAGGCCGTTCTTCTCCGCCGCGACCTCCTCATGGTCGTAGAACACGTACGTCAGATCGTATTTCGCGTCCGTCAGCGTGGCCGCCAGATACAGCATGACCGCGTCGGAACCCTTCATATCGGTGGCGCCACGACCCCAGATCACGCGCTCATGCTCATGACCGGCCGCCACATCCTCGCGAATCAGCGGATCGCCCGGCTGAAGCCATTTCGGCGGGAAATTGTCGATCACCGGCACCGTGTCGAGATGGCCGGCAAGAATCACGCGGCGCTCGCGGCCGAAATCGGTGGACGCGACCAGAGTATCGCCGTGCCTGCGCACTGTCAGATGCGGCTGTTTTTTCAGGAACACCTCGACGGCGTCCGTCAACGGGCCTTCGTCATCGCTGACGGAATAGCAGCCCATGATCTGCCTCATCAGCTCGTTCAACTGCTCCTGTTTGCTGGCGGAAGCGGAAAATCCAATCGTAAGTTCGCTCATGCCGTCCATTATCCGGCAAAACGTGCCGTCAATCGTGTATCGGGCTCGCTTTTGAGACGTGCATACGACCGACGCGCGCTTGGTGCCACACTAGATAGCGGTCGAAAGGCAACGGCCGCAACGAAAAGGAGAGTGCAATGCCGGGTCTGTTAAGCGCGATGGAAGGTTTCTGCGTCATCGGCATCGTCATCGCGACCGGCTATGTGGCCGCGCGTATGCGTATCGGCGGGCCGAGCGCGCAGATGGTGCTTAATCGGTTTAGCTTCTTCGTGTCGAGTCCGTGCCTGATGTTCGCCATCCTGTCCAAGGAGAAAATCTTCGAGATTTTCCATTCCTCCATCGTCGTGGCGTTTTTTTCGGCGCTGCTGGTGGGCGTGGTCTTTCTGATTCTCAACCGGCTGTTCTTCCACATGAAGGCCGCGGACGCCACCATCGGCGCACTGAATTCGCTGTATCTGAACTCGAACAACATCGGCCTGCCGATCGCCACGTACATTCTGGGCAATCCGGCGCTTGTCGCACCGATTCTGGTCATGCAGCAGGCGGTGTTCACGCCGATCGGCCTGACCGTGCTCGACGTGACCACCAAAGGCAAGGTCTCCGCGAAGGAGATTTTGAAGCAGCCGTTGCATCAGCCGCTGCTCATCGGCTCGCTTCTAGGCATTGTGGTGTCCGCGATTTCCGCGAAGGTCGGCTATTTCGTGATTCCGAGCTTCATCTACGACCCGATCGATATGATCGGCGATTCCGCGGTGCCGATGATTCTGATGGCGTTCGGCATGTCGTTGCACGGCACGAAGCCGTTGCAGGACAAGTCGAATATTCCGGCGGTGTTCACGGTGGCCGCTTTGAAGAACATTGTGATGCCGATCATCGCGTTCCTGCTGTCGTATTTCGTGATGGGCTTCCGCGGCGCCACGCTGTACGCGTGCGTGGTGCTCGCCGCTCTGCCGACTGGCCAGAACGTCTACAACTACGCGGCGCGGTACAACGTGGGTCTGTCGTTCGCACGCGACGGCATTCTGTTCTCGACGTTGTCGTCGCCGATTTTCATCGCGATCATCGCGGTGCTGCTCGGCTGACCTCGCCAGTCCTCGCCGCGGTATCCACGACCGCCGCGGCGAGGCCATCAATCGTCCATACGGTAGCCGGCATGACCGAGCCCGTGCGCCGCATGATTCGCGGCACACCCTCCGAGCACCATCAGCGCATAACACAAGCCGATTCCCGCGGCCAACGTAAGCAACGAAGCCGGATTGAGCAACGACGTTGCCAGAATCGGAAACAGCAACAACACCGAGCACCCCAATGAAACGGCCATCACCGTGTTGAGCGGGGTGATCACTTCCATCATGCGTGCCTTGTCGAGCGTCGCCTCATCCGTGCCTTCCAACGCAAGCATGCGGTACTCGTCGGCCTGGTCGTAGACGTTGCCCATCTGCATCACGCCGGAACTGACGGCGGCGAGCACCGCGGCAAAGGCGAGCGTCAGGAAACCACCCATCGCTATATCGCGCATGTACAGCATAGATGGGTCGAACGGGTCGTGGTTGCCTCCGATTCCGGTGGCGAGCAATCCGCACACCGACGTCATCCCCGCAATGAACACAGCGAGCGCCACACCGGACACGTTACGCCAAGCACGCTTGGGATTGTCGAGGATACGGCGCATGGCAATCATAGTGGCCGCGTCCTTCGGGTGTTTCGCACGCGATCTGGCGCGCATCGCCACCACCCAGGTACCGACGACGTTCACCATGGCGAAACCGAGGAAGAAGACGCCGAAGATGATGGCGTAGACCACCATCTGACCCAAGTGCGCGAATGCGGAGATGCTGTTGAGCAGCAGGTAGCCTACGGCCAACACGGCAAGGAAAATCAGTGCGCGCCATGCGGACGGCATGGGTTGTCCGGTACGTTGCATCACGCCAAGCGGGGTGATGGCCACGCGGCGTAGGGCGACCAGCGCGGAGACCAAGGCAAGCAGCGTGACTCCGACGGTCACGGCCGCCAGAGCAGGCAGTCCCACCCACAACTGTTCGAAGGTGAAATGCTGGTTTTGGAAGTCGAGCAGCATGATCGCCGGTATCAGCGCGAAGTAGCCGGCCATGCCGACCAGCGCGCCCAGCAGAGCCTGGCCACCAGCATCGAGCGCGGTGAGTTTCGTGACCTGCGCGGTGGTGGCGCCCGCAAGTCGCAGTGCGGCGAGACGTGCGTCCCTGCGGGAGGCCGCGAGACGGGCCGCCGAGCCGGCGAGCGCCACGAACGGCACGATGAGTAGCAGACTGGCGAATGCGGCGAGCAGCACATAGCCGTCGGAATAGGTGTTCATGACGGCTGTGGCCTGGTCGGCCGTCCAATGGCCGTCGCCGACCGTGGCGACGAGCTTGTCGGCGTGCGCCAGGGTTTTGGACCATGTTTCGTATGTACCGGGCGCGCACCTGTTGGAATTGATCATGCAACCGAACGTGTGGTCGGCGGAGGCCCGCCAGATGAAGCCATGCAGGCCTCCGAGCACGGTTAGGAAGACGGCGGTGGCGGATGCGAAGGCAACGATGGCCAGCGCAGAGGTGCGGCCGGATGTGCCGCGGGTGCCGGAGCGGTGGAACAATCGCCATAATCGGAACATGTTCATCGTGCGCCTCCGGCGGTAGGTTGGGATTGCTGCGGCGAGCTCAGCCTGCCGTCACGCATGGTAACGGTGGCATCGCAGAATGCGGCCACGTTCGAATCGTGCGTCACCACGACCACGGCCGCGCCGGTCTGTCGTGCGGTCCGCATGAGAATGCTCATGATTTCGTGGCCGGTGGTCTGGTCGAGCGCGCCGGTCGGTTCATCGGCGAAGATGACTGCCGGCTGCGCGGCGAGCGCACGTGCGATGGCGATGCGCTGCATCTGGCCGCCGCTCATTTCGCCGGGACGTTGTTGCGCGAGCTGACGCAATCTCAATCGTTCCAGCCATAGCATGGCCGTGTCGGTGGCCTGCTGGTAGCTTGCGCCGCCCAGCATCATCGGCAACGCGATGTTTTCGATGGCCGGCAGTTCCGGCAGCAGCTGTCCGGATTGGAAGACGAAACCGAAGGCGCTGCGGCGCAGTTTGGTGCGGTCAGCGTCGCTCAACCGCGCCAGGTTGGCACCGCGAAACATCACATTGCCGGCTGTCGGGGTGATGATGCCGGCGAGTGCGTGCAGTAACGTCGATTTGCCGGAACCGGACGGTCCCATGACCGCGATGCTTTCGCCTGCCTGGATGCCGAAATCCACGTGATTGAGCGCCAGCATGTGTGTGGCGTTCGGTGTAGCCTGTTGGGTCGAATAATCCATGACCAGATCGGTCGCGTGAAGTATGTGTTCCATGTTTCCTACGGTACGGAAACGGATTGGTCCCGGCCATCAGATGGCGGGATGAACTTACAGGTTTCCTTCCGGCATGCATCATCCGCAAGGATTAGCGTAATCGCGGACTGCGGATGAGATGCCGTATGTCAGACGAGATGCCAGGAGAGGCGGTGCAGGTCGCTGGGCCCGAATTCAGCGATGGCGTCACGGTGTGCGGCCGAACCGTAACCCTTGTTGTGGGCCCATTCATAGGGTTCATATTGGGGTTGCGCTCCCAGTTCGACCATGAGCCGGTCTCGCGTGACTTTGGCGATGACGGCTGCGGTGGCCACGGTGGCGCAGTACCTGTCGCCCTTCACTTTGGTAGAGACTTCCGCAGGAACCGGCACGTCAGGCGCGTCGAAGGTGTTCAGCGCTTTGGTGATGTAGTCGTTCGGTCCGTCGAGGATCGCACCAACCTTCACCGGCTTGCCGTCAAGCATGCCATCGCCGTCGATGCCGAGTTTCTCTTCCGCTTGGCCGAGTGCGCGCAATGCGGCGATGCCAAGCGCATAGGAGATGCCCCAATCGTCGATTTCCGTGTTGCTGGCCGAGCCGACCGCCCAGGACGCGCACCACGATTTAAGCTCTTCGAATATGGCTTCGCGGCGGTGTTCCGTCAGCATTTTGGAATCGGCCACGCCGTCGGGCACTTGCAGCGGCGACGAACCGGCCAGGTCGCACGTGCGGATTGCGGCGGCGCCGACCATGACGGGACCGGCGAGCGAGCCGCGGCCGACCTCGTCGAAGCCGACGATCACGTCGTAGCCGGAGGCCGCGGTCGCCCGTTCCATATCCAATGTAGGCACTATGGAAACGGACATCAGTCGGCAGATCCTTCCGGCACGTCCCTGAACACGTCGTGATGCGCGTCCAGCGTGCTGATGTGGTTCAGCGGCCAATACTTGACCAGACCGACGCCGACCACGTCGGAAACCGGCACGAGGCCGTGCGAGGAATCGTCCTGATGGTAGCGGGAATCAGCGGAATTGGCGCGATTGTCACCCATGACGAACACATGTCCCGCAGTCACTTTTTCACTGAACGCGAAGGAGCTGGGGTCCACGCCGGAGCGGATGTACGAAGTTTCGTCGATGGCCACGCCGTTGACCGTGACCGGCTTGCCGGGCCCCTCGCAGGCCACGGTGTCACCGGGCAGGCCGATAAGTCGTTTGATGAGGTAGTCGCCGCCGAATCGGCCGCTGTTCTCCTGCTGCAGCCAATGGTCGGGGTCCTTGAAGACCACCACGTCGCCGCGCTGGAGCTTGAAGACTTTGGGGGTGAGTTTGCTGGTGATGACCCGGTCGCCCGGTTCGATGGTGTTCAGCATGGAGCCGGACGGAATCACGTAGAAGCCGAACAGGAACATGCGCACCAGCAGCACGATGACGATGGGTATGCCGCACCAGATCAGGGTGTCTCGTAAGCCGAAGCTTTCCTCGCTTTCGACTCTTCTTCTGGCATGCTTCATGGGATTCCTTACCGTCCGGTTTCACGCACTGGCCCCTATCATAGCGGCCCAATATAGAAAATCGGCTCCTCGACGGGTTGCCGAAGAGCCGATTTCACGCTTTATTTGCGATTCGAACTCACTTCTCGGAGTTGTCGCGGCGCTCGACGATACGAGCGGCCTTACCGCGCAGGTTGCGCAGGTAGTACAGCTTGGCGCGACGCACGCGGCCCTTGCGGACCACCTTGATGGAATCGATGACCGGGGAGTGCAGCGGGAAGCGGCGCTCGACACCGGTGCCGAAGCTGATCTTGCGGACCACGAAGGTCTCACGAACGCCGCCGCCCTGACGAGCGATCACCACGCCGGTGAAAGCCTGCAGACGGGAGTTGTTGCCTTCCTTGATCTTCACGTTGACTTCGACGGTGTCACCGGGACGGAAAGCCGGGATTTCCTCGGCCGGCTTCAGGTGCTTGGCGTCAAATGCCTCAATAGCGTTAACCATTGTGTTTCCTCGAGTCGCCGCCGCATATCGGCGCACAGGTAAGGGCTTCGTACGGCGTTCTTGCGATTGCCGTCTCGGCCTGTTCTTCCGCTCCGCAGGTCTGCCTGCGAAGGGTTGCCGATCCGCCGGAAATATTGCGATTGCGCACGTCCGCAGCTACCTTCGGACGTTCCGGCTGGACCTGAAGAAAAGCGGGATTATGCGGCGTCCCGCCTTTCGGCACAGCAATAATCAAAAATACCCCATCCGCAAGACACGGATGGGGCATCTCGTTCAGCCACACGTCACGCGGCTTCAGGCGCGCCAATCGTGAGTCAGAACTCGCGATTTGCGCGGTAGAACTGGATCAGGGACTGGGTGGAGGCATCCTGGGCGGCCAGGGCGTCGTCATCCTTGGAGATGGCCGGGGTGATCTGCTTGGCAAGCTGCTTGCCGAGCTCGACGCCCCACTGGTCGTAGGAGTCCAGACCCCACACGGTGCCCTCGACGAAGGTGATGTGCTCGTACAGGGCGATGAGCTCGCCGAGCGCGAACGGGGTCAGAGCCACGCCGAAGATGGAGGTGGTCGGACGGTTGCCGGTGAACACGCGGGCCGGGACGATCTCTTCCGGGGTGCCCTCAGCGCGCACTTCGTCGGCGGTCTTGCCGAAGGCCAGGGCCTTGGTCTGGGCGAAGTAGTTGCCCAGGAACAGCTCGTGCACGTCCTGGTCGCCGTCCTTGGTCGGGTTCGGGGTGTTCACGAACGCGATGAAGTCGGCCGGGATGAGCTGGGTGCCCTGGTGGATCAGCTGGTAGAAGGCGTGCTGGCCGTTGGTGCCCGGCTCGCCCCAGAAGATCTCGCCGGTCTCGGAGGTGACCGGGGTGCCGTCCCAACGCACGGACTTGCCGTTGGACTCCATGGTCAGCTGCTGCAGGTAGGCCGGGAAGCGGTGCAGGTACTGGTCGTACGGCAGCACGGCGTGGGAGGCGACCTTGAAGAAGTTGCGGTACCACACGTTCAGCATGCCGAGCAGCACGACGACGTTCTTCTCGAACGGGGTGTTGGCGAAGTATTCGTCGATCTCGTGGAAGCCGTGCAGGAACTCCTCGAAGCGGGCCGGGCCGAAGACCACGGCGAGGGAGGTGCCGACGGCGGAATCGACGGAGTAACGGCCGCCGACCCAGTTCCAGAAGCCGAACGCGTTGTTCGGGTCGATGCCGAACTCGGCGACCTTCTCCAGGTTGGTGGAGACGGCGACGAAGTGCTTCTTGATGGCTTCGGCGTTCTTGGCGTCGGAACCGTCGATGGCGCCCTTGGCCTTGAGCTCTTCGAGCAGCCAGGTGCGGGCCTCACGGGCGTTGGTCAGGGTTTCCAGGGTGGTGAAGGTCTTGGAAACGATGATGAACAGGGTGGTCTCCGGATCGAGGCCCTTGGTCTTCTCGGCCAGGTCGTTCGGGTCGATGTTGGAGATGTAGCGGGCGGAGATGCCAGCGTCGGCGTACGGCTTCAGCGCTTCGTACACCATGACGGGACCCAGGTCGGAACCACCGATGCCGATGTTGACCACGGTCTCAATCTTCTTGCCGGTCACGCCGGTCCACTCGCCGGAGCGGACCTTGTCGGCGAACGCGTAGATGCGGTCGAGCACCTCACGCACGTCCTTGACGGTGTCCTGGCCGTCGACGATGTACTTGCCCTCGTCCTCGACCGGGCGGCGCAGCGCGGTGTGCAGCACGGCGCGGTCCTCGGTGTTGTTGATGTGCACGCCGGTGTACATGGCCTTGGTGCGCTCGTCGAGCTTGACGGCCTTGGCCAGGTCGGCGAACAGCTGCAGGGTCTCCGGCTTGATCAGGTTCTTGGACAGATCGAAGTGCAGGTCGCCTGCATCGAAGCTCAGCTTCTCGACGCGCTCGGCGTCATCGGCGAACCACTGCTTGAGGCTGATGCCCTCGGACTGCAGCTCGTCGTAGTGCTTCTGCAGCGCGGCCCACTCCGGGGTCTTGGTGGCGTCAACGGGAGGATTGATGGCCATGTTGATAGGTCCTTTCATCATCACTGTGAAGCGGAACGTGACGGTGGAATCTCGTTCGATTTTCCACGGCACGAGCCGTTTTCTTCACCTCACAAGATACTCACAAAAGCCGACAGAACAACACAAAAATGTTTCCCGAGTTAACACATTCGGTCGGAAGCGCGATATACCGCGGTTCCGACCACTTTTCAGCGGCGACATGCCAGATAAACGACGATTACTGAAATCGTATGCAACGTTCAGCGGAAAAGCTTCAACGCACGTGAAAACGGCTGTCGTATGCAACGATCGCATTACGATTACGTACGCAACTTACGCACGACCACGCACGCGGCTTACGCAAGTCAGGCGATGGCGGCGAGCAGGAAGTGCGCGCCGGTCATCATGACCAGGCCGATGATCGCGGACACGGACAGCGAGAAGCCGGCGAGTTTCGCATTGCCGAGCACTTCGTCGGTGAACAGGGTGGAGAACACGGCGATTGGCGCGAGGCAGCACATCACCACGGCTTCGCGCACATTGGCGCCGAACGGCAGCACGAACCATGCGCAGACGGCGAACAGCAGGCCGAATGGCAGTCTCAGGCCGATGATCTTCAGCAGCTTCATCACATCGTCACGGCCGGCGGGCAGGTCCATCAGCATGCCGACCATCAGCATGGCGACGAACGAGTTGGCGTTGGCGAGCGGCTCAACGAACGTGGCCACGACGGCGGGGATCTTCACATTGGCAAGCATGAGCACGATCATGACCAGGTAGGTGTCGAACGGGATGGAGCCGAAGAAGCCTTTTGCCACGTTGCGTAGCAGCGCGTGGCGTGCCAGCCGGCGGGCATCGCGATCCTTGGGTTTCGTATACGGCAGCACCGGCGCATGCCCCTGGTACTGCTCGTCCAAGGTCTTGCCGGGCTGGATGTGCAGGAGGGTCTGCGTCATGACGTTCGTGCCGGCCGCCACCATCACGCAGTTGCCGATGTCGAACATGGCCGCTGGCACGATCGCCGCGGTGCCGAGAAACGCCTGTACCACGGGGAAGCAGAAGCAGCCGATGTTGAAGCCGGAACCGTTGAGCATGGTGAACGCGCGATCCTGCACAGGCGTGTAACGTGTGGTGAGGAAGATGAGCACGGGCGGGATGAACGCGACCACGAAGCCGAAGACGGAGATCCACAGCATGCTGGAATCATGCGGGTTCGTGGCGAACGAGTAGATGATGGCGCAGGGCAGAACCAGGTTGAACAGGGCGACCTGCATGATGCGGTAGTCGCGGTTTTTGAATTTGCCGGCGCGTTTGAACAGGTAGCCGGTGAGGATGATGGCCAGCAGCGCGATTGGCTGAATCAACGTGGACATGTGCGCGAGATGGGACTTGAACCCACACGTCAAAGACACAGGAACCTAAATCCTG
>OIBP01000630.1_pt1 | contig 13970 bp, 12 predicted proteins | sample 1581061 | NCBI WGS metagenome assembly OIBP01 (sample SAMEA3882514, study PRJEB24775) | human gut metagenome | biome: human-associated habitat; feature: intestine environment; material: feces | place: Netherlands | collected 2009/2010 | reverse complement strand
CTGCCTGTCCGCCATTGCGGCCAAGCGGCTGCACATCCCCATCTTCCACATGGAGGCCGGCAACCGCTGCAAGGATGAGTGCCTGCCGGAGGAAACGAACCGCCGTATCGTGGACATCATCTCCGATGTAAACATGGCCTACTCTGAGCATGCCCGCCGCTATCTGGCCGACACCGGCCTGCCGAAGGAGCGCACCTACGTGACCGGTTCCCCGATGGCCGAGGTGCTGCACCAGAATCTGGAAAAAATCGAGGCGTCCGACATCCACCAGCGTCTGGGTCTCGAGAAGGGCAAGTACATTCTGCTGTCTGCCCACCGCGAGGAGAATATCGACACCGAGAAGAACTTTACCTCGCTGTTCACCGCCATCAACAAGATGGCGGAAAAGTACGATATGCCGATTCTCTACTCCTGCCATCCGCGCAGCCGCAAGCGTCTGGAGCAGAGCGGCTTTAAGCTCGACAAGCGCGTCATTCAGCATGAGCCTCTGGGCTTCCATGACTACAACTGCCTGCAGATGAACGCCTTCTGCGTCGTGTCCGACTCCGGCACGCTGCCCGAGGAAAGCAGCTTCTTCACGAGCGTCGGCCATCCGTTCCCGGCGGTCTGCATCCGCACCTCCACCGAGCGCCCCGAGGCACTGGACAAGGCCTGCTTCATTCTGGCGGGCATTGACGGCGACCATCTGCTGCAGGCGGTGGATGTAGCCGTTGAGATGAACAAAAACGGCGATCTCGGCATCCCCGTGCCCGACTACACCGACGAAAATGTCTCCGACAAGGTCGTCAAAATTATCCAGAGCTACACCGGCGTTGTCAACAAGATGGTGTGGCGCAAATACTAAGCGACAGGAACACGATATATTATGCGCATACTGGTAGTGACCCAGCATTTCTGGCCGGAAAATTTCCGCATCAACGATATTGTCGAAGGCTTCGTGCAGGACGGTCTCTCCGTGGACGTGCTCTGCGGCCTGCCCAACTACCCGAAGGGCGAATGGTTCGACGGCTACAGCGCCGACGGCCCGTTTGAGGAAGTCTACAAGGGTGCGCGGGTGTTCCGTGCGCGGGAGATCCCCCGCAAGGGCAACACCGGCAAGACGATTTTTCTGAACTACGTCAGCTGGCCGCTCTACGCGGCGGGGGCGTTAAAGCGTCTGCCCGGCGGGTACGATGCGGTGTTCTGCTTCAACACCAGCCCCGTGCTGATGTGCTGGCCTGCCATCCGGTATGCAAAAAAGCACCATATACCGTTTACGAATTACGTCCTTGACCTCTGGCCGGAGAATCTGTACAGCGTGCTGCCGGTCAAAAACAGGTTTATGCGCTGGGTCGCGCAGTCGGTCAGCGACAGCCTGTACAGGCGCTGTGACCGGCTGATCGCCATGAGCGGACCGCTGCAAGAGCGGCTGTGCGCCCGCACCGGCAAGAGCACGGCGGACGTGGCGGTCATTCCGCAGTACTGCGAGGATTTCTATGCCGTGCCGCAGCATGACGCGGCGCTGGAGGCACAGTTTGCGGGGCGGTTCAACGTAGTGTTCACCGGTACGTTCACCCCGGCGCAAAGCCTGGACATGGTGATCCGTGCCGTGCTGGACGCCCGCGCCGCCGGGGCGGAGCACCTGCATCTTCTTCTGGTCGGCGACGGCATGAGCCGCGAGGCTTTGCAGAAACAGGCTGCCGACCTGCACGCCGGGGACGCCGTGACGTTTTACGGCAGTGTGCCCGCCGCTGATGTGCCCCGGTTTACGGCGCTGGCCGACGCGCTGCTGATCTCGCTTTCCGACTCACCCGATCTGGGACTGACCGTTCCCGGCAAGCTGGCCAGCTACATGGCCGCGGCCAAGCCGGTGCTGGCCTCGATGAACGGCGCGGGCTATGCGGCTGTCCTGGAGAGCGGCGGCGGGCTTGTCAGCCCGGCCTGCGACCAAAAGGCGCTGGCGGACAATATGCTGGCGCTGTACCGCATGACCGACGCCGAGCGGGCCGCACTGGGCGCGAAGGCAAAGGCGTATTACACCGCCCACTACCGCCGTGCCGAGCTGCTGAAGCGGCTGGAGGAGTTTACGGTCAAAGGCGTTTGAGCGGAACCGCGTTGCAGGGGCGAGCATTGCTCGCCCGCAGCCGTGTGCAGCAGCGGCAGGTTCCCCGGGCGGATATGGAATCCGCCCCTACGTTTCCTTTTGCAAATCGCTCTGCGGTTTTCTCCCTGCCTCCCTCTGGGAGGGAGGTGGCCCCGCAGGGCCGGAGGGAGAGAGCCTTGCCACGGCCCGAAATGTTTCGGATAACCGCAAGGTTCTCTCCCCCACCGCCTGCGGGCGGAGCCCTTCGGGCCCGAGCCCCTCTGTCGCTACGCGACATCTCCCCACGCAGTGGGGAGTCACCCTCCCAGAGGGGGCCAAGGGCGCCGCCCCCGTTTCCAAAATGCTACACTACCCAAATTGAGAGGTACACCCCTTTGGATAAAAAAGTTCTTGTTATCATCCCGTGCTACAATGAGGAGGATAACATTGTCAATACGGTGGAAAATCTGCGCGCGGAATGCCCGGAGGTGGATTTTCTCGTCGTGAACGACTGCTCTACCGACAGCAGCGCCGAGCTGCTTCGCAGGCATCATTACCCGTTTCTGGACCTGCCGGTCAACCTGGGCATCGGCGGCAACGTGCAGTGCGGCTACCTGTACGCCGTGCGCAACGGCTACGATGTGGCCGTGCAGATGGACGGCGACGGCCAGCATGACCCCGCCTACCTGATGGAGATCGTGCAGCCCGTGCTGGACGGCGAATGCGATATGTGCATCGGCAGCCGCTTTGTCAAAAAAGAGGGCTTCCAGACCAGCTTTATGCGCCGGGTCGGCATCCGGTTCTTGAGCGGGCTGATTTTCTTGCTGTCCGGGCATCGGGTGCTGGATGTGACCAGCGGCTTCCGCGCGACCAATGCGCGGATGACCGCCTATTTTGCCCGGCACTACGCCATTGACTACCCGGAGCCGGAGGCCGCACTGGCCGCGATTTTGGCGGACTTCAAGGTGGCCGAGGCCCCCGTCATCATGCGGGAGCGGCAGGGCGGCGTGTCCAGCATCCACAGCTTCAAGAGCGTCTACTACATGATCAAGGTCTCGCTGGCGCTCATCATTGACCGTCTGTCCATCCGCAAAAGCAAGGGGGGCCGCGCATGACCGCACAATTACAGCTGTTTATGATTCTGGGCGCGGTGGTGCTGCTGCTCATCATCTTTGCGTTTTTGAAGCGCGGGCTGATGAGCGTAAAGTACAGTCTGCTCTGGCTTGCGCTGGCCGTCGGGCTGGTCATTGCGGCGGCGTTCCCCTACGTGGTCTACGTGCTGCGCGACCTGTTGGACATTGAGATGCCGGTCAATCTGGTGTTTTTGTTAATGTTCTGCTTTGTGCTGGTGGTACTGCTCTCGCTGAGCATTGCCATCAGCCAGCTGGCCGACAAGTGCAAGCGGCTGACCCAGGCCAACGCCATGCTGGAAAAGCGCGTGCGCGACCTGGAAGAAAAGAAATAATTGCGGAGAATAGGAATCATGACGATAACTTGGGAGCAGGTCCTCGCCTTCCTGTGCGAGGATCAGACCATGGCAATTACCTCGCTGTTGTTCCTCGCCTTTTTTGCGGCAGTGGCGCTCATCAACTATGCCCTGCCCCGTGTGCTGCGGCCCTACTTTCTGCTGGCCGCCAGCTACGGCTTCTTCTGCTATGACCCCGTCAACCGCCCGCTGGTCTGGGTGATCGCCGCCGCCACGGTGCTGACCTGGCTGTGCGGCCTCATCATCGGCAAGGTCAGGGCCAAGCCCGTGCGGGTGCTGGCACTGGCTGCGTCGGTGGGGTTCGGCATCGGCATCCTTGTCTACTACAAATACTGGAACCTGCTGGCAGACACAGTGGGCGGCAGCATCCTCTCCCACCGGGAGAATCTGCTGGCCCCGCTTGGGTTGAGCTACTTCACGTTTGCGGCGATGAGCTACACCATCGACGTCTACAAGCGCCGCTGCCGGGTCGAGACAAACCTGCTGCACTACGCGCTGTTTGTCAGCTTCTTCCCCACCCTCATCAACGGGCCCATTGAGCGCTATCCCCAGATGCGCCCGCAGATCCAGAAAAGCCGCCGGTTCAGCTATGGCCGCTGCGCGGGCGGCGCGTTCCGTATGTTGTGGGGCTACACGAAAAAGATGGTCCTTGCCGACAACCTGAGCCACTATGTCTCGCTGGTCTACGGCGATGTCGGCAGCATGAGCGGCCCGAACCTCGTGGCCGCCACGGTGCTGTTTGCCGTGCAGCTGTACATGGACTTTTCCGGCTGCTGCGACATTGCCCTGGGCGCGGCGCGCATTCTGGGCTATGACCTGATCGAGAACTTCCAGTCCCCGTTTGAGGCGCGGACCTTCAACGATTTCTGGCGGCGGTGGCATGTCTCGATGACGAGCTGGTTCCGCGACTACGTCTATTTCAGCCTCGGCGGCAGCCGCTGCGCCCCGTGGCGGCACTACTTAAACATCGTCATCGTCTTTGTCTGCTCCGGCCTGTGGCACGGTGCGGACTGGCGGTATCTGGCGTGGGGCCTGTTCACGGGTCTGCTGGCCGCCTTCGGTGTCATGACCGCCGGGGCGCGGCAGAGAATCAACCGCTATAACCCGCTCTACCGCATGGGCTGGTTCAAGGTATTCTGGCAGTGTCTTTTCACCAATGCGCTGTTCTGCCTGACGCTCGTGTTCTTCGCGTCGGCTATCTACAACACCGACCCGTTTGCCGTGTACGGCTCGCTTTTACAGGGCTGGGACGGTCTGACAGGGTCGTGGGCGCAGGTGTCGAATCTCATCTACAGCAGCGGCATTGATGGCCGTTTGCCCGTCGTGCTGCTGTTTGGCTGCTTCGTCGTCTTTGCGGCGGAGCATAAGGGCCGCAGCGTCGCCCGCTGGATCCGCCAGCAGGTCTGGCCGCTGCGCTGGACGCTCTACTACGGCATGGCTGCAGCGATTCTGTTCTTCGCCGCCTTCGGCCAGTCGGCGTTCATCTACCAGCAGTATTGAGAAAGGCGGTGTATCATGGCGAAATCCCCTACCCCCATTCCCGCACCGCCGGTCAAGATTCACCGCGGTGCCCCCGGCAGCGCACCCGCCCGGCAGCGCCGCCGCAGAAAGAAGGTCAACCCGTTCGTGCTGTTCCTGCGCGGGCTGGCGCGGCGGCTCTACTTCGGCATCAAGACGGCATTCAAGTTCCTGCTGTTTGTGCCGGTGCTGGTATTCATGGTAGCGTTCAGCTACAATGTGGACCGCAGCGGTCTGTTCCAGGGCGCGCTGGCACCCCGCCGCATCGTCGACTTGATGCTCCAGGGCTACGACGTTACAAACTTCGAGCAGATGGACGAGCGCGAGGTGGTACAGTTATTTGCACAGGATGTGCCCGAGACGCCCGAGGCCATCGGCATCGGCTCGAGCCGTGTGCTGCAGTTCAACCGCGAAAACACCGGCGTCGAGAGCTTCTTCAACATGGGCGTCACCGGCGCGGACGTGCGCGACAACATGACAAGCTACTACAAGATGGTCACCTACGGCAAGGCCCCGAAGGTTCTTTTGTGGAGCATAGACCCGTGGGTGTTCTACGGCAGCGAGGCCGCGTTTGACGCGCGCGCCGACGCCGACCTGTACAACGAGTTCCTGACGAAGGTCCTGAACGTACCCACCGATTACGAGGAGCCTGACAAGGTCGAGCTGTGGAAGGCGCTGGCCGACCCGGCGTACTTCCAGGGCAACGTAGACTACTACATAAAGAACCGCGGGCAGGCCACCGTCACCGACGACGAGGGCAACACGATAGAATTTAACCCCGTCGAGGGCGACCCCTACAACCAGACCACGTCGATCAAGCGGTCCGACGGCAGCGTTTTGTACGATGTAGCGTTCCGCAATCAGACCGAGGACCAGATCCGCACGCTGGCCGCCGAGGCCTGTATGAGCTTTAACAGCGTACACATGGAGGGCTTTGACGAGCTGAGCCAGACTCAGATCCAGGCGTTCGACTCCTTCGTCAGATACGCCCAGTCGCAAGGCACAACGGTCATTCTTGTGCTGTCGCCGTGGCACCCGTATCTGTACGGCTACCTGCTGACCGAGCCGGAGAACCACAAGGGCTTCTTCCAGGTGGAAAACTGGCTGCGGCAGTACTGCGCCGACAACAACGTGCCGATTTACGGCAGCTACGACCCCGCGTGCATTGAAGGCTTGCAGGAGACAGACTTCTTTGACGGTCTGCACTGCGGCGGCACCGGCATTGCCCGGTTCTTTCCCGGCATCCCCCAGGCCCTGAGCGACCTGCAGAATGGCACACTGGCCAATCCGCTGGACGTACACCCCCGTACCAGCCTGGAGGACTCCAACGCACAGCCCGCCGAGGGCGAGACCCCCGACGGTGAAGTAACCCAACAGGAGGGATAACTATGGCATTCATTGAGATCGGTTTCAACACAAAGCGCCCGTTGATCCTGGGCCGCGGCGGCTTCGGCACCCAGCTGAACGACTGGCTGATGGACGAGGGCTGGGGCAGCGCGGACTTTCTGGACGACAACGCCCCCGACGCCGTGGGCGGCCTGCGGGATTACGTTGACCCCGCGATTTTGAAGCGCGGACGCCCCGCCTTTGTGGCGCTGGGCGACAACAAGCTGCGCGTCGAGCTGCTGCAAAAGCTGGCAGCAGCGGGCTACAGCACGCCGGTTTTTATCAGTGACGCCGCGTCTGTCAGCCCCAGCGCCGTGCTGGAGCCGGGCTGCATCATCCTGCCGCAGGCGTATATCGGTGCGGACGCCCATCTGGGCGTGGGCTGCATCGTCAACGCGGGAGCCATCGTGGACCACAACGCCCATCTGGGCCGCGGCGTGCATGTGGCTCCGGGCGGCATCGTCAAGGCCAGCGCAGAGGTCGCCGAGTTCGGCAAGGTCGATTCCGGCGAGATCGTGCGCTCCCCGTGGGAGAACCAATAATGCCTCAGCGCCGCGATTATATTGACGAGCTGAAGGGCCTTGGCATCCTGCTGGTTGTGCTCGGCCATTTTATCGAGCAGTACCGCATGGGGTATTCCTTCGTCAGTGCGTCGTTTTTCTGCATCTATGCGTTCCACATGGCACTGTTCTGCATCTGCAGCGGGCTGGTAGCACGGTTCAACCCGCGCAAGCTGGTCACACAGCAGCTGTGGCTGTACCTTGTGGGGCAGACGCTGATGCTGGCGTTCCGTGCCGCCGTTCTGCGGGAAAATTTTGCCGAGACGGGCGGCCTGCTGGCCGCGTGGCTGCTGCCGTGGCGGCATATATGGTATCTGTACGCGCTGATTTTCTGGCATCTGACACTGCCGGTTCTGTGCCGGCTGCGGGACAGGCTGGGGCTGGCCGGTTCCTGCCTTGGCATGGCACTGGCCGTGGGGCTGGCGCTGGCTGCCGGGCTGGTGGACTGGCCCTTCACGCTGGTGCGGGTATTTGCATTCTACCCGTTTTATGCGTGCGGGGTGCTGCTCCGCCCGCAGCTGGACAGGCTGGCCGCGTTTGCGGCGGAGCACCGCCCGGTGCGGCTTGTGGCTGCGGCGGGGCTGGTGCTTGGCTATGGAGCGTATTTTCTCTGGGTGCTGCGGGCTGACCCGATCATGGATCACAGCGCGGAGCTGTTCCACGATGTGAGCTATGCGGGCGGCGACAGGGTGCAGTACCGGGTCGTGTTCTACCTCGTGGGCATCGCGACGACGGCGGCGCTGACTGTGCTGGCCAGCCGTCGGCATCTGCTGGCCGGGCTGGGGCGACACACGCTGGCGATCTATCTGCTGCATCTGCCGGTGCAGGCGCTGCTGGTCGAGCTGGGTCTGTACGACCTTATGCGCGGGAAGGCAACGATTGTCGTTGTGCTTTGGTCCGTGCTGCTGGCTGCGGTGACGCTGGCCGTGCTGAACCTTAGCCCGGTGCAGCGGGCGTGTGACGCGGTGGCGAATTGCTGGTACAAACGAAAATAACCTCTGCTGGCGGCAGTCTCTTGAAAAAGGGACTGCCGCTTTTGTCTATTCTACACAAAAATGCGGGTGGGATTTCTGCTTGACACTCCCACTACTTTGCAATACAATATAGTCAGAGAACATGGTAATGCAAGGTAGTCAGAGGGGGTGAGCCGGTGTTTGACCAGGCACAGCTGCGCAAGGGCACGCTGGAAGGCTGCATTTTAAAGATCATTGACCGGGAACCGACCTATGGCTATGCCATTGCCACCACCCTGCGGGACTGCGGCTTTGCCGACCTGACCGAGGGCACACTCTATCCTCTGCTGCTGCGGCTCGAGCGCAAGGGGCTGATTGGCGCCGAGTACCGCGCGGGTTCCGGCGGGCCGAGCCGCAAGTATTACCGCCTGACCCCCGACGGGGTGCAGTACCTTAACGAATTTACGGAGGCATGGCAGAACGCCAGCGACACTGTGAACCGCATTTTGCACGACAAGGAGGGCTGAACCATGAAAACAATGCGCAACGAATACCGCGACTTGAAAAAAGAGAACGACCTGATTTTTTCAACGCTGGCAGAGTACGACCGCGACACCATCACGGAAATCATCAGCGTGGTGGACAACACACGCGGCATCGGGTACGAGATCGAGCTGATTCGCAAGGACCTGATTGCCATGGCGGCACAGGCCGAGGCCCGGCGCGACTATCTGCCGTCGGTCATCGGGGACGTAGAGGTTTTTAAGCGGAATCTGCTGGCCAGCATGCCCAAGCCGAAGTTTGCGGATTACATGGCAGACAGCCTTGTGTGGCTGTGCACCTTTGCGTTGGTTTCCACCGCGACCTATACGGTGATGGGCCGCCCGTGGGACTGCTATTATGACGCGGTCTGGCTTGTGCTCTGCATTGCCATTATGATGCCCAGTGCGTGGCTGCTGCAGCGCATTGTCCCCGCCGAGTGGGCGGCCTCCACCGAAAAAGGTGTGCGGTACGGCGTCATTACAGCCGCCATGATGCTTTTGTGGTTCGTGGAGTTTTGGCTCGTCGACAAATGGGTCACGCCGCTGCTGCCCGCGGTGGGCCTGCCCAACCTTGCGGCAGTCATCCTGTTCGGCGCGGCACTGGCAGCGCTGCTTATCTGGCGCAACCATCGCCGCAACGAGCTTGCCGAAAAACGGCCCTGGCGGGATGTGATGGAGAAATAAAAGCGTCCCCCGATGGTGCGGAACCATCGGGGGACGCTTTGCCTTCCCCTGCGGGGGAAGGTGGCCGAACGCAGTGAGGTCGGATGAGGGGCGAGCTTTCCGCAATTGCCCATAAACGGGTTGCTGCGGGAAGGTCGCCCCTCATCAGTCACCTTCGGTGACAGCTTCAGTCTACGCGCCAAGTGCCGCCTACGGCGGTTGCGCTTCGACACGCGCCTGCGGGCGCAGCCCCTCGGGGGAAGCCTTTTAAATATGCTCCAAAATCTTGTTGCCCATCTCGGTGCAGCCTACCCTGGTGCAGCCGGGAGCCATCATGTCGGCGGTGCGGTAGCCTTCGTCGAGAACAGCGTTGACAGCCGCCTCGATCTCGTCGGCCTCGGCGGGCATATCGAAGCTGTAGCGCAGCATCATAGCCGCAGAGAGGATGCAGGCAATCGGGTTGACGACGTCCTGCCCGGCAATATCGGGTGCAGAGCCGTGGATCGGCTCATACAGGCCGCAGGTGCCCTCGCCCAGCGAGGAGGACGGCACCATGCCGATGCTGCCGGTGATCTCACTGGCCTCGTCGGAGAGAATGTCGCCGAACATATTTTCCGTCACAATGACGTCAAACTGCGCAGGGTTCTTGCAGATCTGCATGGCGCAGTTGTCCACGAACATCTCGCTGTACTCGACCTCGGGGTACTCGGCCTGCAGGCGGTGCATGACGGCGCGCCACAGGCGGCTGGTGTCCAGCACGTTGGCCTTGTCCACACAGGTCAGCTTTTTGCGGCGCTTCATCGCCGTCTCAAAGCCGATGCGGCCAATGCGCTCGATCTCGTGCTCGGAGTAGGGCATCGTGTCGATGGCGACCTTCTCGCCGTTCTGCTCGATGGTCTTATGCTCGCCGAAGTAGACGCCGCCGATCAGCTCACGCACAACGATGAAGTCAATGCCCTGGTCAACGATGGACTTTTTCAGCGGGGAGGCGTCCGCCAGCTGCGGCCAGATCTTGGCCGGGCGGTTGTTGGCGTAGAGGCCCATGCCCGCGCGCAGGCGCAGCAGCCCCTTCTCGGGGCGCTGGTCGCCGGGCAGGCCCTCCCACTTGGGGCCGCCGATGGCGCCGAGCAGGACGCTGTCAGAGCTTTTGCACTTTTCCAGCTCCGACGCGGGGAGCGGGTCGCCGAACCTGTCGATGGCCTCGCCGCCCATGTAGGCGCGGGTGTAGGTGAAGGTGTGGCCATGCCTGGCCGCGATCTTATCCAGGACGCGCACCGCCTGGGTCACGATCTCGGGGCTGGAGCAGTCGCCGTAGATCAGAGTGATGTTTTTGTTCATGGGTGTCTCCTCTCTCTCTTGGCTCCCTCTGCGAGGGAGCTGTCGCCGCGGCGACTGAGGGAGAGAGCCTTACCGTTAGCTGCTGCTTGCGGGAAGTTCTCTCCCCCACCGCCTGCGGGCGGAGCCCCCTCGCAGAGGGGGCCAAGGGGTCATTTCAAGCTGTTCATCAGGCCGCCCTTGGCGATGATGTTCTGGATGAACGGCGGGAACGGGGCGGCCTGGAAGGTCCGGCCCGTCGTCTCGTCGGTGATGACGCCGGTGTCAAAGTCGATGCTGACCGTGTCGCCATCGCTAATTGCTTCACTGGCGGCGGGACATTCGAGGATCGGCAGGCCGATGTTGATGGCATTGCGGTAGAAGATGCGGGCAAAGCTTTTGGCGATGACGCAGCTGATGCCGGAGGCCTTGATGGCGACGGGCGCGTGCTCACGGGAGGAGCCGCAGCCGAAGTTCTCGCCGCCGACCATGATGTCACCGGCCTTGACGCGGGTGACAAACGTCTTGTCGATGTCCTCCATGCAGTGGCTGGCCAGCTCGGCCTCACTCTGGGTGTTCAGGTAGCGGGCCGGGATGATGACGTCGGTGTCAATGTTGTCGCCGTATTTGAAAACAGGACCTTTTGCGTTCATAGCTCAAACCTCCCTCGGGTCAGTGATGTAGCCGGTCAGTGCGCTGGCCGCCGCGGTGGCGGGGCTGGCGAGGTAGACCTCGGAATCCACATGGCCCATGCGGCCCACGAAGTTGCGGTTGGTGGTGGAGACACAGCGCTCCCCCGCCGCCAGAATGCCCATGTAGCCGCCCAGGCAGGGGCCGCAGGTGGGCGTCGAGACGATGCAGCCCGCGTCGATGAACGCCTCGGTGTAGCCGCGCAGGATGCACTCCTTGTAGACGGCCATCGTGGCGGGGATGATGATGCCGCGCACGCCCTTAGCAATGTGTCTGCCCTTCAGAATCTCGTAGGCGGCCTCCATGTCCTCAATGCGTCCGTTCGTGCAGGAGCCGATGACGATCTGGTCGATCTTGATGTCTTTGCCCTCTTTCGCAAGGTGGGTGTTCTCCGGCAGGTGCGGGTAGCTGACCGTCGGCTCGAGCGCGTCAAGGTCGATGACGATGCTGCGCTCATACTCGGCGTCGGGGTCGGCCTCGTACTTGACCCACGGGCGCTGGCTGCGGCCCTTCAAATATGCCTCGGTGATTTCATCCACCGGGAAGATGCCGTTCTTGGCACCGGCCTCGATGGCCATATTGCAGATGCAGAGCCGGTCCTCCATCGTCAGGCTGCTGACGCCCTCGCCGGTAAACTCAAGGCTCTTGTACAGTGCGCCGGACACACCGATTTCGCCGATGAGGTGCAGGATGACATCCTTGCCGGTGACAGGCTTGCGCAGAGTTCCCTTCAGCTCCACCTTGATGGCGGCGGGGACCTTAAACCACGCCATGCCCTTTGCCATGCCGGCGGCCATATCGGTGGAGCCGACACCGGTGGAGAACGCCCCTACCGCACCGTAGGTGCAGGTGTGCGAGTCCGCGCCGATGATGGCCTCGCCCGGGGCGACAAGCCCCTGCTCGGGCAGCAGCGCGTGCTCGATGCCCATCGTGCCGACATCGTAGAAGTGGTCGATGTCGAAGCGGCGGGCAAAGGTGCGGCACTGCTTGCACTGCGTGGCGGACTTGATGTCCTTGTTCGGTGCGAAGTGATCCATCACCATCGCGATGCGGCTCTTGTCGAAGACCTTTTCAAAGCCCGCGGACTCAAACTCGTTGATGGCCACGGGGGTCGTGATGTCGTTGCCGAGGACGAGGTCGAGCTTTGCCTGGATGAGCTGGCCCGCGCGCACGCTCTCAAGTCCTGCGTGCTTGGCGAGAATTTTCTGCGTCATTGTCATGCCCATGTCGCGTTTCTCCTTTCAGTTGCCGGATTCCATGATCTTGTTGATGCCGTTGACGTAGGCGCGGATCGACGATTCGATGATATCGGTCGAGCCGGTGTACGAGCGCCCGTCGGGGCCGGAGACCTTGACCACGGCCTCGCCGATGGCGTCCTCGCCGTCCGTGACGGCGTTGAGGCTGAAGCTCTCGAGCTTCACGTCCATTTGGAGCATGCGGTTGATGGCCTTGAACGAGGCGTCCAGCGGGCCCGTGCCGATGGCGACGTCTTCGATCTGCTCGTCGCCGCGCTGGAGCTTGATGCACGAGATGTTCGGCACGCCGTGGCCCGTGTTGACCACATGACTCACGAGCTGGCAGCTGCCCTGCACCGCGGCCTGACGGTGGAGCACGAGCGCCTCAATGTCGCTGCTCGTGATGTTCTTTTTCTTGTCGGCGAGATCCTTGAAGCGGGTGAACACGCTTTCAAGCTCCTCGTCGCTCAATTCGTAGCCCATGGATTCGAGCTTTTCACGCAGCGCGTGCTTGCCGGAGTGCTTGCCGAGCACCATCGTGTTCTGCGGGATGCCGACGTCGGTGGAGTTCATGATCTCGTACGTTCTTGCATTGGCAATGACGCCGTGCTGATGGATGCCCGACTCGTGCGCGAAGGCGTTCGCGCCGACGATGGCCTTGCTCGGCGGGATGGGCACGCCCGTGATGTTGCTCAGCAGCTTGCTCGAGCGGTAGATCTGCTTGGTGTTCACGCCGGTCTCGGCGTCGTAGAAGTCCTTTCTCGTGCGCAGCGCCATGACGATCTCCTCGAGGCTCGCGTTGCCCGCGCGCTCGCCGATGCCGTTGACCGTGCATTCGACCTGCGTCGCGCCCGCGCGGACGCATTCGAGCGAATTCGCCACCGCCATGCCGAGGTCGTTGTGGCAGTGGACGGAGATGTCGACATGCTCGACGCCCTCGATGTTTTCACGCAGGTAGGTGACGAGGTCATACATCTCCTGCGGCGTGGAGTAGCCGACGGTGTCGGGCACATTCAGCGTCGTCGCGCCCGCGGCGACGGCAGTGGAGTAGCAATGGGCCAGAAATGCCCAGTCGGAGCGGGAGGCATCCTCGGCGGAAAACTCGATGTCATCGCAATAGCTCTTGGCGTAGGAGACCATCTCGCGGATGCGGTCGATGACCTGCTCGCGCGTCATCTTGAGCTTGTACTCCATGTGGATGTCGCTCGTCGCAAGGAAGACATGGATGCGGGGGTGGTTGGCCTCCTTCACGGCGTCCCACGCCGCGTCGATATCGCCCTTGGCGCAGCGCGCGAGCGAGGCGACCGTGCAGTTCGTCACCGCGGCGGCGATGGCCTGCACGCTCTTGTGGTCCATCGGAGACGCGATGGCGAAGCCCGCCTCGATCACGTCGACGCCCAGCTTTTCAAGCTGGCGGGCCATTTCGATCTTTTCCGTCAGATTCATGCTGCAGCCGGGGGACTGCTCGCCGTCTCTCAGGGTCGTGTCAAAAATTTTAATGCGTTTCATGGGGTGTTCCTCCTGCTCTTTTTTCTCTCGCATAGCAACAAAAAAAGCCTCC
>OIBP01000627.1_pt1 | contig 14038 bp, 10 predicted proteins | sample 1581061 | NCBI WGS metagenome assembly OIBP01 (sample SAMEA3882514, study PRJEB24775) | human gut metagenome | biome: human-associated habitat; feature: intestine environment; material: feces | place: Netherlands | collected 2009/2010 | reverse complement strand
CAAATATATTAAAGAAGAAGCAAACCGTGAGAAGATGAGACGCCTTCTTAAGGAAAAGAAGATGGTCAATCCGGTATTTAAGAGAGGTGATTTTAAACCAAGACGTTATCTTGCTATGGTGAAGAATCATCTCAGACAGTTTGGTAACTTTAAGAAATATTACAGCTAAGAGAAGCTGAAACAGGGAGAATGATATGCTGAAAAAATTAGGTGTTATCGGCGGAATGGGACCGGAGGCGACAAGTTTTTATTATGCAAGAGTGATCGCGAGGACAAAGGCGGAGAGTGATCAGGAGCATATCAACATGATCATTTTAAGTCATGCGACAATGCCGGACAGGACACAGGCAATCCTTACAGGAAATAAGCTTCCGTTTCTGAAAGCGATCACACAGGACGCAAGAGATCTGGAGATGCTGGGAGTGGAAAATATTGCGATTCCGTGCAATACCTCGCACTATTTCCTGGAAGATATCCAGAAATCTACAAGTGTTCCGATCATCAATATGGTAGAGGAGAGTGTCAGATATGTAGTAGAGGCTCATCCAAAAGTGAAGAAGATCGGGATCATGGGAACAGATGGAACGATGCAGGCAAAGACTTACCACCGAGCCTGCGAAAAATTTGGAATCACACCGGTAGTTCCGGGAGAAGCCTGCCAGAAAGATGTGATGTCGCTGATCTATGATGATATCAAAAAAGGAAAGCCGGGAGACAAGAACAAATTTGACCGTGCTTATAATGATCTGAAGGCAAAAGGCTGTAATGCAGTCATTCTTGCATGCACAGAGATTTCGGTATTCAAAGAATATTATCAGGTACCGGCAGACTGCATGGATGCAATGGATGTTCTGGTAAGAGAATCCATCATCAGATCCGGCGCAGAGTACCGGGAATAATACCGGAAAGAATATAAGGGAGATAAATACCAGATGGAAAAATACACATTACAGGAGTACGCAAATCTGTTACAGAACCTGCGTATGATGAAAGAATTTTATTCAAATGGGGAAGAAGAAAAAAACGTAGGATATCTGACCTATGATTCCAGAGAGGTGACGGAAGGGACATTGTTTATTTGCAAAGGTGCGGCATTTAAGGCTGAGTATCTGGATGCAGCGATCGAAAAAGGTGCGATTGCTTATGTCAGCGAAGTAAAATATGAAACGAAAGAAGATGTTCCATATTTTCTGGTAGACGATATCCGTAAGGCGATGCCTCCACTTGCAGAGAAGTTCAATAATGCACCGTGGAAGAAACTGACGATCACCGGAATCGGCGGAACAAAAGGAAAATCCACTTCCGCTTACTATATGAAAGCAATCGTGGATGATTATATGGAAGCAACCGGCGGAAAGGAAAGTGCAGTCCTTTCTTCAATCGATATTTATGACGGAGTGATCAAGAAAGAATCCCATATTACTACGCCGGAGTCGGTAGAATTGCAGGAGCATCTGCGCCATGCCGTAGAAAGTGGTATTACATTTGCCGAGATGGAAGTATCTTCACAGGCGTTAAAATACAATCGTGTCGATAACATGCAGTTTGATGTGGGAATTTTTCTGAATATTTCAGAGGACCATATCAGTCCGATCGAGCATCCGGATTTTGAAGACTATTTTTCGTCTAAACTGAAAATTTTCGGAAAATCACGTTATGAGATCCAGAAAGACGGACATGAAACGGTATTTATGGTAAAAACAGAGCTGTTTGATGAAGAATTCCGTCTGACGATGCCGGGACTTTTCAATGTGGAAAATGCACTGGCTGTCATTGCGGCATCCATTCTTCTTGAAATCCCGAAGGAGTATATGCACAGCGGTCTTTTGAGGGCAAGATCCAGCGGACGTATGGAGCTTTATGGAAGTGCAGATAAGAATCTGATCGCTGTTGTGGATTATGCACACAACAAGCTTAGTTTTGAAAAGCTGTTCTCTTCAATTAAAGATGAATATCCGGATTATAATATCGTATCGATCTTCGGATGCCCCGGAAAGAAAGCATTTATCCGGAGAAGAGACCTTGGAACGGTAGCTGGTCAGTATGCGAAAAAGGTTTATCTGACAGCGGAAGATCCGGGATATGAGCCGGTAGAGCAGATTTCCAAAGAAATCGCACAGTATGTGGAAGCACAAAACTGTCCGTATGCCATGATCGAGGATCGGGGAGAGGCAATCAAAGCAGCGATGGATGAAGCAGAGGGAAAGACTATTTTCCTGATTACCGGAAAAGGAAATGAGACAAGACAGAAATATGGCTGTGAGTATCTGGACTGCAAATCAGATACACAGTATGTTAAAGAATATCTTGCCGAGTATGATAAAAAGCATCAATAGAAACTGAGAGATGGGTGGGTGTTCCTGCAAACGCACAGGATGCGTTAAAACGAAAGCAGGAAATCCACCCATTTTATATATTTTCATATCCGGTGTGACGTTTGATGGGAAACAGCATATTCTGAAAACAAAGAGTCCAAAAAGAGGAGCCTTATGAAGCTTTCGGTTCTGTTTAAAAGGATTCAGCATGCGGTGATCCAAATGCCGGAATTAGAAGAAGAGATGGAAATCCGGGGGATTACCTGTAATTCCCAAAAGGCAGAAGAAGACAGTCTGTTTGTCTGCATTCAGGGAAGCCGGGCAGATGGACATGATTATATAGAAGAAGCCTGCAACCTTGGGGCATCCTGCATTCTGATAGAAAAACTGGTATCTGGGGGAAGGATGCTGAAGTTTCCGGAAAATGTTGCCGTCGTTCTGGTAAAAGATACACGGGAAGCTCTTGCCGGGATCAGCAGGATCTGGTTTGGAAGTCCTGCTGATAAGTTGAAAGTGATTGGCGTGACCGGCACAAAGGGGAAAAGTACGGTGGCAGTGATGATCCGGGAGATGCTGGAAAGTCTTGGCCAAAAATGCGGACTGATCGGTACGATCGCCCACCATCTTGGAAATGAAGTGGTAACTTCGCAAAATACGACCCCGGATGCCTTTACCATTCAGTCGTATTTTGCTAAAATGGTAGAAGCAGGTTGCCGCTATGCGGTGATGGAGGTATCTTCACAGGGAATAAAGCAGCATCGGATCGATGGAATTTGGTTTGAAATTGCGGTATTCACTAATTTCGGGGAGGATCACATCGGACCAGGCGAGCATGCAAGTCTTGGGGAATACCGATATTACAAATCATGTCTTTTTGAACAGTGCAGGATTGGAATAGGGAATCTGGATGATGCACAGTGCAGCTATATGTTCCAGAGAAAATGTTGCACGAAATACGGATTTACCTGTCGGGAAGAAGAAGGGCAGGAAAGAGGATTTAGAAACAGTCATGTACTGACGGCAGAAAAAATCAGTTTTCTGATGGAAGGTGGAGAACTTAAAACGGTATTTTATGCAGATGATAGAAAATATGAGCTTGCCCTTCCTGGAAAATTTAATGTGTACAATGCACTGGCTGCTTTACAGACGGTGAGCTGTCTTGGATTTGAAAGAGAAGAAGCAGGAGACGTGTTAAAGCATCTGGTGGTAAGAGGCAGGATGGAACGGGTAGATGCAGGAGAAAATATCCTGTGTTACATTGATTACGCGCATAATGCCATGAGTCTTGCAAAAGTGCTTAAAATGCTGAGAATTTACGAACCAGAACGTATTTTACTGGTGTTTGGATGTGGAGGCAACCGTGCCGGAAGCAGAAGAAGCGGGATGGGAAGAGTGGCAGGAGAGCTTGCGAATCTGACGATCATCACTTCAGATAATCCGAGATGGGAAGAGCCGGCGAAGATTATGGCAGACGTTGAAGAAGGCATCAAAGAAACTTCCGGTGCCTATCGGATGATCCAGGATCGGGAAGAGGCAGTACTCTTTGCGGTGGAAATGGCAAGACAAGGGGATATCCTTCTGATTGCGGGAAAGGGACATGAAAATTACCAGGAGATCCAGGGAGTCAGGTATCCGATGGATGACCGGGAACTGGTGCGAAAAGCCGTCAGGCTTGCTGCACAAAAGAGACAGAAAAAGGAACAGACAGAATGTACGCAGACATTATTATAGATATTACACATGAAAAACTGGATAAAGTATTTCAGTACCGTGTACCGGAAGAACTGGAAGGAGATTTACGAACCGGTGCAGGCGTCATTGTGCCGTTTGGACGGGGGAACCGGGAAACGAAGGGGTATATTGTCGGTTTTTCGGAAACATGTGATTATGATGCGGAAAAAATAAAGGATATTCTGCGCACAGATACATCAAGTGTAGCGATTGAGGCAAGGCTGGTTGCACTTGCTGCGTGGATGAAAGAATATTATGGAGGTACGATGATCCAGGCATTGAAAACGGTGCTTCCGATCAAGCGTACCGAGCAGCAGAAGGAACAGCGGATTTTAAAAAGATGTATTTCCAGAGAAGCAGGCGAAAAGAAGCTGGAAGAATATCTTCACAAGAACCAGAAAGCGCGGGCAAGATTGATGGCAGCACTTTTGGATGATGAAGAGGTAGAATATTCTCTGATCAGCCAGAAGCTGAATATCACGCTGACGGTGGTGAGAGCGCTTGAAGAGCAGGGGGTTCTGGAAATCAAAAATCATAAGATTTACCGTAATCCTGTGAAAGAAAAAGAGCAGCAGCGGCATTTTATTACCTACACGGAGGAGCAGGAAAGAGCAATCCGGACGTTTGAAAACGATTATAAAAAAGGGATCCGAAAGACCTATCTTTTATACGGTGTGACCGGAAGCGGCAAGACAGAGGTCTATATGGAAATGATCCGGCAGGTGGTAAAGGAAAAGCGCCAGGCAATCGTGCTGATCCCGGAGATCGCATTGACTTACCAGACGGTGATGCGCTTTTACAGGACATTTGGGGAACGCGTTTCCATCATGAATTCCAGACTTTCAGCGGGAGAGCGGTATGACCAGATGATGCGGGCGAAAAAAGGAGAGATTGATGTGATGATCGGTCCAAGATCTGCGCTTTTTACCCCGTTTCCGAGTCTTGGGCTGATCGTGATCGATGAGGAACATGAGGCAGCTTATAAAAGTGAACAGGTTCCCCGGTATCATGCGCGGGAGACGGCAATCGAACGCGCAAGCCTGGAAGGGGCAAGTGTGGTACTGGGATCGGCAACCCCTTCCATGGAAGCATTTTACCGGTGCGAGCTGGGAGAGTATACGTTGCTGGAATTAAAGAGGCGGACTGCAAAAGCAGAACTCCCGGAGGTCTACACGGTGGATATGCGTGAAGAACTGCAAAAAGGGAACCGTTCTATTTTAAGTGACAGGCTCCATGAGCTGATGGAAGACCGTCTGAAAAAGAAAGAACAGATCATTTTGTTTCTGAATCGAAGAGGGTATGCCGGATTCCTTTCTTGCAGGTCCTGCGGATATGTAGTAAAATGTCCTCATTGTGATGTTTCACTGGCAGCGCACAATAATGGGAAAATGGTGTGCCACTACTGTGGCTACGAAGAAACGGTTGCAAAAAAATGCCCGTCCTGCGGCTCCCCTCATATCGGAGGTTTCCGCGCAGGAACACAGCAGATTGAAGAACTGGTAAAAAAGGAATTTCCGCAGGCAAGGGTACTTCGGATGGATCTGGATACTACAAGATCCAAAGAAGGACATGAAAAGATTCTATCTGCATTTGCAAATGAAGAGGCAGATATTCTTGTCGGAACGCAGATGATCGTAAAAGGACATGATTTTCCAAATGTGACCCTGGTTGGCGTGCTTGCTGCGGATATGTCCTTATACTCGGATGATTTCCGGTCAGCAGAGAGGACATTCGAGCTTCTGACGCAGGCTGCGGGAAGGGCCGGAAGAGGGGCAAAAAAAGGAGAGGTCGTGATTCAGACCTACAGCCCGGAGCATTATAGTATCCAGACGGCAGCACGTCAGGATTATCAGGCATTTTATACAGAAGAGATGAATTACAGGGAACTGATGGGGTATCCGCCGGCAGAGCATCTGATGGCGGTACTGGTAGCCTGTGAGGATGAAGCACTTCTGGAAAAAGGAATGCACTATCTCAAATTATATGCAATGCGGATCACGAAGAACCGCAAGGTACAGGTGATCGGTCCGGCAGCTCCGGCAGTCGGAAAGGTCAAGGATGTGTACCGGAAAGTGTTGTATCTGAAGCAGGAATCCTATGAGATCCTGATTGAAATGAAAGATAAAATGGAACAATATATTGAATTGAACCGGGGATTTGCAAAGATGCGGATTCAGTTTGATTTTGATCCGATGAGTGGATTTTAAAAGAAAAGGCAGGAGGAAGAACAAATGGCAATTAGAAAAATCAGAGAAATAGGCGATGAAGTACTGACAAAGGTGTGTAAGGAAGTAACAAAGATGACACCAAGAACAACAGAACTGATCGATGATATGTTAGAGACCATGTACGAGGCAATGGGGGTAGGTCTTGCTGCACCACAGGTTGGAATTCTCAAAAGAATCGTTGTCATCGATATCGGAGAAGGTCCGGTTGTCATGATCAACCCACGCATCGTAGAGAGCAGCGGAGAACAGACCGGGGAAGAAGGATGCCTTAGTGTACCAGGTAAATCCGGTATTGTTACCCGTCCGAATTATGTAAAAGCAGTAGCACTTGATGAAGATATGAAAGAATACGAGATCGAAGGCGAAGGACTGATGGCAAGAGCAATCTGTCACGAACTGGAGCATCTGGACGGTCATCTTTATGTAGAAAAAGTAGAAGGCGAACTTCACAGCACAGAATACGAAGAAGCCTAGGCTGGAAGCGGGAGGAAGATAAGATGAAGATAATATTTATGGGAACTCCTGATTTCTCAGTCGGAACACTGGAAGCACTGGTAGAAGCAGGACATGAAGTAGTGCTCGCTGTCACACAGCCGGACAAGCCAAAGGGCAGAGGCAAAGAAATGCAGTTCACTCCGGTAAAAGAATGTGCACTTGCACATAATATCCCGGTCTATCAGCCAAAGAAGATCCGGGAACCTGAATGTATCGAAGAACTGAAAAAATATCAGGCAGATGTCTGCGTAGTCGTGGCATTTGGACAGATCCTTCCAAAAGAGATTCTGGAAATGACACCGTACGGATGTATCAATGTCCATGCATCCCTTCTGCCGAAATACCGCGGTGCTGCACCGATCCAATGGGCGGTCATCAATGGAGAAAAAGTATCCGGTGTCACAACGATGCAGATGGATGAAGGACTTGACACGGGTGATATGCTGGAGAAAGTAGAAATCACATTAGATAAAAAAGAAACAGGAGGAAGCCTTTTCGATAAACTTTCCGCAAAAGGAGCCACACTCTGCGTCCATACCCTTGCAGAACTGGAAAAAGGAACCATTACTCCACAAAAACAGGGCGAAAGCACCACTGAATACGCAAAAATGCTCAACAAAAAATCCGGTGAGATCGACTGGACGAAAACAGCAGTAGAAATCGAACGCCTGATCCGCGGCTTAAATCCATGGCCAAGTGCCTACACCCAGTGGGAAGGCAAAACGATGAAAATCTGGGAAGCAGAAGTAGAGGATGTTGTAGAAACCATAGATACTCATGAGCCCGGAACGATCACAGAAGTCACAAAACACGGCTTCAAAGTTCAGACCGGTGAAGGCAGACTAGCCATCAAGTCCCTCCAGATCCCAGGCAAAAAACGCATGGAAGCCGATGCCTTCCTACGCGGATACCACATAGAAGAAGGAGAAAAATTAGGTTAGAATTTGGTCTGCCAAACAAATCTAATTGGCGCCAAAAAACGCCAAGCGTTTTTCGCGCCCTTTGGCGCATTTGTCCCATCGTGCACCGCACGATAGGACAAACAGCCGACACCCATTGAAAAATGTAGCCCGGAAGCGAAATATATTCGCTAAGCAGGTCATCGAAAACGCCGGCACTTAGCAAGACCGAGCGCAAGCGAAGGTCGCGCTTAGTACCGCTGCGTTTCCGGATTAAGCGCGAGCGGGCCTGCATGCGAATATATTTCGCTTCCGGGCGGACCCTTATTCAACAAGGAGGCAAACATGTACTACCCATATTATTTTGATCCAACTTATTTCCTTGTCATCATCGGCGTCATCATCTGCGCCCTTGCATCCGCCAAAGTGAATTCCACCTACGCCAGGTACGATCAGGTTCGCAACCACGCCGGGATCACCGGTGCGATGGCTGCGGAGCAGATCCTCAGGATGGAAGGGATTTATGATGTACAGGTGATGAGAGTAAGTGGAAAACTGACCGATCATTACGATCCGGCAAACCATGTACTGCGGCTTTCAGATTCCACCTACGGTTCGACATCGGTTGCGGCACTTGGAGTTGCAGCACATGAATGTGGACACGCGATCCAGCATGCAAGGCATTATGTACCGCTGACAATACGCGGAGCACTTGTTCCGGTGGCGAATTTTGGATCCGGGATTTCATGGCCGCTGATCATAATGGGATTATTTATCAGAGGAGAAATGTCTACATTGTTTATCAATCTTGGGATCCTGATGTTTTCATTGGCAGTGCTGTTCCAGATCATCACGCTTCCGGTAGAGTTTAATGCATCGGGAAGAGCACTTAAAATCCTGAAAAATTCAGGCATGCTATATGAATCAGAAGTACGTGAGGCAAGAAGTGTTCTTACAGCGGCAGCGCTTACCTATGTGGCGAGTGCAGCATCTGCACTTCTGCAGCTTTTAAGAATACTGATCCTGACAGGAGGAAGAAGAAATGACGACGAATAACCAGGGAGTAGGTACAAGAGAACTTGCACTGATGATCCTGCTGGAAATCGAGCGTGGAGAGAAAAGTCATATCGTGCTCAGACAGGTGCTGGAAAAATATCAGTATCTGTCCAAGCAGGACCGTGCATTTCTGACCAGGCTTGCAGAAGGGACAACAGAGCGGAGGATAGAACTGGACTATATTATCAACCAGTTTTCAAAAGTAAAGACAGAAAAAATGAAACCGGTGATCCGCAATATCCTGCGCTGTGCGGTCTATCAGATCAAATACATGGATCAGGTTCCGGATTCGGCAGCATGCAATGAAGCAGTCAACCTTGCTATCCGGAAAGGCTTTAAGAACCTGCGGGGATTTGTAAATGGGGTACTCAGAAATATCGCGCGAAACATTGATAAGATTGCGTACCCGGAGAATACAGAAGAATTTCTCTCAATAAAGTATTCCATGCCACAATGGATCATCCGTATGTGGGTGAGAGATTATGGAGAAGAGAAGACGAAATACATCCTGGAAGGTTTTTATAAAGAACGTGCAACAACAATCCGGATCAATGGAAATGCAACCACCAAAGAAGAGCTGATCAGAGAGCTGACAGGAGAAGGCATTCAGGTAAAAGAACATCCGCTTCTTGCGTCTGCGCTTCTGATCTCAGGATATGATTATCTGGCAGCAATCCCGGCGTTCCGGGAAGGAAAATTCCAGGTACAGGATGCAGCTTCGATCATGGTAGCGGAACAGGCAGGAATCAAAGAAGGAGATTACATACTGGATGTGTGCGCGGCACCGGGAGGAAAAGCGCTCCATGCGGCACAGATCCTGAATGGGACAGGTATGGTAGAGGCAAGGGATCTGACAGAGATGAAGGTAGAGCTGATTCGGGAAAATATTTCACGGATGGGATTTGAAAATATCCGTGCAGTGCAGCAGGATGCAACCTGCTTCGATGCGGACTCTGAGGAAAAAGCAGATGTTCTGATCGCGGATCTTCCGTGTTCCGGCCTTGGTGTTCTTGCGAAGAAGACCGATCTGAAGTATAAGATGAACCCGGAGACGGAGACTGAAGTTGCAGCACTTCAGAGAGAGATCCTGGATGCGGTTTGCCGATATGTGAAGCCGGAGGGAACACTGATGTACAGCACCTGTACGATCAGCAGGACAGAGAATGAGGAAAACGCCGGATGGTTTGCCGAAAAACATCCGGAATTTGACCTGGAATGGGAGAAACAGATTTTCCCGTCTGATATAACCGATGGTTTCTATATTGCTAAATTTATCCGGAGGGGCAGATAATGGAAAAAAAAGATATCGCTTCGTATTCATTTGAAGAGTTACAGGAAGAAATGCTGGCGATTGGAGAAAAAGGATTTCGCAGTCGACAGATTTATTCCTGGATCCATGAAAAGCTGGTGGATGATTTTGAAGAAATGACCAATCTTCCAAAAACTTTACGCCAGAAACTGGAAGCAGCATACGAAATACGAAGAGTCGAAATGGAAAAAAGACAGATTTCAAAGATTGACGGGACCAATAAATTCCTGTTTTGTCTGAAAGACGGGAATATGGTAGAAAGTGTTCTGATGAAATATAAACATGGCAATTCGGTATGCATATCCTCGCAGGTTGGCTGCCGGATGGGATGCCGTTTCTGTGCATCAACACTGGACGGGCTGGAACGAAACCTGACACCGTCAGAGATGTTAAGACAGGTTTACCAGATCCAGAAGATCACTGGCGAGAGAGTTTCTAATATTGTGATCATGGGAACCGGAGAACCGCTGGATAATTATGACAATTTTCTGAAATTCATTCACATGGTCAGTGATGAGCACGGGCTCAATATCAGCCAGAGAAATATCACGGCGTCTACCTGTGGAATTGTACCGAACATCCGGAGACTTGCAGAAGAAAAGCTGCAGATCACGCTGGCACTTTCCCTGCACGGTTCAAACCAGGAAAAGAGAAGATCGCTGATGCCGGTGGCAAATAAATACGAGCTTCATGAGGTTCTGGAAGCGTGTGATTATTACTTTGAAAAAACCGGACGGAGGATCACTTTTGAGTACAGCCTGGTTCACGGCGTAAACGATACACCGGAGGATGCAAAAGAGCTGATGGGAATCTTAAAAGACAGAAACTGCCATTTAAACCTGATTCCGGTGAACCCGATCAAGGAGAGAAACTACGAAAAACCGGACAAAAAAAGTGCCGAGAATTTCAAAAATAAACTTGAAAAAAACGGGATAAATGTTACTATAAGAAGAGAAATGGGCTCAGATATAGACGGAGCCTGTGGACAGTTACGGCGCAAGACGATGCAAGGAGTATAAAATATGAAAATATTTTCTATGACAGATGTTGGAAGAAAACGTGAAATGAACCAGGATTACGTGTTTGCCACAGATGAGTCATTAGGTACGCTGCCGAATCTTCTGGTAGTAGCCGATGGAATGGGTGGACACAAGGCAGGCGATTTTGCGTCAAAATATACGGTGGAAGTTCTGAAAGAAGAACTGAAGCATACATTAAAGGATGGGCCGGAAGAGATTTTAAAAGATGCGGCTCAGACAGCGAACCACAAGCTGATCGAGAAAGCAGATGAAGACATTAATCTGGAGGGGATGGGAACCACTCTGGTTGCGGCAACTGTGATCGATCATACGCTTTATTTTATAAATGTAGGTGACAGCCGTCTGTATCTTCTGAATAAGGATATCAGGCAGCTTTCCAGAGACCATTCCCTGGTAGAAGAGATGGTTCGTCTGGGAGGAATCAATGAGGAAGAGGCAAGACATCATCCGGATAAGAATATCATTACCAGAGCAATTGGAGTAAAAGAGGATGTAGAGGTGGATTTTTATGAATTCAGCCTCAAAAAGGGAGATATCATCCTGATGTGTTCCGATGGACTCAGTAATATGATAGAGGATGAAGAAATTTTTGCGATAGTTAAAGGGGCAAGAGATATCGTAGAAGCCGGTCAGAATCTGATTGACCGGGCGAATGAGAACGGGGGCAATGACAATATCAGTGTTGTTCTTGCAGAACCGTTTTCTGATGAGGTGAGTATATGGTAAAAGACGGGATTTATTTAAGTGGCCGTTATCAGGTTCTGAGCAAGATCGGAGCCGGTGGAATGGCGGATGTATATAAGGCGAAGGACTGTATGCTGAACAGATATGTCGCAGTGAAAGTCCTGAAAAAAGAATACAGGGAAGATGAAAACTTTGTAAAGAAATTCCGGTCAGAAGCACAGGCAGCAGCAGGGCTTCTGAACCCGAATATTGTCAATGTATATGATGTAGGGGAGGATCGAGGACTCTATTATATGGTCATGGAGCTGGTAGAAGGAATCACTCTGAAAGAATATGTGCAGAAAAAAGGAAAGCTTTCTTCCAAGGAAGCGATCAGTATTGCAATTCAGATGTGTACCGGTATTGAGGCAGCTCACAATCATCACATCATACACAGAGATATCAAACCGCAGAATATTATCATTTCCAAAGAAGGAAAGGTAAAGGTTACAGATTTTGGTATTGCAAAGGCGACAACATCGCAGACAGTCAGCACCAGTGCAATGGGATCGGTACACTATGTATCTCCGGAGCAGGCACGGGGCGGCTATTGTGATGAGAAGAGTGATATCTATTCTGCAGGTATCACCATGTATGAGATGGTGACCGGAAGGGTTCCTTTCGATGGCGATTCTACTGTTTCGGTTGCAATGAAGCATTTACAGGAGAATATTACCCCGCCTTCTGAGTATGCACCGGATTTATATCCGGCGCTGGAGAAGATTATTCTCAAGTGTACACAGAAGAGCGCGGAAAGACGTTACCAGAGTGCCGGAGAACTGATCCAGGATCTGAAGAGGGCGTTGGTCGATCCGAGTGGCGAATTTGTAGATATGGTTCCGATCCGGAGTATGGGAGATACGGTGATGATCTCGCCGGAGCGGATGGCACGTATGAAAAAGCGTCAGGGCGATGGTTATGATGACGAAGAGTATGATGATGGCTATGACGATGAAGAATATGACGAAAATGATGACTATGATGAGGATGACGAAGAGGATAATTATAACGGGGGCAGACGCGGTAACAGTAAAAATGGCGTAGATCCGAAGATGAACAAGATGATGAAGATCCTCATGGTTGCAGTTGCGGTGATCGTTGCATTTGCGCTGATTTTCCTGATCGGCAAAGCAGCAGGTGTGTTCGGTAAGCGTTCAGACAGTCAGATTTCAGTTTCCAATGAGATTGAAGTGCCAAATCTGGTCGGACAGCCGCAGAATGTTGCAGAGACGATGTGCGAAAAGAAGCAGCTGAAGCTGGAAGTAGAATCCGAGAAAGCATCAGATAAGGCAGCAGGTACGATTATTGAGCAGAAGACAAAAGCAGGAAAGAAAGTCAAGAAAAATACGGTGATCAAGGTTGTAATAAGTTCAGGACCGGAAAAGATCATGATCCAGAGTGTAGAGGGAATGGATGAAGATGCAGCCAAGAAAGCACTGATCAAACAGGGCTTTACGAGCAAGAACATTACTGTTACCAGTGAATACAGCAGTGATGTTGAAAGTGGAAAAGCAACAAGGACTGATCCGGCAGAGGGAACAGAGGTATCTGCTGACTCTAAAATCACACTGTATATCAGTAAAGGTGAAAAACAGCCGGATAAGGTGTCAGTTCCGCCAATTGTGGGAATGTATGTAAATGATGCGGTATCTACACTGAGTGCAAGCAGACTGTCCGATGGCGGAACGAGCAGTGAAGAATATTCAGATGATTATGCAGAAGGTATGATTATCCGTCAGAGCACAGATGCCGGAACGAAGGTGGCTGAAGGAACAAGTGTGAGTTATGTTGTCAGCAAAGGACCAAAGCCTGCAGATCAGGTGAAGGTACCAACTCTGACAGGAAAGACACTTGGAGATGCGATTTCAGCACTGAATGCCAGAAATCTGACTTATACAGAAGTTGATATTGACAGTGCAGAACCATCTGGAAAAGTTGTAAAAGTTGATCCGGGAGAAGGTACATCGGTAGATGTAGGAACTGCGATCACACTGTATGTAAGCAATGGCTCACAGGCAAGCAGTGGATCCGACAGTAACAATTCGGGCAGCAATAATTCCGGTAACAACTCAAATAACGGCAACAATACAGGAAATTAAAAGGACTGTTTTATGCAGGGAAGAATTATAAAAGGGATTGCAGGATTCTACTACGTTTATGACGTAGTAGAATCTGTCATTTATGAATGTAAAGCAAAAGGAATTTTCCGTAAGGAGAAGATTAAACCACTGGTCGGAGATCT
>OIBP01000624.1_pt1 | contig 14115 bp, 10 predicted proteins | sample 1581061 | NCBI WGS metagenome assembly OIBP01 (sample SAMEA3882514, study PRJEB24775) | human gut metagenome | biome: human-associated habitat; feature: intestine environment; material: feces | place: Netherlands | collected 2009/2010 | reverse complement strand
TTAGAGCAGGACGGAAGAGACATCGATCTCGCCGGACATCAGCTTTGGAAGAATGGTATCTCGTAAATTGGCTAAATCTGTGTTCTCGACACAATTATTATGAATCATGCCAAGGATAGACGCGCCGACAGCATTGAATGCTGTTAATGACTCGTTATCCGGTATAGAAACGGAAAGAGGCTCAAGCAACGATACATAGAGGTTCTTTTGAACACTTCCCACAGCCATATCAGGAAACTCTCGCTGCTTGCTTTTGAGAAAGCAGTATATGAAAGCAAGCATATTTGTGTCATGAGGTGCAATGTTGATGACAGCCCTATTGCCACACATATAGTCTGCGATGATACCGAGCCTTCCGATTGTGCCTGATTTGCTTATTGCTATTGTATTTGGTTCGAAAAGCAATGCGCTCTTCTTAGCACTTTCAAATCCTGCTTTGGTCAATGTCCTACTTGTTTCTATTATGAAGGATTCGTTGATGTCAACGGCACGAAGCCATTTTACTTCTCCATCAAAATACTCTGGATGAGTTTGTGGCGGATTGACATAGCCTTCTTGAAAATCACAGAGATTGGAAAGAGTGTACTCTTTCAAGCAAGGAGATGCCGTTGCCATGTTCTCATATAGTGAGAACAACTGCTGCTGTAAATTATCGTTTATCTCTTCGTTTAATGCTATTTTCCTATCAAGCATCCTTAGCGTAGAACCTATCTTCTTCTGTGTTTCCAGCTCTGGAAGGTCGAGTTCAATATCCTCTATGTCAGATGGTTTGATGGAAGGATAGGTTGATGTACTTTGCTCTGCTATTGCTTGAAGAGACTCAATGACCGAAGACTGCGTGAGATAATAATAAATAAAATAAGGATCCGCAATAGTGGTATCAACAGTCACAACGGTGAATCCTGTGGATACGAGAAGATTCTCGGTTCCTGCTTCAATAATTCCATAATGCTTCTGATTTGGACGAACAGTAGAGAAAAGGATGTCTCCAACAGAAGCCTTCCGTCTCGCCCTGCTGGGGATTTTGTCCACGCCGGGATATAAGGTCTGGATTTCATCTATCCTTCCTTCGGTAATGCTACCTGTGTCCAGATAACGAATCAAAGACCATTTTTCTTTATCTGAGTAAGTATGAAGATTAGTTTTACAACAATCACCAAGTCTCATCTTTTTACTCCTATCCAATATATTTTCTATGTGCCAGCTTCACATTCTGTTGTTTCACCATTGCATAGTGCATGGTGGTGTCGATTTTCTGATGCCCTAAGAGCTGCTGGACTTGCTCTATGGGCATTCCTTTGTCTATGGCAGTAGTAGCCAGTGTCCGCCTGAACTTGTGAGGGTGAACCTTCGGGATATTCAGACGCTTTCCCAGCTCCCGAAGACGTGTCTCCACACCGCCGATCATCAGCCGGTCAAACGGGGCTTTTAGCGAAACGAACAATGCGGGATTTTCATCTGTTCTGCCCTCAAGATAGTTTTGAAGGTGGATCTTCGTCCTTGCATCGAAGTAGACCAGTCGTTCTTTATTGCCTTTGCCGACAACAACGCATTCGCGTTCGTTGAAGTTGATGTCTTCGCGGTTTAGCGTGACCAGCTCACCAACACGCATTCCAGAGGAAGACAGAAGATCAATCATCGCCAAGTCTCGTGCCGTTTTGCAGTTGTCACGCATCAGCTCTAATGCTTCATCGGTGTAGGTGTCCTTGACCACCTTTGCAGTCTTGACTTTATGAATCCGGCGTACCGGACTTTTCACAATGAAATCCTCATCTTCAAGCCATGAGAAGAAGCTGGACAGGATCCGGCGGATGTTGTCTATGGTCACTTTGCTCGACCTTCGCTGAATTTGATAGCTTGTCAGATAGCGGCGCAAATCATCTGTGGTGATCTGTTGTACAGCCTTTCCGACTCCGGCAATCAGAGCCTCAATCGTCTTCCGGTAGTAGCTCAGGGTTTTCTCCGAACAGCCTTCGATCCGCTTTGCCGTGATAAATGCTTCGACTGCATCCGTCTCTTCTGCTGCTGGAATTGCGCTGCCATCATAGGTGATCGTTGCCCCTTCCAATGTCTCAGCCATTGCATCCCGAAGGTGCATGAGCTGTTCGTTGTTGAGATACGGCAGCATTTTTCGCTGTATCTCCGTGATAAGTTGTTCTGTCATTGTCGTGTCTCCTTTCGAGGTAAGAGAACGACATTCAGTGGCAGTCCCTTTTGTAAAACTCTCGCCACTGGTGAGAGTTATTCAGACGGTAAACGATAATTTAGAGCAGCAAGCGCAAGCAATATATCATGAGCGTTTTGAGACTGTTTCGCCTAATGATTTGCCTTCCGACTGGCGTATTGTAACTCTTGGAGAGGTTGCGACGATCTCAAATAAGAGTTTCAACCCACTGAAAGAGCCTGAGATACTGCTTGAGCATTATAGCATTCCAGCTTTTGATGAGGCGAGGTTTCCGGTCTTTGAGCTATCCACATCCATCAAGAGCAATAAATTCATCATTGATGCCTCGTGCTTCATGATCTCAAAACTCAACCCAACAACGAAGCGTGTTTGGAAGCCGTATTGTCTGACCGGGAATGCAGTATGCTCTACGGAGTTCATCGTCTATAAAGCAAAGGATCAATCTATTACGGATTTCCTGTACTCAGTCATAGACAGCGGCTCCTTTTCCGACTTCATGTGTAGTCATGTTACTGGCTCAACGGGCAGTAGACAAAGAACAACACCGTCGGACACGCTCTCTTATGAGTTAATTCTTCCTTCGGAGGACGAGCTGGCAGAGTTTCAGTCTCTCGTTTCACCGATGTACGCTCAAATGCGGATTAACGCCATTGAAAACGACAAGCTCAAACGACTTCGGGATAGTCTTTTACCCAAGCTGATGTCCGGCGAGATTGATGTCTCTTCTGTTCATCTCTAAGCCGCTAAATTATCGTTTACCTGATTTGGAGGTTGTACCATGTTTGATAGAGTTCAGGAGAGCTTGAAAAAAAGCAAAGACGAGCGCCAGAAAAAGCGTCTTGAAAAGGAACGGGTTCGTCTTGAGAAAGCCGCAGCAGAAGCAGTTCGTGAGAAAGAGCGGCTTCAACAGGAGGCGGAAAAGATACAGGCTGAAAAAGACCGTCTTCTCTCCCTCGATGATAAGGGGCTGATGGTAGAATTGATTCTGGCAGTGCGAGGTCTATACTCACAAATGGAGTACATTCAAAGTCAGCAGGCTTCTTTATCCGAGCGGGTTGACGATATTGAGTCGGACATCTCTTCCATCCGCAGCGATATTTCAGATTTGGAAAGCAGACTGGGCTCGTCCGATCAGTAAAACTCAATGAAGGAGGCACAGACGTGATTATTTCACCACAATCTCTTGATACAAACCTAAGTCAGCTTTTAGCGGAGGTTAAGTCCGGCTCAATGCAGTTGCCGGAGTTTCAGCGCGACTGGACTTGGGATGATAACCGAATTAGAGGAATTATCGCCAGTTTGTCGCAAGGCTACCCTATGGGTGCCATTATGCGGCTACAATACGGTAATCCGGACATTCAATTCAAATACCGTACAATTACGGGCGTAAAAGGCGTCTCAGTAAAGCCGGAGCATTTGATTCTTGATGGACAGCAGCGACTTACTTCCATCTATCAGGCAACATCCTCTAAAGAGCCGGTCTCGACCAAAACAGAAAAAGGCAAGGCTATTAAGCGTTATTACTATCTCTCAATGGAGAAGTGCCTCGACGATGATGAGGATCGTTTTGATGCAGTCTTGTCTATTCCGGAAGACCGTAAGATCAAAGAAAACTTTGACCGTGATGTGAAGCTCGATCTCTCCACCAGAGAGTATGAATACGAGAACAAGCTGTTTCCGGTCAATATTGTGTTCGATAGCAACGCCGTTATGGACTGGTTCATGGGCTACATGACGCACTATGGAATGAAGCCGGAAGCAATGGACGAGTTCAAGCGTTTTCAGGCGGATGTGCTGAATACAATTTCCGGGTATAAGCTGCCCGTGATTACGCTGGACAAGTCCACGCCGCGAGAGGCGGTATGCAAGGTGTTTGAGAACGTCAATACCGGCGGTGTTCCTCTCACGGTGTTTGAGCTTGTTACCGCAACTTATGCCACAAGAGACTTTGACCTGAGAAAAGACTGGGTGCAGTGTCGAAATGCCATTTGTGGCTTCGGTGACACACTGAGAACAGACCTGTTCGATGGGATTGATGAGACTACATTCCTGACAACTGTATGCCTCTATACAAGCTATTTGAACAAGCAATCTGGAAAGACAAACACAATCTCCTGCAAAAAGAAGGATGTTCTGGGACTTCCTTATGAATCGTACATAGCGAACCGGGATGTAGTGCTGTCTGGGTTCAAAATAGCAAAGGAGTTTCTTCTTCGGGATCAGTGCGTTTTCCGTCAAAGAGATTTGCCCTATACAACGCAGTTGATTCCACTTGCGGCAATCTGTGCTGTTCTCGGAAAATCCAAATGCAATGAACCAAACACAATTAAAACGCTCTCTCGGTGGTATTGGTGCGGGATTCTGGGTGAGATGTACGGTGGGGCTAATGAAACCCGGTATGCCTACGACATTGAGGACATGGTTGAAGAGGTTAACGGACGTCCAAATGCGATGCACACGATCAACAGCGCAGTCTTTTCTTCTACGCGGCTGCTGACCCTTCAAACCCGTTTGAGTGCGGCATATAAGGGAATTATGGCTCTTCTCTACCAGGAGAAATGCCGTGATTTTATGAACAACACGACGATTGACATTGTGAACAGTATGCTTGAGTCTCCGGACATTCACCATATCTTCCCAGAGGCATATTGCGAGAAAATGGGTATCAAGCGCGAACGATATAATTCTATTATTAACAAGACGCCGATTCTTCCAGCAACTAACCGCTCGATTGGAGGAAATGCGCCGAGTGAGTATCTGGGGGCAATTCTAAAGAAGGTTGATGGACTGACCGAGGATGAACTGCAAGCACGGGTAGAATCGCACTTTGTTGACTACGCAAAATTGAAGGCAAATGACTTTAATGGCTATTTCATTGACAGAGCGAAGAACCTTCTCAGCTTGATTGAGAAGGCAATGAATAAGCCTGTCACCGACAGAGATGCAGAAAACACGCTGGATCAGTTCGGGGCGAGTCTGGCGTAAAAGGGAGTGACAAACTATGGCAGGATATTTTACAGAATCAAATTACGAGAACGCTGTCTTGCAGCTTCTCAATGAAGAACTGGGCTATAACTATATCTATGGACCGGACGTGGAGCGCGATTATCACTCGCCGCTTTATGAGGATGTTCTGCTACCTTCCTTGCAGCGGATCAACAAGAACCTGCCTATGGATGCTCTGACGGAGGCGATCTACAAGCTCAAAAACTTTGAAACCGGAACGCTCTTGCAGAAGAACATGGTCTTTATGGACTACCTCCAAAACGGAGTCTCGGTAAAATACTATGACAAGGGCGAAGAACGCTCTACTCTTGTCTACCTTGTAGACTTCAAAAATCCTGCCAATAACGAGTTCACGGTTGCGAACCAGTGGACTTTCATTGAAAACTCCGAAAAAAGACCGGATGTGATCCTCTTTGTCAATGGTCTCCCGCTCGTCATTGTGGAGTTGAAGTCTCCGTCCCGCGAAGAAACCGACGCTTCCGCAGCATACCGTCAGCTCCGGAACTATATGTATGAGATCCCCTCTATGTTCATTTATAATGCGGTATGTGTCATGAGCGATTTGACCACTTCAAAGGCTGGCACAATCACTTCCGGCGAAGACCGCTTTATGGAATGGAAAACAACTGACGGCAGCTACGAGAATACGCAACACGCATCATTTGACACATTCTTTGTAGGTCTGTTTGAGAAGACCCGCTTCCTTGACATCGTGAAGAACTTTATCTGCTTTAATGTGGATGGACAGAATACTTTCAAGATACTCGCCGGGTATCATCAGTATTTTGCAGTCAAAAAGGCGATTGAGTCTACAAAACACGCAACCGTGACGGACGGTAAGGGCGGCGTCTTCTGGCATACACAGGGCAGCGGAAAATCGTTGTCTATGGTCTTCTATGCTCATTATCTGCAAGATGCGTTAGAAAGCCCCACTATCGTTGTCATTACCGACCGCAACGATCTGGATGACCAGCTTTACGGGCAATTCGCCCGCTGCAAAGACTTTCTCCGTCAAACGCCGCAACACGCCGAAAGCCGTAAAAATCTGAAAGAGCTTCTTGCAAACAGGCAGGCAAACGGCATAATCTTCACGACCATGCAGAAGTTTGAGGAAAGCAACGAAGCTCTTTCGGAACGCCGGAACATTATCGTGATGGCTGATGAAGCGCATCGTGGGCAATATGGTCTCAATGAGAAGGTTGTGGTCAAGCAGAAGGACAACGGCGAAGTCGAGGCGAAAACCGTTATCGGCACTGCCCGCATTATAAGAGACACGCTTCCTAATGCGACCTACATTGGATTCACCGGAACACCGATCTCCACAAAAGACCGCAGTACACGAGAGGTCTTCGGTGATTACATCGACATCTATGATATGACTCAGGCAGTTGAAGATGGCGCGACCAGACCCGTCTACTACGAAAGCCGCGTTATTCACCTGAAACTCGACGAGAACACCCTCCATCTGATCGATAATGAGTATGACATTATGGCTGACAACGCCGATCCGTATGTCATTGAAAAGAGCAAAAAGGAACTTGGTCAGATGGAAGCAATCCTCGGTGCCGACCAGACGATCAATTCCTTGGTAAATGACATTCTTGATCATTACGAGAATTACCGTGAGAATATCCTGACCGGCAAGGCGATGATCGTTGCTTATTCGCGTCCCATAGCAATGAAGATTTATAAGCGCATTCTTGAGCTACGCCCAGCGTGGACGGAAAAGATTGCAGTGGTCATGACGCAAGGCAATAACGATCCCGAAGAATGGCGTGAGATTATCGGCAACAAAGCTCATAAGGACGATATGGCGCGGAAATTCAAAGACAACAACTCTCCGCTGAAAATCGCCATCGTCGTGGATATGTGGCTGACCGGCTTTGATGTTCCCTCCCTTGCTACGATGTATGTCTATAAGCCGATGGCTGGACACAACCTGATGCAAGCTATCGCCCGCGTCAATCGTGTCTTCAAAGATAAAGAAGGCGGTTTGGTTGTCGATTACGTCGGTATTGCGGCTGCACTGAAACAGGCAATGAACGACTATACTGCCAGAGACAAGAAGAACTATGGTGATACAGATGTAAGCAAGGCTGCATATCCGAAGTTCCTTGAAAAGCTCTCTATTTGCAGAGATTTGTTCCACGGATTCAGTTATGAGAAATTCATGACCGGAAGCGACCTCGACCGTGCAAAGCTTATCAGCGGCGGCGTGAACTTCATGCTCGGCAAGAGTGTTGCAGAGTACGATCTTCCCGACAATGAGAAGACACAGAATGTGTTTATCAAAGAAGCTCTGCTTCTCAAGCAGGCACTTTCGCTGTGCAGCAGCTTGGTAGACGAGCAAACTCGCATGGAGGCGGCTTTCTTCGAGTCCGTAAGAACAATGACCGTGCGCTTGGTTTCAGGCGGTACCGGAAAGAAGTTTACGCTTCCGGAAGTAAATGAGCGCATTAACGAGCTTTTGAAGCACAGCATCAAGAGCGAAGGCGTTATCAACCTCTTCTCCGATGTCCAGACTGAGTTTTCGTTGTTCGATCCGAAGTTCCTTGAAGAAGTGGCAAACATGAAGGAGAAGAATCTGGCAGTCGAACTTCTGAAAAAGCTGATTGCTGAACAAGTATCTGTTTATCGTCGTACAAACATTGTCAAATCCGAGAAGTTCTCCGAAATCATTCAGAGCGCAATGAACCGCTATTTGAACGGAATGCTGACCAACGAGGAAGTCATTCAAGAATTACTCAAGCTGGCGAAAGACATTGCCGCTGCTGCCGCCGAGGGTGAAAAACTCGGATTGACAGCGGACGAACTTGCTTTCTATGATGCTCTCACGAAGCCGCAAGCAATCAAGGACTTTTACGAGCATGACGAGCTTATTGCTATCACGAAAGAACTGACAGATTTGCTTCGCAAAAACCAGACAATAGACTGGCAAAAGAAAGAGAGCGCAAGAGCTGGAATGCGCCGCTTGGTCAAAAGGTTGCTGAAAAAACACAAATATCCGCCTGAGGGTATGGATGATGCTGTCCAGACTGTCATGAGCCAGTGTGAGATGTGGACGGACAATGTAATGACCGCGTAACTCCCCTACGAGAAAGGAGTAGATCATGGGCAATTCAGTCATGTTGAATGGCGTCGAATATGCCGGAGAGCAGATTGCTTATAAAGACAGCACCTATGAGCTTGTGTCAAAGGTAGCATATCTGATCGGCGTCCCACTCCGTATTTTTCAAAATGAACACGAGCCGCCGAAGATAGAGATATACAACCGGCTTGAGCAGGATAAAAATGCCCGCATCATTCGTAATCTATGTATTATCCGCACCGCCATTGAGCGCAATTACCGGAAAATAAATGACATCATGCGGATGGAATACCGTGGGCTTCTTTCGATGCCTGAGATCCTTCCAATGTCCAGTATGCAGCAGCTTTCAAATGACGGAATCAGCTTTATTAAAAAGTCGAGTACAAAGCTCTGCCACCACATTATCGAGATCAACCGGCTGATTTCAGACCGCATTAACAACTGCAAAAGCCTCTTTCCAATCTGGATTAACTGGACGTACATAAAAGAGCTGTTCATTATGCCAAACGGCTTGACAGAGGACGGAACGAAAGATGCTGCGGACATCTATTACGCAAGTCTCTCCTACTACCCCTATCAAATGTATATCAACTGGGTACCGATGGACGAGGGTAATGTCCTCTATAATGACAAGAAGTTTGCAACCCTGCTTTATCAATGGCATTGCGACGCCTTCACGGAATACAGTAAAGTCTCCGATGCAGGGGCTTTTGTAAAAAACAATATCTACGACTTCATAGATGACAGTGAGAAGACCGTATTGGTAGTGGACTGCGAAAACTCTGACCCGTACAAGCTGTGCGCCACGCTCAAAAACCTTGATTATGAAGTCATGCAGAAAATTACGGCGATCATTCTTTTTGATGACGTACATACTGCTACGGCATGGCGGATTCTTGAAAACTACACCCGCATCCCCGTTGAACATATCATGATTGAGCGGATCAAGCAGAACAAATCACTGGTAGACATCAAGCTCACCGCAAGAGCCTGTCAGGAACACTACCAGAAGCAAGTGGATTCCTTCGTCATTGTCTCAAGCGATTCCGACTACTGGGGGCTTATCTCTTCCTTGCCGGACGCCAGATTTCTTGTCATGATTGAGCGGGAAAAATGTGGACCGGATATGAAGGCAGCACTTGCAGAATCCGGGATATTCTACTGCTATCTGGATGACTTCTACTCCGGCAACAGCGAGGACATCAAGAAAAACGCACTGTTCAAGGAGATGTACCGCTGGATTGACAACTCCGTTCACCTGAATGTCAACGATATGTTTGATGCAGCTCTGCGAAACACGAGGATCGAAATGTCTCCCGCAGAGCGGCGGCAGTTCTATGAGAAGCACATCAGGCACATGACGCTGACCATCGACGAGAACGGAAACGTCAGCATTGAACTGAAACGCGGATAGCCTTGGTTTCTATTCCGGGAGGAATGTGGATGGACAACAGATTCTATTTTGGATTCAATACATCGGAGGAACGGAAAAAGCGCAGAAAAGCAGAGCTGTACTCCATGAGTGAGCAAGTCAGCACCTTCTTTTGGGATGAAGCCCCGCAGCATGGATTGGAAATGCGTGAGGGGCAGCAGGATATGTCCTTTGAGATTGTGGACGCCCTCATAAACGATCAGCACTTTGCGATTGAAGCTGGCGTGGGCATTGGCAAGTCCTTCGGTTATCTTGTGCCGGTGCTGCTGTACAGCAAACGTATGAACAAGCCGGTTATCATCGCAACCTCGACCATTGCACTTCAAGAACAGCTCTGGCGCGATGTCCACACGGTAATGCCCCTTCTTGGGCTGAACAGAGATGCCATCCTCGCTAAAGGACAGACCCATTATCTCTGCAACAAACGCGCAGATGAGTATATGTGTGACCCGAAAGCAGACCCACCGGACGCGATCAAAGAAGGAATCAAGCAAGGGTATGAGGAACGCAAGGATTTCCCGGAGGTTTTGCCGCAAGGCGTCTGGGACAAGATAAACGTGCAGCGGTTCAGCATGAAGAATTGCGGCTCCTGTGAAAAGAAGTGCAAGTATTACAAAGTCCGCGCAGCATTGAAGTTTACGGATGGAGCGGTACTGTGCAATCAGGATTTTCTAACCCAGCATCTCATGAAACTCCGGCGCGGTCAGGACGGGCTGATTAACGCCGCCGCTGATCTGCTTGTCGTGGATGAAGCACACAACTTGGATGATAAGGTGCGGAGTGCCACAACGGAGCGTTTCGGGCAAGGTATGCTCTTTGGAATGATTAAGAGCGCATTCTATGAGCTGCGATCCTTTGACCAGAGCAGTGTGTCAGGTGAAAAGCGAGAGGCAGAGAGCGCAATCATCGCCTTCTATAACTGCCTGAAAGCACAAGTCCAAAAGCAGATCAACGAGGCAGAACAGGATATGCGCTACGCTGACCGCTTTTTCTTCGACAACAATGGCAGTGCGATTGAATTGCTTACCGAGATGAACGCCGCCATACACAACCTTTCGTCCAGCATTCAGATTTATTCCAGCATGGATTTCAGAAACAACCGTTCCTTTGCTGCCTCTGATGATCTGGATGCCGTCAGCGAGTCCCTTTCAGAGCTTCTTGACCAGATAGACGATATGCTGATCTGGATTGAGCAGCACGGCAGCAACACGGAACTCGTCTATTGCCCTAAAAACACAAAAGAAATTGTGAGCCGCCTATACTTCAATGGTGATGAAAGAACCATCTTGACCTCTGCCACGCTGACGAACGCCACGAGCGGGTCTCTGGAAGAACAGTATTCTTACTTTATCAGCAATACCGGCTTTCCCGCTGGTGACCGCGGCTGCTTATCCGAGCCAAAGCCTTCCCCATATCCATACGATGAACACGCCATGATCTACTATTGCGACGATCTCCCGCACCCGACCAGAGAACATGAAGCCTTCATTGAAAAGGGTGTGGAGCGACTGCTTGAGATCCTGAGCATTTCCAACGGAAAGGCACTCGTGCTGTTTACGGCAAAGACCGACATGGAAGAGGTCTACTCCATTCTCAGTGAGAAAAATCTTCCGTACAAAATCTTGATGCAGCAGCCGGGATCGTCGCAGGACAGGGTGCTGAATGAGTTTAAGGAAGATACGAACTCCGTGCTTCTGGGGACGGGTGCATATTGGGAAGGTATCAGCATTGAAGGAAAAAGCCTTTCCAATGTCATCATTTTCCGGCTTCCGTTCCCTGTCCCCGATCCGATTATCGAGTATAAGTGTTCCGTTGCTAAGGATGCTCTGATGGATGTTCGCGTTCCCGAAATGATTATCAAGCTCAAGCAAGGCATCGGGCGATTGATCCGCAATTTCACAGACACCGGCATTGTCTGCATCATCGACCGAAGACTGCGGGATGAGCCGCCGGAACGCTATCATGACATTACATGGGACTCCCTGCCTATCAAAAATCGGACAAGCAGTTTGGGCGAACTTAGGAAGTTTTACGAAGGTCTGCCCTCAGCCAAGGAATGATGATACAAGCGGCAGTCTCTTCGGAAACATAGAGCAGCCCCCCAAAAAAACGACAATCAGAAAACGGAGGTGTATCATGTTGTACAATGAAAATCTGCACGAAGAAGAACAACATCTGATCCAGCAGATTGCCGAGCAAACAGAGAGAGGAAAAATCGACTGGGAACTAACAGAGTACAATCCGCTGTCCTTTCTGAATGAGGACAAGATAGACAAGAACCCAGCAGTAATCTGTCAGTCCTTCTCCTTTGAGGCGATCATCGGCGGCTCCCGTTACGAGCTTGATGTCATGGAGAATATTGATGTGCCGTCCGGTATGGGAGACTACACCATAACCTTGACGCGGGATGAAACCGAAAATTATCTTAAAATTGAGGATGCGCTTTCCTTTGACTGTGACCGCTATGAATGCACACCGGAGGAAGTCGCAGAGCGATTTGCGGACAGCCCCATTGTCCGTCTCTGCAACGCCATCATTCCTGCCACGCTTGGGCAGGAGGATTTAGAAGAGGTCTTCACATGGGCAAGGTTTTTCAACGAGACTGGCATTTCTGCAAAGCTGATGAATCATCCGCTGACCAAGCTCTGTGAAAAGCTGTTCGACGAACACCGTCTGATGGACTTCCATCGCTGCGTCTTGGATGTGGGCTATCGAAAGCTGCTCCTAAATGAACTGGCTCATAACTAAGACACGGAAAAACGCCCCCGACACTGTGCCAGACGCACAGTGCCGGGGGCGTTCCCGTTTCCAGCGATTTATTTTTCTCTCGGCAAGGGACTGTTCATAAGGTGACACTTTCCGTTTTACGAAGCCGTGAAAATTCGATGTGTTCCGTGGAGATGTTCACTGGGCAGCATACGCCGTACACGTTTCCAATAATCACCGAGTAGTGCAATGTGTATTCACTATCGGGAAATACTTCACGGTTTTCGCAACGCTTGATTCAGGAGTGGGTTTTTTGCCTTATTCCCGCGTGACATCAAGGGAAACCGGATTGATAACGATGATAGATTTGCCCTTTTTGTGGGCATATCTCACGGTGTTCCCGGTACCGCTGGGGCATCCATTCCATACTGCGAGAATATAATCGGCGTGATCGACCATGTACCGATTTCTCTTGTCCATGCAGTCCGGCGTGTACTCCCGTTGCAGCATGGTCTCCTTGTCACACTTTGCCGCGATATTATAATACCGTTCCCGTGAAGCCACAGACCATTTGATCGCTTGTGTCTCACAAGGGATTGCACTTTCCAGAGTAATGTGAGGGTATTTTGATTTCAAATCGAGTACAATTTCCGCAGCGTACATATCGACGCCAAGAGCCATGCCGGTAATAAAATGCGTGACGCCCTCGTTCTCGATGAGTGCTACAATCTGATCCCGCATAACAGATTTCAAAGAAGTACAACGCTTATCGGATTCATCAAAGCCGAACGGAAGACTCTGCGGTCTATGACCGGTAAACGCACAAGTCTTGCCTTGAACGGATTGCTTTTCAGCTTTTTGAGCAGACTTTCTAAACTCAATAATGCGCGACATGACACCCCTTCTTTCACTCTTTTGGTAGGTAACTCCATTCTATCACCCTCATCACGGACAGTCAACGCATTGTCGTTAGTAAAATCAACGACGGCGTACCGTGGATAATGACACCGCCGTTAGGTACACTAAATGCAAAGGTGGTGAGGCTATGCGAGAGAAGAAGGACATCAATATTGAAATCGGCGGCAATATTCAAGTGGCAAGAGAACAGGCGGGCTATACGCAGGACACGCTCTCAGAAATGCTTGGCATGACGCCGAATCACCTGAGCGCTATTGAGCGTGGTGCTTCCGGTATTTCTCTTGAAGCCTTGCAGCGTCTTTGCCGTTTGCTGGGCGTCAGTGCGGACCGAATTATCTTTGGGACCGATGAGCCAGAAGCGGAAGCCCTTGCGCTTGCCAGACGTATTTCGGATATAAAGCCGGAATACCGGCAACAGGTTCAAGAGCTGCTGTCCGCTATTTTGAATATGTCATAAAAAAAGAGCCTCTGCCGACACCCAAAACGGGCATCGACAGAGGCTCTTGGTTCGTTTTCCGGGCATTCAAACAAGTGCCGAAATCGACACTTATTTCCGCGCTAAAGAAGAAACTGCGCAGGGAATACAATCACTTAGGTTGGTCAATTTGCGTCGCTCTGGGGCTTGCTATCACAGGCTTTTTCGACCCCTAACTGTCTACACCTCGATGCCTTGCGGGAGAAGTGCGGACAGGCGATGAGATCCGCACGGAAGCTCTGCTTGCAGCTATGGACGCAGCGGACGCAGAAGCGGTTATACTTCCGGCGTCCGCTGTCCCCGAT
>OIBP01000603.1_pt1 | contig 14486 bp, 9 predicted proteins | sample 1581061 | NCBI WGS metagenome assembly OIBP01 (sample SAMEA3882514, study PRJEB24775) | human gut metagenome | biome: human-associated habitat; feature: intestine environment; material: feces | place: Netherlands | collected 2009/2010 | reverse complement strand
GTGCGCAAAAGGCAACCACAGCGCGCACAGACAGGAAAACCGGCGCTCTGCTGATGCAGAGCGCCGGTTTCGGCGGTCTCAGAACATTTTGATGTACGCATCGCGGTCCGGGCCGACGGAGACGTACTTGATGCGGCAGCCGACGGCAGCCTCCAGATAGTGCACGTAGTCGAGCGCCTCCTTCGGCAGGTCGCTGATCGTGCGGCAGCCGGAGATGTCGCAGTGGAAGCCGGGCAGATACTCATAAATGGGCTTTGCCTTGGCCAGCTTCACGCCGATGGGGAAGCGGTCCACGCGCTCACCGTCGATGTCGTAGGCGACGCACACGGGGATCTTGTCCAGATAGGACAGCACGTCGAGCTTTGTCAGCGCGATGCTCGTGCAGCCCTGCATCTTCACGCCGTAGCGGGAGGCGACCACGTCGAACCCGCCCACGCGGCGCGGACGGCCGGTCGCAGCGCCGTACTCGCCGCCGGCGTCGCGCAGCGCAGCGGCCTCGTTGCCGAACATCTCGCAGGTGAACGGGCCCTCGCCCACGCAGGTGGAATAGGCCTTCATAATGCCGATGATCGTGTCGAGCCGGGCCTCCGGGATGCCCGCGCCGATGGGCGCGTAGGCCGCGATCGTAGAAGAGCCGGAGGTGTACGGATAGATGCCGTAGTCAATGTCACGCAGCGCGCCGAGCTGGGCCTCAAAGAGCAGGGACTTGTTGTCCTCAATGGCATCGGTGAGATAATCCGTCGTGTCGCAGACGTAGTCCTTGAACGGCATGGCATAGGTGTCGAGCCAGTCCATCATCTCGTCGAGATCGATGGGGTCATGGTGATAGCCGTTGACGATGAAGAGATTCTTCCACTCGAGAATGTCGGCCAGGCGGGCCTTGAGCGCGTCGCGGTCGGCCAGCTCGCCCATGCGCAGCGCCTTTTTCATGTATTTGTCCGAGTAGGCGGGGGAGATGCCGCGGCGGGTAGAGCCGAACTTCTTGTCCGCCAGACGGTCCTCTTCCAGGCAGTCAAGCAGCTTGTGGTACGGCATGCAGATGACGGCCTTGTCGCTGATCTTCAGGTGCTCCGGTGTGATGGTGATGCCGCCTTCTCTCAGGCGCGCGACCTCGTGGAACATGTGCTCCGTATCAATGACCATGCCGGGGCCGAGCACGTTCACGGTCTCGTCGCGCAGGATGCCGGACGGCATGAGATTGAGCACGAACTTGCCCTTGTCGTTGATGACGGTGTGGCCGGCGTTGTTGCCGCCCTGATAGCGCACGACGACGTCGTACTTCTGGCTGAGCAGGTCGACCATGCGGCCCTTGCCCTCATCGCCCCAGTTGATGCCTACGATAGATGTCAGCATTGTTGAGAAACCTCCTGTTTCTTTTACACGTTTACGGATGCGTCGCATCCGAGCAGTGCTGTATATTTGTTCAGGACCGGCGCGACCTGCTCGCGCAGGAACGTCTCGGTCTGGTGTACGGCCATGCCGGTGAAGGCATGGGGGTCAACAAGTTTGTTGAGCTCCGCGCGCGTGAGCCCGAAGATCGGGTCAGCCAGGATGCGCTCAAGCAGGTCGTTGCTGCCGCCATGGAGCTTGACTTCTTTGCCGGCGGCGACGCTGTGCTGCCGGATGGCCTCGTGCAGGGCCTGCCGGTCGCCGCCCTTTTCCTTGACGCAGTACATGAGGATGTTCTCCGTAGCGAGAAACGGCAGCTCGTCGGCCAGATGCTTTTCGGCCATTTTCGGGTACACGGTCAGGCCGCGGATGACGTTGAGGTACAGCGTGAGGATGCCGTCGGTGGCGAGAAATGCTTCCGGGATGCTGATGCGGCGGTTGGCCGAGTCGTCGAGCGTGCGCTCAAACCACTGGGCGCTGGCCGTGACGGCGGCGTTCTGCAGGTCGCAGATGACGTAGCGCGACAGGGAGGCGATGCGCTCGCTGCGCATGGGGTTGCGCTTATAGGCCATGGCCGAGGAGCCGATCTGGCCGCTCTCGAACGGCTCGTCCACCTCTTTGAGGTGGGACAGCAGGCGGATGTCGCTGGAAAACTTCGAGGCGCTCTGCGCGATGCCGGACAGCACCTGCAGCACCTGAAAGTCCACCTTGCGCGAATAGGTCTGGCCGCTGACGGGGTACGCGCCGGGAAAGCCCATCTTTTCGCAGATCTTCTGCTCGAGCGCGACGACCTTCTGCTCGTCGCCGTCAAACAGGGCGATGAAGCTCGCGCCCGTGCCGGTCGTGCCCTTGCAGCCGAGGAGCTTGAGATTGCCGAGCTGAAACTCCAGCTGCTCGAGATCCATCAGCAGATCCTGCGTCCAGAGCGTGGCGCGCTTGCCGACGGTCGTCGGCTGCGCGGCCTGAAAATGCGTGTAGGCGAGCGTCGGCTCTGCCTTGTGCGCCTCGGCAAAGTCCGCGAGCGCCTGGATGACGTTCACCAGCAGGCTGCGGATCTGCTCGAGCGCTTCGCGCATGAGGATGATATCCGTATTGTCGCCGACGTAGCAGGACGTGGCGCCGAGGTGCAGAATGGGCTTTGCCTCCGGGCAGCACGCGCCGTAGGTCAGCACGTGGGCCATGACGTCGTGCCGCACCTCGTGCTCGCGCGCCGCGGCGTAGTCATAGTCGATGTCCGTGATGTGCGCGCGCAGCTCGCGGATCTGCTCATCCGTGATCGGCAGACCGAGCTCCTGCTCGCTCTCGGCCAGCGCGACCCAGAGCCTGCGCCAGGTGGAAAATTTGTTGTCGTCGGAGTAAATGTGCTGCATCGTGCGCCCGGCGTAGCGGGTGCACAGGGGGTTGACGTAGCGGTCGTGCATGCTTATCCTCTCTCTGCGTGGCGCAGCGCCGCCGAGATCAGGCCCTTGAACAGGGGGTGCGCCTTGTTCGGGCGGCTCTTGAACTCGGGGTGGTACTGAACGCCGATATAAAAGTCGTTTTCGGGGATCTCGACGGTCTCCACGATGTGGCCGTCCGGCGACAGGCCGGAGAGCACGAGCCCCTTTTCCTGCATGAGCGCGCGGTAGTCGTTGTTGAACTCGTACCGGTGGCGGTGGCGCTCAGAGATGTCCAGCGTGCCGTAGCACTCCGCCATTTTCGTGCCGGGCACGATATGGCACGGATACGCGCCGAGGCGCAGCGTGCCGCCCTTGTTGATCTCGTCGCTCTGGTCGGGCATGAAGTCGATGACCTTGTGCGTGCTGCCCTCGTCGAACTCGCCGGAGTTGGCGTCGGCGAGGCCGCAGACGGAGCGCGCAAACTCGATGACCGCGATCTGCATGCCCAGGCAGATGCCGAGATAGGGGACATTGTGCGTGCGGGCATAGTGCGCGGCCGCAATCTTGCCCTCAATGCCGCGGTTGCCGAAGCCGCCGGGCACGAGAATGCCGTCGCAGCTGCCGAGCACTTCCTCTACATTATCGCGCGTGATCGTCTCGCTGTCAATCCATTGAATGTCGACGCGCGTGCCGTAGACATAGCCGGCGTGGCGCAGCGCTTCGGCGACGGACAGATACGCATCGTGCAGCTGCACGTATTTGCCCACGAGGCCGATCGTCACGCGGTGCGAGCGGTTGCGGATGCTCTCGAGCATGGCGTCCCACTCGGTCATATCCGGCGCGGGCGCGTCGATGTGCAGCTCACGGCAGACGATCTCGGAAAAGCGGTTCTTTTCGAGCATGACCGGTGCCTCATACAGCACGGGGATGGTCATGTTTTCGATCACGCAGTCGGGCTTGACGTTGCAGAACAGGGAGATTTTGCGGAAAATGGACTCCTCGAGCGGCTCATCGCAGCGCAGCACGATGATGTCCGGGGAAATGCCCATGCCCTGCAGCTCCTTGACCGAGTGCTGCGTGGGCTTGGTCTTGTGCTCCTCGCTGCCGTGCAGATACGGCACGAGCGTCACGTGGATGTAGAGTGCGTTTTCGCGCCCGACCTCCAGCCCGACCTGACGGATGGCCTCGAGAAACGGCTGGCTCTCAATGTCGCCGGTCGTGCCGCCGACCTCCGTGATAACGACGTCGGCGTTCGTCTTGCTGCCGACACTATAGATAAAGTCCTTGATCTCATTCGTGATGTGCGGAATGACCTGCACCGTCTCGCCGAGGTACTCGCCGCGGCGCTCCTTGTTGAGCACGTTCCAGTACACCTTGCCGGTCGTGAGGTTGGAGTATTTGTTCAGATCCTCGTCGATGAAGCGCTCATAGTGGCCGAGGTCGAGATCGGTCTCCGCGCCGTCCTCGGTAACGTACACCTCGCCGTGCTGATACGGGCTCATGGTGCCGGGGTCGACATTGATATAGGGGTCAAGCTTCTGCGCGGCGACCTTCAGGCCGCGTGCCTTGAGCAGACGGCCGAGCGAAGCCGCCGTGATGCCTTTGCCGAGTCCGGAGACAACGCCGCCGGTCACAAAAATGTACTTGGTCATGGTCCACACTCCTCAATCTTCATAGGTACGAATGATATTTTCCGCAATGGTCCGCCGGCGCATACTGGTGTCCATTGCCTGTTTCTCAATGTATTTGTGCGCCTCCGTCTCCGTCATCTGCAGGTGCTGTACGAGCAGGAGCTTCGCGCGGTTGATGATGCGGATATCGGCGACCTTCGCCTCGAGCTTTTCCGTCTTGTGCTGCATCTGCTCGAGCTGGATGCGCACGGCGGTCAGCAGCCGGATGGTCTGCACGATGAGCGATTCCGGCGCGTCATTCGGCAGCACCAGCACGCCGGACTGTTCGAGCAGGGCGGCGTCCGTGTCCGCGTGTTCCGGTGCGGCCAGCAGCAGCACGGCCATGCAGTGCCGCTTTTTGAGCTGCAGCGCCAGCTCCCGGCCGGAGCTGCCGGCGATGGGCTCTGCGATGAGCACACCGTCGATGCCGCCTGCGTCAAACTGTTCGAGCGCCTGCCGCGCGCTGCCGGCGTGATCGAACGGGACGATGCGCGCCCGTGTGAGCAGGGCGCTGATGCGCTGGGTCTGCGCCTCGGAACTGGAGACCAGGAGCGCGCGCACGGTATGCAGCGACGTGTTCATAGCAGTCACCTCGAATCAGAAGTTGGTGCGGAAAAACAAAAAAGACGCTTCCGATGCCGATAAGGGGCACTTTCCCCCAGGTCATCGTGAAACGTCAGCGTTCTCGAAAAGTTACTATATGAACTTATGCCTGCGACCGCAAAAACAGCACGCAGAATTTTGCCAATCAAAATCCATGTATATAATACACCACGGCATTTGCACGTGTCAAGGATAAAAAAACGGGCAATTTTGCCGAAAAATCTGTGGAATCCGCCGAAAGAAATTGCGTTTTTCCCGCTTGACATTTTTCCGCAACAGGCGTATATTTTGCTACATTGAAACGGCAATGGCGTCGTGGAGAGCACAAGATCTCCGGGCACCAGTGCCGTTTTTTGTTGTTGATACTGATTTGAAATACGGAAAGGGGACCATGCGAGATGGAAAAGATCTCTGACATTTTTGGATCCATGGTATTTAACGATGCCGTCATGCGCGAGCGGCTGCCGAAGGAGACTTACCGGCAGGTGCAGGCGACGATGGAAAATGGCAAGCGTCTTGATGACGACGCCGCGCGCATCGTGGCCAATGCCATGAAGGACTGGGCGATCGAAAAGGGCGCCACGCACTTCACGCACTGGTTCCAGCCGATGACCGGCATCACCGCCGAGAAGCACGACAGCTTCATTTCGCCCTGCGGCGGCGGTCAGGTCATTATGGAGTTTTCCGGCAAGGAGCTCGTCCGCGGCGAGCCGGATGCGTCCAGCTTCCCGTCCGGCGGCCTGCGCGCAACGTTTGAGGCGCGCGGCTACACCGCATGGGACCCGACGTCCTATGCATTCATTAAAGATAATGTGCTGTGCATTCCGACGGCGTTCTGCTCTTACGGCGGCGAGGCGCTCGATAAAAAGACGCCGCTGCTGCGCAGCGCCGAGGCGCTCAACCGTCAGGCCCTGCGTGTGATCCACCTGTTCGGCAACGAGGACGTGACCGCCGTGCGCACGACCGTCGGCCCCGAGCAGGAGTACTTCCTGGTCGACAAATCCGTGTATGATAAGCGCAAGGATCTGATCTACACCGGCCGCACGCTCTTCGGCGCCAAGCCGCCGAAAGGCCAGGAGCTGGACGATCATTACTTCGGCAGCATCAAGCCGCGCGTTGCGGCGTTCATGAAGGATCTGGACGAGGAGCTCTGGAAGCTCGGCGTGTATGCCAAGACGGAGCACAACGAAGTGGCGCCCGCGCAGCACGAGCTCGCGCCGGTGTTCACGACCGGCAACATCGCCGCTGACCAGAACCAGCTGACGATGGAGATCATGCAGAAGGTGGCCGCGCGCCACGGCATGGTCTGCCTGCTGCACGAAAAGCCGTTTGCCGGCGTCAACGGTTCCGGCAAGCACAACAACTGGTCCCTGACCACCGACACCGGCATGAACCTGCTCGAGCCCGGCGAGACGCCGGCCGAGAACGCACAGTTTTTGCTCTTCCTGTGCGCGGTGATCCAGGCGGTGGATGATTATCAGGATATGCTGCGCATCAGCGTGGCGTCGGCCGCGAACGACCACCGTCTCGGCGCGAACGAAGCGCCCCCGGCCGTCGTGTCGATGTATGTCGGCGATGAGATCGAGAACATTCTCGACGCCATTGTCAACGAGACGTCCTATGCCGGCCAGGAAAAGGAGCTGCTGAAGATCGGCGTGCATGCGCTGCCGCGTTTCCCCAAGGATACGACCGACCGCAACCGCACCTCTCCGTTTGCGTTCACCGGCAACAAGTTCGAGTTCCGTATGCCCGGTTCCTCAGCCTCCATTTCCGGCATCAACGTCGTGCTCAACACGGCGGTCGCCGAGAGCCTCGAGCAGTTTGCTGACGCGCTCGAGGGCAGCAAGGACTTTGAGGCCGACCTGCAGGCGCTCATCCGCAGCGTGCTCATCAAGCACAAGCGCATCCTCTTCAACGGCAACGGCTATGACGACGCCTGGCTGGCGGAGGCTGAGCGCCGCGGCCTGCTGAACCTGCGCACGACGCCGGAAGCGCTGCCGTATTACCTCGCCGACAAGAACGTGGCGCTGTTCACCAAGCACCGTGTCTATACCCGCACCGAGATGGAGGCCCGCTACGAGATCCACCTCGAAAACTACAGCAAGGTGCTCAACATCGAGGCGCTGACGATGCTCGAGATGGCGCGGCGCGACATCATGCCCGCCGTCAGCAGCTATCTGCGCGAGCTGTCCGAGACCGCTGCGGCGATCCACGCTGTGTCCGTCACGGCGGACTGCTCGTATGAGGAGAGCATCATCCCTGAAATGTCCGCGCTGTTGGGCGATGCCTACCGCAAGGTCCGCCGCCTGGATGAGGCGCTCATGGGCGCCAAGACCGTCGAGGGCAGCCAGGCACTGGCCAACTACTACCGCGACAAGGTCTTCTCCGCCATGGCGGAGCTGCGCATCACGATCGACCAGCTCGAGACCATGACGCCGTCCGACAAGTGGCCGGTCCCGTCCTACGGCGACCTGCTGTTCAGCGTGCGGTAAAAAACGCTTACTCTTTCTTTTTTCTCTCTTCTTTCATTTTCATACTTCTGTCAAAAGCATTGACGGAGAAAAGTAGCACGGGCGATCATTTCCAGCGAGTGCGGGACGGTGCGAGCCGCATAACAGAGCCTGTGTGAAGAACACTCCCGAGCTGCAACCTGAACGGGCGAGAGCCTCAGTAGGTGCGCCGTCAAAGCCGGACGTTATCCCGGTGCGGTTTGTTAGAACCCGTGAGAAGTAAAATAGGTGGCACCACGATACGCAGCTACTCGTCCTATTGTTGGATGGTAGCTGCGTATTTTTTGATATATTCAGGAGGAAAAAATCATGTGTTCCATCATCGGTTATCTCGGCTCGTCCATCTCCGCGCAGGATCTGCGCGCCGGCTTTGACAAGACCATTTCCCGCGGCCCGGACGATACGCGCATGCTGCATATCGGCGCGGCGACGCTCGGCTTCCACCGTCTGGCCATTATGGGCCTGCACCCGGAGGGGATGCAGCCGTTCACGCGCGACGGCAGCGCGCTCGTGTGCAACGGCGAGATCTACGGCTTCCGGCCCATCCGCGAGCGGCTCATCGCCGAGGGCGAGACGTTCGAGAGCGAGTCCGACTGTGAGATCCTGCTCCCACTCTACGAGCGCGAGGGGCTGGACATGTTCCGCGGGCTCGATGCGGAGTTCGCCATGGTCATCTATGATGCCAAGCGCGGCGGCCTTGTCGCGGCGCGCGACCCCATCGGCATCCGCCCGCTGTACTACGGCTATGACGCCGAGGGCGCGATCGTCTTTGCCAGCGAGGCGAAAAACCTCGTCGGCCTCGTGCACGATGTGATGCCGTTTCCTCCCGGACACTATTATGCCGACGGCAAGTTCACCTGCTACCGCGACATGACGCAGGTGGACGCCGTCTGCGAGGACGATCTGGAGACCGTCTGCACCCACATCCGTGAAAAGCTCATCGCCGGCGTGGAAAAGCGGCTGGATGCCGACGCGCCGCTCGGCTTTCTGCTCTCCGGCGGTCTGGACAGCAGCCTCGTGTGCGCCATCTCGGCAAAGCTGCTCAAAAAGCCCATCCGCACGTTTGCCATCGGCATGCGCAGCGACGCCATCGACCTGAAGTACGCCCGCGAGGTGGCAGAGTATCTGCACGCCGACCACACCGAGGTCATCATCACGCCCGAGGACGTCATCCAGGCGCTGCCGGAGGTCGTGGCGCTGCTCGGCACGTATGATATCACGACCATCCGCGCGAGCATCGGCATGTACCTCGTCTGCAAGGCCATCCACGAGCAGACCGACCTGCGCGTGCTGCTCACGGGCGAGATCTCCGATGAGCTCTTCGGCTATAAGTACACCGACTTCGCGCCCAGCCCGGAGGCGTTTCAGGAGGAATCCGCCAAGCGCATCCGCGAGCTGCATATGTATGATGTCCTGCGCGCCGACCGCTGCATCTCCGTCAACAGTCTCGAGGCCCGCGTGCCGTTCGGCGATCTGGACTTCGTACAGTATGTCATGTCCATTGACCCGGCCAAGAAGTGCAACGTCTACGGCAAGGGCAAGTATCTGCTGCGCCACGCCTTTGAGGGCGACTGGCTGCCGCACGATATCCTCATGCGCGAGAAGGCGGCCTTCAGCGACGCGGTCGGCCACTCTATGGTCGACGATCTCAAGGCGTACGCCGAGCAGAAGTACACGGACGAGGAATTTGAGACCCTGCGCCGGAAGTACGACTTTGCGCAGCCGTTCACCAAGGAATCGCTGCTCTACCGTGAACTGTTTGAGCAGTATTACCCCGGTCAGGCGCACATGATCGTCGATTTCTGGATGCCGAACAAATCGTGGGACGGCTGCGACGTGGACGACCCGTCCGCGCGCGTGCTCGCAAACTACGGCGACAGCGGAAAGTGAGGAGCATATGGACGACACTGCGCTGCGCATCCGCACCGCGCGCCTGAGCGACGCGCCCGCGCTGCTGAAAATTTACGCGCCGTATGTGGAAAAGACGGCCATTACGTTCGAGTGCGCCGTGCCGGATATCGACGAATTTGCAGCGCGCCTGCGCGCCACGCTCCGCCGCTATCCGTACCTGGTCGCGGAGCGCGGCGGCGAGATCGTCGGCTATGCCTACGCCGGGCCGTTCGGCAGCCGCGCCGCCTATGACTGGGCGGTGGAGATGAGCATTTACCTGCGCGAGGATCAGCAGCACCGGGGCACGGGCAAGCGGCTGTACGCCGCGCTCGAGGCGGTGCTGCGCGCGCAGAACATTCAGAATCTCTATGCCTGCATCGGCTGCCCGGATGGGGCGGACGACGCGCACCTGACGCGAAACAGCGCGCAGTTTCATGCGCATCTCGGCTATCGGCTCGTCGGGGAGTTTCCGCGCTGCGGGTATAAATTCGGCACCTGGTACTCCATGGTCTGGATGGAAAAGTGCATCGGCGCGCACGAGGCGCAGCCTGCGCCCGTGTGCCCGTTCCCGGAGCTCAGCCCGGCGGAGCTGGAAGCCATTTTGGACCGTGCATAAAGCCGCGGGCCGTTTCCTATCTGGAAACGGCCCGTGCTTTTTTTATCGCTTTTGCAGCAGTTCATACGCGCCCAGCAGCATCTGCGCCGCCTCGGCGCGCGTGAGGGACGCCGCACAGTCGCTGCCGGCCGGATACACGCCGCAGGATGTCAGACTTGACACGGCGGCGCACGCCCAGTCGGGAATATAGTCGCCCTCGAGCGCGGCGGCGGGGGAGGGGTCGAGGAAGTTGCTGAGCATGACGGCAGCCTCGGCTGCCGTGATGCCGCGCTGTGCATCGAACACGATCGCCGTACCGTCGGAGTAGCCGGTGATGTCGCCGTTCATGACCGCGGTCGCAACGTAGGTCTTGGCCCAGGCGGGGATCTGCTCGTCGTCGCCGAAACCGGTCGAGAGCACGCCCTGCAGCATCGAAGTGCCGGTCAGGTGCGTGCACATGGCCAGAAATTCATCGCGCGGCATGGGACTGTCGGGGTCGAAGAGATACTGCCCGCCGACCTGCCGGCCGACGCACAGCCCCTGCTCGGCGAGCATGACGGCGGCGTATTCCTCCGGGCGGCCGGCCATGTCGCTGTAGGTGACGGCCGGCTTCTGCTTCTTGATGGAGATGATGACGGTCGCCTCCTGCGATTCGTTGCCGCTGCTGTCGGCGGCGCGGAAGCCGAAGTAGTCGCGCCCGCGCTTGCCGTCGGCGGGGGTATAGACGAACGTGCCACTGTCGGTGAGCGTTACCGTGCCCTTGATGGGCTCGGTCGTGATGCGGAAGGTGAGCGGGCTGCCGTCGGGCGCATTTGCGCTCAGTGTGCCGCCGATGGATGTGTTGCGGAATGTGGTCAGCTCCAGATTTTCGGCCACGGGCGCGGTGTCGGCCGCGGCCTGCTCGGCAAAGCCGGCCGGGACGAGTGCTGCGCAGAGCACCAGCGCGCACACGGCCGCAAGAATTTTCTGCTTCATAATGCAAAACCTCCGTGCAAATGTAGGCTGCTCCTAGTTTGCACGGAGGTGGTGGAAATATGCGTTTTGGCCTTATTCGGTCCGCAGGGCGACGACCGGGTCTTTTTTCGCTGCCATGCCCGACGGGATGAGGCCCGCGATGAACGTCAGCGCCATGCTGATGAGGATCAGCAAGATCGCGCCGAGGACCGGCAAAATGGCGCTCAGGGTCGGCAGACCGGTCAGATGGTGCACGATGAGGTTGATGGGGATCAGCAAAATCAGCGTACACAGGATGCCCATCACGCCGGCTGTGAAGCCCTCGATGAGCGTCTCGGCGTTGAACACGCGCGAAATGTCCTGCTTGCTTGCGCCGATGGAGCGCAGGATGCCGATCTCCTTCGTGCGCTCGAGCACGGAGATATAGGTGATGATGCCGATCATGATCGACGACACGACGAGCGAGATGGCCACGAAGCCGATGAGCACGTAGCTGATGGCGTTGATGATCGTCGTGATGCTGCTCATGAGCAGGCCGACATAGTCGGTGTAGCTGATCTGATCGTCCTCGGCGGCGTCGGCGTTGTAGTCGTCGATGCACGCGGAGATCTGATCCTTGTTCTCAAAGCTCGAGGCGTAGATGTTGATGGCGCTGGGGGAGTCCTTATCGACGTAGCCGAGCTTTTTCAGGTTGCTGTTGTAGGTCGAACCGCTGGCCGACGAGGCGACGTAGTTGTCGTACACATCCGCATACTGGCTGCTGCTGATGCCTTTGGCGCTGATGGCGGAGATGACTTCCTGCGAGGTCATGCCGCTGTAGGCCTTGACGGTCTCCTGCTGCATCTGCATGGAGAGAATCGCGCGCATATACGGCCGGAAGAAGCGGATAAACGTCTCGTCGTCCATGGCGTCGATCATTTCCTTCATCTGCTGCGCCGTTTTGCCGCTGGCCTCAAAGACGCCGTTGTCGGCCATCTCTTTGGCGTCGTCGCGGGTGAAGGTCTCCATGGTCTGTGTGAGCGCGGCGTCAAGCGTGGTGTCGTCTGGCGTGGTCATGCACTTGCGGTAGACGGTCGCGCGGTCGTCCACGCTCAGCTTGTTGAGATAGGCCTGCGCGGCGGCAACTTTCTGGTCGGTCGTGGCGGTCGCGGCGTTCGGGAACGCAGAGCCGGTGAACACGTCCACGTCCGGGTTTGCCAGCTGCTTCTGGATGATCTCGGTGCTGTCGGCCTGCTCGATGGCGTAGTCCGTCAGGGCGGAGGTGTAGCCGATGGAACCATAGGTGCTGCTGGTCACGCTGCCCTTGGCCGGGCGCACGATGCCGACGATCTTGAGCTGCACGCCCACGGAATCGTTGTTGTAGAGCTGGCGCAGTCCGTCGGCCGTCTGGCTGATGTCCGTGTAGCCGGAGCCGCTGGCCACATAGCCCTCCGACGGGAGGATGAGCTTGAAGCTGCGGCCGCACAGATCTTCATAGCTCCAGCTGCTTTGCGTCGTGTCGATCTGCTTTTTGTTCATGGACTGCATCATGGCGTTGCTGATGTCGTCCATGCTCTCGAGCCCGAGGGCGTAGAGCGTCAGGTCGGAAATTTCATTGTTTTTGTCCACAACGAGCACGACCTCGTTGTAATTTTGCGGCCAGGAGCCATAGATCACGTCGTACTGGTTTTGCGTCGAGGCGCTCACGAGCGCGCCGTCCTCGCCGGACAGCAGCTCCTGCCAGACGTTGAAGCCGGAGTAGAAGCCGCCCATGGAGTCAAAGTAGGACGAGTAGTCGCCGCCGTACATGGACTTCATGACGTTTTGCAGCAGCTCGGTCGTGTCGGCCTTGATGACGGTGCCGTTGGGATCCTCGGTATAGACGGCGAAGCCCATGTCATACGTGTACTGGATGCCGCTGATATAGTCGTGGATCTTGTTGTCGGGGTTTTCGAGATATTTCTTGAACTCCGGCAGGTTGTTTGACTGGCCGGTCGCGCTGCTGACCATGGAGTTGAGCATGCTGTACATGACCGTGTTGGCGTAGACCTTATCGAGGTCGTGCGCATCCGCACTGTCATCCTTTGCGCCCGACATGGCCGAGAGCATCCCGGACATGTCCACGGGGTTTGCCTCGATCGTCAGCGGGTAGGACGAGAGCGTCTGCTCCTGCACGGTGTCGATGTAGGACTGAAAGCCGTGCGAGAGCGACAAAATGAGCGCGATGCCGATGATGCCGATCGAGCCGGCGAATGCGGTGAGCAGGGTGCGGGCCTTTTTCGTCATAAGGTTGTGCAGCGACAGGCTCATGGCCGTTGCAAAGCTCATGGACGTGTGCTCCTTGACCTTGACCGTCACGGGTGCGGACGTCTCGGATTCCGTGCAGGGGTTATCGTCGCCGACGATCTTGCCGTCGAGCAGGCGCACGGTGCGCGTGGCGTATTTCGATGCCAGCTCCGGGTTGTGCGTGACCATGATGATGAGCTTATCTTTTGCGATCTCCTGCAGCAGATTCATGATCTGCACGCTCGTCTCGCTGTCGAGCGCGCCGGTCGGCTCGTCGGCGAGCAGAATGTCCGGATCGTTGACGAGCGCCCGCGCGATGGCAACGCGCTGCATCTGACCCCCGGACATCTGGTTCGGCTTTTTGCCCATCTGGTCTCCGAGGCCCACGCTCTCAAGCGCCTTGATGGCGCGCTCGCGGCGCTCGCTCTTGCTCACACCCGAGAGCGTGAGCGCCAGCTCCACGTTGCTTAGCACACTCTGGTGCGGGATGAGGTTATAGCTCTGGAAGACGAAGCCGATGGAGTGGTTGCGGTAGCTGTCCCAGTCCGAATCAGAAAAGTCTTTCGTCGATTTGCCGTTGATGACAAGGTCGCCGCTCGTGTACTGATCCAACCCGCCGATAATGTTCAAAAGCGTCGTCTTGCCGCAGCCCGAATGGCCGAGGATGGCGACAAACTCGCTCTCGCGGAAGTTGAGGCTCACGCCCCGCAGCGCATGGACGGTGGTGTCGCCCGCCTGATAATCCTTGACGATCTGTTGCAGCTTCAGCATAGTCTGCCTTCTTTCTGAGTAAATAAAAATAAGAATTCCAGAGTAGGATACCATTTTGACCTTTTACCGTCAACCGGCGCGGTCGAGAATTCACCGAAAGTTCATGCCTCTTCCCCCATGCATCGATGCAAAGGGAGCGCGGCAAAGCTGCCGCGCTCCCCCTCCGCGCCTATAGGAGGCTGTTTGCGCCGATCTCAATTTCCCGGTGCAGAATTTCCCGGTGCATGGCATCGCAGCCCGTAATATACAGAACGCCCTTTTCCGCCGCATAGGATCTTGTGTTTTCCTCGCGCTCACGCGCGTCAAGAAGGAAATAGCGGCAGCCGCCGTCCTCGATGAATTCTTCCACCGTGACGGTACGCAGCCTGCGGAGTTTTTCATTCTCGCACCCCGGCTTTGTCCAGTCTCTGCCGCCCCATTCCTCAATGGTGAGCAGCGCAATGTTGGGATCGTCGACGCG
>OIBP01000581.1_pt1 | contig 14854 bp, 10 predicted proteins | sample 1581061 | NCBI WGS metagenome assembly OIBP01 (sample SAMEA3882514, study PRJEB24775) | human gut metagenome | biome: human-associated habitat; feature: intestine environment; material: feces | place: Netherlands | collected 2009/2010 | reverse complement strand
TGATCCTGCCGGAGCCGGCTGCCAACAGCCGCCCGTCCTGGTTCGGCTTCCTGATCTCCGTCAAGCCGGAGAGCGGTCTGGACCGCAACGCCGTGACCCGCTATGTGGAGAGCCACAACGTGCAGACCCGTCTGCTGTTCAGCGGCAACCTCATCAAGCACCCCTGCTTTGACCAGATCCGTGGCACCGACGCCTACCGCGTGGCGGGCGAGCTGACCAACACCGACTTTATCATGAACAACACCTTCTGGGTCGGCGTTTACCCCGGCATGACCGACGAGATGATCGACTACATGGCTAAGACGATTATCGAGGCTGTGAATCAGTAAGACAGAAAGGCCGAACCATAGGACAAAAAGCAAAGCCGTGCTGCGCGGAAGCATCAAGACCGACTTTGCTTTTTGATTGTTCATAAGAAAATAAAAAGGAATGGACCCATGCAGAAATTGTTAGCCCTGTTGGGCGCGAAAAGCAAAGAGGAATTTTTGGCGCTGCTTGCCCAGTTTATCAAGTTTGGCCTTGTAGGCGTGAGCAACACGGCGGTATCCATGGCGGTATACTATATCTTTTTGTGGATCGACCCGGGCCTGTACATGGTAGGCAGCATATTGGGCACGATTTTGAGCATTGCCAATGCCTTTTTTTGGAACGATAAGTTTGTGTTTACCGGAAATGCAAACGACTGGCGCAGCAAGCTGAAGCGGTTGGGCAAGACCTATGTCAGCTACGGCGGTACATCGATCCTTTCCAATGTTTTGCTTTGGATAGAGGTTACCTTCTTCGGCGTGAGCAAAACGATTGCACCGATTGTGAATTTGCTGGTTACGATTCCGCTGAATTTCATTATCAATAAGCTGTGGACATTTAAGGAGATCTGAATCAATGATATTAGGAAAGAAAAGGCTGGCGGTAAGGTGGTTCAGTATTTGCTTGATTGTTCTTGCAACGGTGGCACTTGCCTATTTGGCAATATCCAATGGGCAGGCGATCCAATACATGACATGGACATACGACACGGCAGGAATTTATCCGGATTTGTTCGAGTCGATCCGTGATGCGGCAGATTTACATCCATATGAGGGAAGATCGATCTATCCACCGCTGACATATCTGATATTGTGGATCTTTTCAAAAATGGTTCCGGGAGATTACAGTGCAGGCTTCGCATTTGGCGAAGCATCTGTAACGCCGAATGGGGTTCTTGTCGGGACGATGTTCTTTCTAGTGTCAACAGGCGTTGTCTGTGCCATGGCAGCAAACAAGTTGTCATTGAAAGGCATTGATGTAGTACTTTACAGTGTGGCCTTTGTATCTTCTCCGGCGTATGTATTTATGCTGGAACGCGGGAATATTGTCATTCTGTCATTACTTTTTCTGATGTTTTTTGTGTTCAATTACAACAGTGAAAAAACGGTAATAAGAAATTTGGCATTGCTGTCGCTGGCAATTGCAACAGGTTTGAAGCTATATCCGGTGTTTTTTGGTCTTTTACTTTTGAACAAAAAGCATAAAGAGGATGCAGTAAAGGCTATTGTATACGGTGTGGCACTTTTTATCCTTCCATTTGCAGGTACGGGTGGGATTCAGAACATTGCCAAAATGCTTCAAAATATTACTGATATATCAGCGGATACGATCAATAATGCCAAAGGATTTGGATATGGCTTTAAGGTTAATATTTCCAATATCTGTCAAGCGTTTGGCGAAAAGATGAAAGTACAGTCTTCAACGACGGATTGGATTGCCGGAGTGTTGATGCTGATATTGCTATGCATGGTAATTTTTGTTGTTTTTATATCCCGGCAAGAATGGGAAAAAGCTTATGCACTGTGCATGGTCTTGACGCTTATTCCGACATTTTCTTGGATATATAACGAGATTTATTTATTGATACCCATTACATTACTTCTTTATGAAAGACCGGAACTTAAGAAAAACACGGTTTTGCCGCTTATACTAATGATGCTGATTATGGGGGAATTCCCATACATAAGTCTTTTTAATAGCCTTGAAGGATATCATAAAATCAGTCTTTCAACAATGCTGGGAAATGCATCGATGTGGGTATTGATGATTTATCTCGTTGCAGAAAATTTTGGAAAGTTGAAAATGTGGAGCAAAACCAAGGAAGGAATGTGAAGACTAATGCAGGGAGCTGTGCTGCCAAAAGCGCAGGAAATGCCAGTACCTAAAATAAGTACCATAAAAAATGTACTGTCGATTGGAATCTTCTTGGCGGTGGTATGTTATTCAGCAATTTATGCGAACAATACGTTCCCCATCAGTGAAGGGTGGAACGTTAATTATGTGGAGCTGATCTGGCACGGCAAGGTGCCGTACCGGGACTTCTACTATTATCTGCCCCCGCTGAATCTGCTGGTCGATGCAGTGCTGTGGAAGCTCTCGTTTGGGAGCCTCTTGCTGTATCGCCTCTGGTGGCTGTTGCAGCGCGCTGCTATTTTTACGCTGCTGTTCCGGCTGATCTCGCGCTATATCAATGTGGTCAGCACGTTTGTGGCGTGTCTGTTTTCGGTCATGCTCTGCGCGTCGTCTGTCTATGACCTGCTGGGCGACTATAACCAAACGGTTGCTCTTCTTTCGATTCTGCTTCTGTATTGCGTCATCGGCTTTCAGGAGGCGGACACAAGCAAGCAGAGGTACACCAAAATTTTTGGGGCCGGCTTTATGCTGGGATTGGTTTTTCTGAATAAGCAGACGATTTTTCTGGCGTCGGGCATCGTGTATTTTGCAGCGCTGGCGTTTTACTGCATCCGCAAAAAGGATGCTCGCTTTGGCTGGTACTGCCTTTTTGTAGTCGCGGGTGCGGTGATTCCGCTGGCCGTGGCCGCGGCCTATCTGCTAGCGAACGGTGCATTCTTCCCATTTGTGGAGCAGGTGTTCATGCACACGGGCGGCAAGGGCAGCATCTTTACAATTCTGTTTGGCGGTCTTTCCATGGCCCTGCTCAAGGTGCAGAACTGGCTGATCGCTGTGGCCGCGGTGCTGCTTGCAGTAAATACGGGCGTGTCAGCGTCCCGGGAAAAGGCGCTCCGCGCCCAGTCGCTGCTGTTCCCGCTGCTGTTGCTCCTGCTCTATGTCAATTTTGAGAAGGAGATTTCCTCCTTCCTGGAGCTGCTGGGCAAGAGTCCGGAGATGCAGGCAATTCTGCTGATCGACGCGGTGCTGACGGCGTTGCTGTTATATCTCTGCGTAAAGCGCAAGGTCCGCGGCAGCCGCGTGATGCTCCCGGCGGGCAGCATCCTTCTGCTGCTGTTTACGTGGGCGGCGACCTTTGTTTTTTGCGGCGGGGCAAACTCCGGCAACAGTGACTTCCTGCATGATCTCTACCGCGGCACAGACGTTTGGCAGGCGGTACAGGGGAAGTTCTACGTTGTGGTTCTGCTGTTGACAATTTTGCAGTTGGTCCGCTATGGTGCAAGGGTTGGCAGTCAGGGAGAGAACAGTCAGGCAGAGGGAATGTTCTGGCTGTTCTGTGCGGCGCTGGCTACGATGTACTCCGGTATTATGTCGTCCGGCACCAGCAGCATCCCGTACTTCTGCACGATGGTCGCAGTCCCGGCGGTGCTGGCAACGGTGCTTTCCTTCTGCGGTGTGGATGCCTGGATTGAGCTGGCTGTCCGGGGCATTGCCATCGTTGGTTGTATTGTACTGTCGATCACCTGCATGGCGCAGAAGGTTATCTGCTCCTATGCGTGGTGGGGTACTGAAGAAAAACCCCGAAATTACAAGACGTACAGCACGGACATCCCGGCACTGAAGGGCTTCAAATTTTCCAAAGAGGACAAGGAGATGTTTGAAGGCATCACGCAGCTGATCGAGGAAAACACGACGGAGGATTCCGTCATCTTCGGCTATCCCTACGTCAAAATTTTCAATATTTTGACGGACAACTACAATATGAACACATTCGTCCCAGTTCTGTTCTACGACGTGGTGGATGATAAGTACGTGCAGGAGGAAAAGACGCTGCTGGAGGAAAACCTGCCGGATATTGTGGTCTGGAAGGACATCCCGGACTGCAAGGAGGTCCATGAGCGGGAGTTCCGCGACGGAAAGCCGTTGGAGCAGCGCAAGATCGAGGACATGTTTGCCGAACTGCTGCCGACGCAGTATGAGCAGCTTGGAGAGTTCGACGACGTGACCGTGTATAAGCTGCGGGACAAGGCCAGCCAGATTGAATTTGCATTGGACGGCGAGGGAACCTATGAGGACCCGTATCGCATTGAGAACGCCGCAGACCTGCTGCATTTTGCAGAGCTTGTCAGCGATGGCATGACCTTTAAGGGCCAGTACGTCGAGCAGACCGCTGATATTGATCTGGATGGGCAGAATATGCAGCCTATCGGTGATGCGGAGAATGAGCACTGTTTCTATGGCGTGTACAACGGTGCCGGGCATGTCATCCGCAACCTGAATCTGAAGCAGAGTAACAGCGAAAACGTGGGCCTGTTCAGCTGCCTGGGCGGTCAGGTGTACAACTTGGGCCTTGAGGGCGGCACTATCCGCGGCAAATATGCCGGTGCGATTGCGGGCGGCTCTGTGGGCAAGGAGGCAAGGATCGTGAACTGCTACACGGATGTAGCCGTTACGGCCACCCGCGCGGGCGGTATTGCAAACGACTTCGATGGCCGAATCTTCAACTGTGTCAGCGTGGGAACGCTGACGGGCCAGCAGAGTGCTGCGGCCATCAGCGGCAGCGAGAATGCCTGGGAAGAAGAAATCTACCAGCTACAGGGCAGCGGAAAGAGCGCCTTTGAGACGCCGTCCCAGCAGGGGCAGGACATTGCCTACGGTGATGCGGAGGCCATCAACGGTGACTATCTGGTCAGACAGCTTTCCGACAATGCCAAAGAGGAAAACAAAAAAAATCGAGATGAAGATGAAGTGACCCACCTGCTCACATGGCAGAAGGGTAACGATGGGCATCCGGTTTTCAAGAAAACAAAGTAAGAAGGAGCAACCCAATGAAACAGCGTTTAGCGGATTATGTGGCGGACTTTCTGGCGGCGCGCGGTGTGACGGATGTTTTCTCCGTCGTGGGCGGCGGCGCTATGCACCTGAACGATGCGCTGGGCCATAACCCCCGGCTGCATGTGACCTACAACCACCATGAGCAGGCCTGCGCCATTGCGGCGGAAGCCTACGCCCGGCTGGAAAATAAGATCGCGGCGGTCTGCGTGACCACCGGCCCCGGCGGCACCAACGCGCTGACCGGTGTCGTGGGCGGCTGGCTGGACTCCATCCCCATGTTCATTGTCTCCGGCCAGGTGCGCTATGACACCACGGCCCGGTACGCCTTGCAGTACACCGGTACGCCGCTGCGCGCCATGGGCGACCAGGAGTACGACATCACCAAGTCCGTCCAGTACATGACGAAGTTCGCCGCCATGCTGGAGGACCCCAAGGACATTCGCTACCTGCTGGAAAAGGCGTGGCATCTGGCTACAACGGGCCGCCCCGGCCCGGTCTGGCTGGACATCCCGGTCAACTTCCAGGGCGGCTACATCGAGACTGACGAGCTGCGCGGCTACGACCCCGCCGAGGATGACGCCCAGCTGCCCCCGCCGGTGGACGACGCCACGATCCGGACGATTCTGGAAAAAATCAAGAACGCCAAACGACCCGTGTTCCACGCGGGCTATGGCATCCGCCTGTCCGGCGGGTATGCGGCGTTCCGCTCCGTGGCGGAAAAGCTCAACATCCCCATCGTCACCTACTGGAACGCCGTGGACCTCATCGAGGATGACAATCCGCTGTACTGCGGGCGCGCCGGCAACATGGGTGACCGTCCGGGCAACTGGGCTATCCAAAATGCAGACCTGATTCTTGCCGTAGGCACGCGCATTTCTATCCGCCAGGTCGGCTACAACTGGAAGACCTGGGCTCGCGCGGCAGAGGTCATCATGGTGGACATTGACCAGGCCGAGCTGAAAAAGCCGACCCTGCACGTCGAAATGCCGGTCTGGGCCGACGCGAAGGACTTTTTGACCAAGCTGGATAAGGTCGCCACGGCCCCCGTGAACGCGGGCGGCGAGTGGCTGGCCACCTGCCAGCGCTGGAAACGTGACTACCCCGCCGTGCTGCCCCGCCAGTGGGAGGAAAACGGCGAGACTGCCAACGTCTACGCCTTTGTGCGCTATTTAAGCAGTCGCCTGCCGGAGAACAGCTTGACCGCGGTCTCCAACGGTGCGTGCTGTGTCGTCGGTAACCAGGCGTATGTCATCCAGAAGGGCAGCCGGATGGCAAACAACAGCGCCATTGCCAGCATGGGCTACGGTCTGCCCGCAGCCATTGGCACCTGCATCGGCGGCGGACGCCGCCAGACGATCTGCCTCGAGGGCGACGGCTCCATCATGATGAACCTGCAGGAACTGCAGACCATCCTGACGAACAAGCTGCCGATCAAAATCTTCCTCATCAACAACAACGGTTACCACTCTATCCGCTTGACGCAGAACAACCTTTTCAAGGAACACTGCAAGGTCGGCATCGGCCCCGAGAGCGGCGACCTGTCCTTCCCGGAGTTTGAAAAGATTGCAAAGGCGTTTGGCTACCCCTACTACAGCGCCCACAGCAACGCCGAGATGAAGCAGGCAGTGGACACGGTGCTGGCACTGGACGGCCCGGCTTTCTGCGAAATTTTCACCGACACGAAGCAGGTCTGGGAGCCCAAGAGCAGCACCAAGCGCCTGCCCGACGGCACGCTGGTCAGCCCACCGCTGGAGGACCTAGCCCCCTTCCTGCCGCGTGAGGAGCTGGAAAAGCAGATGTTCATCCCGCTGATGCCGGAAGTGTAAGGGAGTGCATGATTCAAAAATGGCAAGCATTCAAAGACAAATCCACACCGCCATCATCACCGGCCCTACGGGGGCAATCGGGATGGCGCTGTGTGCAAAGCTGCTGGCGGAGGGCGTGACGGTTTACGCGGTCACCCACCCGGGCAGTGCGCGGGCGGCGCTGCTGCCGCAGGACGCGCGGCTGCATGTGGTGCCCTGCGATGCGGCGGAGTTGGCCGCGCTGCCGGAGCTGATCCCGGAAAAGGCCGATGCGTTCTTCCACTTTGCGTGGGCGCACACGATCGGCCCGGGCCGCAACGACATGCCGGCGCAGATCGAGAACATCCGCTACACCATTGCGGCCTGCCGCGCCGCGGCGCAGCTGGGCTGCCAGGTCTTTATCGGGGCTGGCAGCCAGGCCGAGTATGGCCGCGTGGAGGGCGTGCTGACCGCGCAGACCCCCTGCTTCCCGGAGAACGGCTACGGCATGGCCAAGCTGTGCGCCGGCCAGATGAGCCGCGTCGAGTGCCAGACGCTGGGCGTGGCCCACATCTGGACGCGCATTTTGAGCGTCTACGGCCCGCACGACGGTCCGGCCACGATGATCAGCGGCACCATCCGTAAGCTGCTGCACGGCGAGAAGCCCGCTCTGACCGCGGGCATCCAGCAGTGGGACTACCTGTACGCCGCCGACGCGGCAGCTGCGTTCTACGCGCTGGCCGTCAGCGGGCAGGACGGCAGGGTCTACCCGCTGGGCAGCGGCACGGCCCGCCCGCTGAAGGACTACATCGAGGCGCTGCGCGACGCCATCGACCCGGCGCTGCCGCTGGGCTTGGGGGAGGTCCCCTACGGCCCGCTGCAGGTCATGCACCTGCAGGCGGACACGTCGGCCTTACAGGAGGACACCGGCTGGCGGCCCGCAACCCCGTTTGAAGAAGGAATCCGCGAAACCATTGAGTGGGTAAGGAAAGAGACAAAATGAGTGAGAAAAAGACGATTTCGGTAATGATCCCCTGCTACAACGAGGAGCAGAATGCCCGCCCCATCTATGAGGCTGTGCGCGATGAGCTGGTCAAGAGCTGCCCGAACTACGACTATGAGATTTTGTTCATCGACAATAAGAGCGAGGACGGCACCCGTGCCATCATCCGGCAGATCTGCGCCGAGGACAAGCACGTCAAGGCCATCTTCAACGTCAAGAACTTCGGCCAGTTCAACAGCCCGTACTACGGCATGATCCACACCTCCGGCGATTGCACGATCACGATGTGCGCCGACTTCCAGGACCCTGTGGAAATGATCCCCAGATTTGTGGCCGAGTGGGAAAAGGGCTACAAAATCGTCATTGGCCGCAAGACCCAGAGCAAGGAAAACCCGGTCATGTACTGGCTGCGCGGCTGCTACTACAAGCTCATCAAGAAGATGAGCAGCTGCGAGCAGATCGAGCAGTTCACCGGCTTTGGCCTGTACGACAAGAGCTTTATCCAGACGCTGCGCAACCTGAGGGACCCGACGCCCTTCATCCGCGGCATTGTGGCCGAGCTGGGCCCCGAGCGCAAGGAAATCGAGTACACCCAGCCCCAGCGCCGCGCGGGCAAGACCCACAACAACTGGTACAGCCTGTACGACGCCGCCATGCTGAGCTTTACCAGCTACACCAAGGCTGGTATGCGTATTGCAACGTTCGCGGGCTTTCTGGTGGCGGGGCTGAGCTTTCTGGTCGGCCTGTTCTATCTGATTGCCAAGCTGCTGTTCTGGCAGAGCTTCCGCGCCGGGTACGCGCCGACGATGATCGCCATCTTCTTTATGGGCGGTATTCAGCTGGCGTTCCTGGGCTTTTTGGGTGAGTACGTCATGGCTATGAACACCCGCATCATGAACCGCCCGCTCGTTGTGGAGGAAGAACGCCTCAACTTTGGGCCGGACGACCAGTGACCGGCATGAAGCAGGAGTTTGGTTATTTCCTGAAAAACGCGAAATTCCGCGCGGCGCTGGGGCTGACCCTGCTGCTCAGCTACGGCTATGCCATCGCCACGACACGGGTCAGCATTGACTCGCTGGAAGGGGACCGCTACATCGGCACGGGCGGCGTCATGCTGTCCACCGGACGGTTCGGCATGAACCTCTGGGCCGCGGTGCTGGGCTACGGCAGGGCCGAGCCGAGCTATGCCTTTGGCATTGACCTGCTGGCGGCGCTGCTGCTGGCGCTGGCGGCGGTGAGCTTCTGTGCGCTGCTGCGCAAGGCCGCGCAGGACCGCATCAGCATGTTCGGCTATGGGCTGTTTGCCTGCCTGTTTGTCTCCTACCCGCTGATGAACGAAATTTGGGAGTACAGCGGCGCGAATGTCTGCGTCTGCGGCGGCTATTTGCTGGACGCCGCTGCGCTGAATCTGCTGTGGGACGCGCGCCAGCCCGGCGTGCTGTGGCGCGGCAGGGCTCTGCGCATGGGCGCGGCGGCGCTCTGCCTGATGGTGGTCTGCTCGTCCTATGAGTCACTGGCGGCGGTGTTTGTGCTGGCTGTCTTTGTGCTTTTAACGCTGGAGCAGCTGCTGGCCGCCGAGCGCCCGCGGTTTGCGGCAGTCCTGACCGAGGGACTGTGGTACGCGGCGGCGCTGGTCGGCGGGCTCTGCCTGCGCGTGCTGGTGACGACGGGCATCCATCTTGTGCTGCCGCCGCAGGCTGCGGCCAACGGCGCCACCGAAATTTTGTGGGCATTCTACCCATTTATCTATCTTGCAAAGCTGCTTGTCAAGAGCATTCTGATTAACTACGCACTGCGAGGCTGCTTCTACCTGCCCATTGCTGAATTGACGGTGGCGGCGCTTGTATTCATCGTACTGGTCATCGTGCTGGCGGTGCGCAAAAAGCGGCCCCTGCTGCTGCTCACCGGCGCGGGGACGCTGCTCTCACTGGTGCTGCTGTCGTTTGTGCAGGGGAAGTGCTCACCCTACCGCACCTGTCAGGTGTTTGCGCTGTTTGTGGCGCTGGCGGGGCTGGCCGTGTATGAGCTGCTGCGCCGCGCTGCGGCCCGGCGGGCTGTGCTGCTGGGCAGCGTGCAGTTGCTGGCGGTGCTGCTCTGTCTGCGCCAGGCCATGTACCTGAACCATCTGCTGGCCGTCGATTACCAGCGTTCCGAGCAGGAGGCCGCTGTGGTGCGCACCCTGGGCACCGAGCTTGTGCGCGACTACGGCACCGACAAGCCCGTGGTGCTGGTGGGCCGTTACACGCTGGGGGAGAATATCACCCGGTACACGACGGCTGACCCGATGCAGCACCCGCTGTACCGCTTCTTCCGTGAGCACACGAGCTGGGAGAGCGGCGACACCGTCAAGTACGTCGAGACCAACTGCAACTCGGTGCTGAACTGGTCGGTCACGGCCTTCTCCGAGGTGGACGACGTCTACGGCCAGGCAGCGGAGCACCTGTTCCGCTACTATGGCTTTGCTTTGGACATGACCCACAGCGCTGCCCTGCATGAGCAGGCGCAGACCTACGCCGACGCCCACGACCTGCCGGGATACCCCCGGGCGGGGGCGATTGTCGATTGCGGGGACTATGTGCTGGTAAATCTGCAATAAGAATACCGCGGAAAAGTTTGCGCTTCTCCGCGGTTTTTGCTTTCTTTCTGTATTTTGCCGATGTTTTCAGCCGGTCACGGTCTCAAAGGGCTTCGTCAGGTGCCCGTTCCTGTCGGCCTCGCAGGCGCGGCGGGCCTACTTCAAATACTCCACCAAAAACGCCACTGTCGTCTCCCGAAGCGCTTTGTCCAGCGCGGCGGCGGTGGCGGCGTCCTCGGATAGATAGTTGTGGTTCCCCTCGGCAAACGGCTCCAGCACGACCCTGCCGTCGGGCAGGCTCTCGACGGCGGCTATCGTCTCGGCCTGGGTCGTGTCGCTCAAAATGCCCTCATGGCCGGTGTAGGTCAAAAGTGTCGGCAGGGCGCTCTCCCGCAGGGCGGCGTTCGGGTCGGAATCGCGCATCTCGGTGAACAGCGTTCCGCTGACATCGACGCCCCAGGTGCTGATGCTGCCGCTCGCCTCGGCCTCAGCGGCCAGCGCTTCTACGGCGGAAAAGTCGTCGATGTTCAAAAACTCCATGCCGCGCAGGCCCGCGCCGTTGGCGGGGCTCCACAGCGCCAGCGCCGTGATGCCGCCCCTGCGTTGCGGGTAGAGGCTGGCCAGCCGTCCGCCCATGCTGTGGCCCACCAGCGCTGTGCGGTCCGTGCCGTAGGTCTGCTGCATGTAGGTGATGGCGCTCTCGACGTCGTCGGTCATGTTGGACAGCGTGTAGGCCGTGAACGGCTCGGTGCTGTTGCCGCAGCCGGGAAAATCCAGCCGCACCGTCGCAATGCCCTGGGCGGCCAGATCGGCGGCCAGCGGCGCAAAGTGGCCGTCGCCGCTGCGGCTGCCGGTAAAGCCGTGGCAGAGCACGACGAGCGGCAGCTCCTCCCCGCGGGCCAGCTTGCCGGGCAGCTGTACCGTGGCGTAAATGTCCCCGCGCGTGCCGGGTATGGTGACGTCCTGCGCTTTCGGTGCGGGCGTCAGCAGAAAAAGCGATGCCGCCACGCAGAGCGCCAGCGCGGCAATGCAGCCTGCAAGGGTATAAAAAGCGCGTTTATGCGTTTGTTTGTGCATAGAATTACCTCCGTAATGCCTCTATTAAAACCTATGCGGGGCAAAAAGTCAAGACGCACAGAATACACACAAAAAAACAGGTGACAAACCTGGGGCGGATGTGGTATACTAAAGATTACAAATTGGTTAAAAAGTCAGACCCGGGGCGCAGGCGCAGCCTTGCCCCGGCTTTTGTCCTGTTTTACCGGAGGTGCTTGACTACGAATTCTATAGCGAACCGTATGCCCCGCCTGCTGGCTATGCTGTTTGTGCTGCTGGGGCTGTTCTGCGCGGCGGCACTGCCCGCCCATGCGGAGGACTACGACACGGTGCTGGACCGCCTGTCCCGCCTGCAGACGCTGGCGCGGGAGTACTCGGCCGGTCAGGCCGACACGCCCGACCCGATCGAGCTGACGCTGGCCTACACCCGCACGGGGGAGTACAACAGCACGATCTGGCAGCTGACCGCCGGTGTGCGCGACGCCGGGTTTGAGAGCTGCGTCAACAGCAGTGACCCCGAGCTGGCGTCGCTGCAGAATATGGGCACCGTCGTCCTGCCCAACGGAGAGAGCATCGACTTTGGGCACCTGCTGGCGTCGATGAACCTTGTCTACAACGGCATACCCATCACGGGCAGCTGGGGCGGCGACTGTGAGGAGCTGGCCAGGCAGTATTACGGCCAGGCCGGCGATGCCGCGGGCTACGCAGAGGCGATGCGCGCTTCCTTTAATATGGACGATGACGGCACGCTGAGCCGCTTCAGCAACGGGGACCTGCGGGCGGACCTCGACTCCGTCGTCGTCGGCTCCAAGGTGACAAAGGACACCGACCTGGCCGAGGCGCTGCGCAGCTACTACGCGAATCTGACCGAGTATGACCGCGTCAAGGAGTTCATCTCGCTGAGCTTCGGCACGGTGGATACCTCGAGCACGGCCTTTGCGGACGCCGTGTACAGCGCTCTGCTGGAGGATTCCGGTATGCAGCTGCTGTTCTACATGAACGGTATGTGGACCGTCAAGGGCTGGCAGATCAAGGACGACTACGCCCCCGCCGTGCGCGGCGCAACAGACCTGTTTGCCGAGTACCTGGCCAACGCGGTCAATCACGAGAAGATCAAGAGCGAGACGAATGACCGTCTGGTTGCCATGGGCGGGCAGGCACTGGCCGACGCGCTGGAGGCGTTGGGCGACACCGACGCCGCCCAGGCCGCACTGACCGCCGCCGAGGAGATGGCCAATAACGCCCAATCGACGGTTTCCTCCGGCTCGGATGTGGTCTCCGCCGCGCGGGAGAATTTGCAGACAAATTTTAACGTGAAGGTCTTCCAGCTGATTTTGCTGATTGCGGCAGGGCTGGCGGCGTTTATGCTGGTGTTCAGCATGGTGATGTTTGTGGTGCACCGAAAAGAAAATTGAGTTTGGACTGCGTGCCGCTCTCTTGTGGGAAAGAGAGCGGCACGCTTTTTTGGTTGGGCGCGGGGCAGGCGGGCAGGCCGTTTTTTCTGTTCACACCCCGTTCACATTCCGTATATTCACCCCGAGTTATCCACGGCGTATAACGGTTATCCACCGTGGAAATGTTGAAAACTCCGTGGAAAGCGTGGAAAACTCTGCCGCCCGGACCCGTTCAAAAGCGGAAAACTGGGAAAATCTACGTAGAAAAAACGTTTATTTTCCACATTTTCCACAGCGGCACTGTTGAAAACTGTGGAAAGCCGGGGAAAACGCGAATTGCGCTTTTTGCAACACAAAATACACATTTTGTAAATAAGGGCTTGCACTCGCCGCGCGACAGCGCTATAATAAACCTAATCATCACCCGCACTGCTGTGCGGCGGTGCGCTTGAATATAAAAGGGAGAGTGTGAAATTATGTTGGACATTAAAATCACCAAAACGACCCATCCGAAGGAAAAGCCGCAGGACGAGTCGAAGCTCGGCTTCGGCAAGCAGTTCAGCGACCACATGTTCCTGATGGACTATACCGCGGGCGAGGGCTGGCATGACGCCCGCATCGTCCCCTATGGCCCGTGGGAGATGGACCCGGCTACCACCGTGTTCCACTACGCACAGGAAATTTTTGAGGGCATGAAGGCCTACCGCACCGCGGACGGCAAGATCCAGCTGTTCCGCCCCGACTGCAACGCGAACCGTTTTAACGATTCCGCGGACCGTCTCGGCATGCCCCCCATCCCGCCGGAGGACTTCGTGCAGGCTGTCAAGGCGCTGGTCGATGTGGACCGCGACTGGGTGCCCCACTCCGACGGCGCGTCCCTGTACATCCGCCCGTTCTGCATCGCTACCGATGTGGGCCTGGGCGTTCATGCCGCCAAGCATTACCGCTTTGCCATCATCTGCGCGCCCTCCGGTGCCTACTACGCCGAGGGCCTCGACCCCGTCCGCATCTATGTTGAGGATGAGTACATCCGCGCCGCCCCGGGCCTGACCGGCTTTACGAAGTGCGGCGGCAACTACGCCGCGTCCATCAAGGCCGGCGAGCTGGCCGAGGAGCGCGGCTTCTCCCAGGTGCTGTGGCTGGACGGCGTTGAGAAGAAGTACGTCGAGGAAGTCGGCTCCATGAACATTATGTTCAAGATCGACGGCGAGATCTACACGGCCCCCTGCGTGGGCACCGTTCTGCCCGGCGTCACCCGCCGCTCCATCATTGAGCTGCTGAAGGACTGGGGCTACAAGGTGCATGAGGAGCGTGTTGCCATTGCCGACATCATGAAGGCTGCCGACGAGGGCAAGCTGGAGGAAGTCTTTGGTACCGGCACGGCTGCCGTTGTCTCCCCTGTCAAGGAGCTGGATTGGGAGGGCAAGGTTGCCCACATCAGCGGCGGCAAGATCGGCGAGCTGACCCAGAAGCTGTATGACACGCTGACCGGCATCCAGTGGGGCAAGCTGCCCGACACCAAGGGCTGGATCGTTCCTGTGGAATAAGCGGAAAAATCCCGCTTTTCCGGTCTGAAAACAGCATATTTCTTGCGCCCGGGGCTTTGAACGCTCCGGGCGCTATTTGTATGAATTATCCGTGAACGATTGTGCAAACTATACAAAACAAGGTGGGGTAAATGTAGCATGTTGTACAAGTACGCATCTTGCAAATTCGACAAAAATAGTGTACTATAAGTACATCGAAAGCGAGAGCTTCCGAACGACAGCTAAAGAGGAAGAATACCAGAGCGCCCTGCCGAATCCGTAGGGAGGGTATCACTTGTAGAGGGGTGGTTCCGTTCGCATTCAGGCGCCGGCGAGACGTTCTGTTTTTCTCCTTCTTTTTAAGAAAAAACGAGACGGGGCAGTGGCCGTCTCGTTTTTTTGTTTTTGTGGGGCTGAACGGGAGAGGCAGCCACCCGTGCGCCCCTTTCGTGCGCGACCCGTTCACAGTAGTCCGTAGGGGCCGGGCATGCCCGGCCCGCAACCTACCGTGGCAACCCGTCAAC
>OIBP01000578.1_pt1 | contig 14894 bp, 9 predicted proteins | sample 1581061 | NCBI WGS metagenome assembly OIBP01 (sample SAMEA3882514, study PRJEB24775) | human gut metagenome | biome: human-associated habitat; feature: intestine environment; material: feces | place: Netherlands | collected 2009/2010 | reverse complement strand
CCGCGCAACCTGCTGCTTGGGTCGGTCGCCTTGGTGTCGTGCTTGATTTTCCAGGTGCTTGCAAAGGGCAAGACGAAGCAGCTTTCCGTTCTGTTCGGTCTGATTGTGGGCTATATTGCGGCCATTCCGCTGGGTGCGGTTGATTTCTCGTCGTTTCAGAATCTGCAGCCTTTCGCGGCCCCTTCCCTGATGCCGTTCGCGCCTGAGTTCAACCTTGCGGCAATCGTGTCGGTGACGGTTATTTTTCTGGTTTCTGCTACGGAGACCATCGGCGATACTTCCGCCGTCTCGCTTGTCGGCCTTGGCCGGGACGTGAAGGAACGCGAACTGTCCGGCTCCATTGCCTGCGACGGCTTCACCAGCGCGCTTTCGGGCTGTCTGGGGTGTCTTCCCGTTACATCGTTTTCCCAAAACGTTGGATTGGTCGCTATGACCAAGGTCGTTAATCGCAAGGCTATCGCAACCGGTGCGATCATCATGATGCTGTGCGCGTTCCTTCCCGTGGTCAGTGCGGTGTTCCAGTCTTTGCCTGAGGCCGTTTTGGGCGGGTGCACTATCATGATGTTCGGCAATATCATCGTGAGCGGCTTTCAGATGGTTGCGCGCGCCGGGTTCTCTCAGCGTAACATTCTCATCGCGGCGCTTTCGCTTTCCATCGGCATCGGGTTTACCCAGGTGTCCGACATTTTCGTCATATTCCCCGAGCTTGTGCGCAGCGTGTTCGCCGATAACTGCGTGGCGGGCGTGTTCCTTGTTGCCGTAATTGCCAACCTAGTTCTGCCGAAAAACATCGCTATCGACGGGGCGCAGATCGAAGGCGAAACGCGTCAGTCGGAGCTTGACTCCGAGAAATCCGGCGAAGGTGAGGAAGCGGCTTTCGAGCCTCTTTCGGCCGATGCTGCGTTCGTCGAAAACGAGAAGACGAGCTCCCATTCAACAAGCTAGGATGCACACTCGTTCAACTGGCACGGACGTGCGCTTGTCGGGCTGCTTCGGACGTGCGTCCAGCTAGCTCGGGCTTGAGCCCAGCCAGCCAAAGCGTGCGCAGGGGTCGTCGTCTTGGGTGACGGAGCGGTTCGCATTGATGAAGCCATATAGAAGGATGCCGCTCGGGATTGCAGACCGAGCGGCATCTTTGCGTTTGCCGTAGCGGCCGCAGGTTCGCAAGCAAACTCGCGGCCGTCTCTTCAACGGCGGAGCAGGTATGTCGGCGGCGAACGGGTTTATCAGCGGCAGAGCAGGTCTATCGGCGATGAATCCATGCTATTTCGTCATTGCGTGTATTTCCGGTGCGCAAAACGCCGAGATAGTATTGATTGAACGGTAGCCCGCCTTTGCAGAGGTCGAAGATACGCTCGAGAGCGGCATCGTCTGCAGGCGGCGCGTTTCAATCGTTACGCACGGGTTCTCGGACGGTCTGTTGGCGAGGGGTCTTGGGCGGCCCGTTGCTGGCATGTCCTGGACGCGCTCCGTTGCTAGCATGGGTCCTCGGGCGGTCTGTGAGCGGCGTGCAGACGGAGCTTGCGGCTGCGGCTGTTTCGTGCCAATCCGGCAACGCGGTTTTTCGCGGGAAGCTTCCTGAAAGAAAAACGAGTAGAATGACAAAAGTACGCCCAAAAAGAGAGAGGATGGGTGCAATGTCCAATACGGATTTTCTGGTCGAGGTTGACCAGTTCATCGATGAGAATTGGGAAGAAATCGTCGATGAAATCGCAAAGCTCGTTTCTGTTCCAAGCATTGCGGATTTCGACCGTGCGACTCCCGAAGACCCAAGCGGCCCTGAGGCACACGACGGGCTGCGTGCCGCGGTTGATCTGGCGGCCCGTCTCGGCTTCGATGCGAAAGACGACGCCGGCCAGATAGGCATAGCCGACCTGGAGGGCGAAAGCGATACCATGCTGGGCATGATTTGCCATTCCGACGTGGTGGCCCCCGGTATCGGCTGGACGCTCGATCCCTGGACGTTGCTGCGCAAGGACGGTTTTCTTCTGGGGCGCGGCGTCCTTGATGACAAAGGCCCGCTCGTTGCGTCTCTGTACTGCATGAAATTCTTCAAAGACAAGGGCGAGAAGCTTCCGTACACGCTGCGCATGCTCATCGGCACCAATGAGGAAACGGGCACCATGCGCGATGTCGCATATTATCTCGAAAATTATCCCGCTCCTGCTTTCACGTTCACGCCGGACGATATGTTCCCTGTTTGCTACGGGGAAAAGGGCGGTTTCGACGGCCTGATCTGCTCGAAGCAATTCACCGGCGGCAATATTATCGACTTCACGACCGGTGAGGCTTCCACCAATGCCGTGCCGAGCCAGGCAACCCTGGTTGTCCGTGCAGACGCAGAGGCCCTTCCTGCTGCGGACAATATCGACATCTACGCCGAAGGCGATTACGCGATGCTCGTGGCAACCGGGCGAGGCGGGCATGCCTCCATGCCGGCGGGCACGGTGAACGCCATCGATTTGTTGGTGCAATATGCCCTCGACAACGCGCTGTGCACCGAAGAAGAGAATGTTTTCTTGCGCATGATCGGTCGCATCATGGCTTCTACGGACGGAAGTTCTGTGGGAATTGACACGTGCGACGGCTTTTTCGACCCCCTTACGTGTATTGCGGGAACCATTCATTTCGAGGAGGGTCGCCTGAAGCTCACCATCGATATTCGATTCCCCACGTCCACGAGCAAAGAAGACCTCTTGGCGAAGCTCGCTCCGGTGGTCGAGGAAGGGGAGGCAACCATCGAGAACACCCTGCTCATGGAGCCTTTCCTGATGAAGCCCGATAGCCCAGCCATCGTGGCTCTTGTGGAGTCGTATCGCGAGGCTACGGGCCTTGACGGCGAACCGTTCACCATCGGCGGCGGTACGTACGCGCGCGAATTCCCGTGCGCTGCTAGCTTCGGCCCCGAAGACCCCCATGACGAATATCCCGAGTGGGTCGGTCCGATGCATGGCGCAGATGAAGGGATTTCCGAAGAGAGCCTGAAGCGCGCAATGCGCGTCTACATTCTCACGATCAAGCGTCTGATGGAAATGGATCTTTTGGCGTTGAGTGAATAGCCGCAATTGCATCTGTTGTTTTTACGCCGAGCTTCGTTTATAATCCAACTTCGCGCCCGAGTGGCGGAATGGCAGACGCGGCGGTCTCAAAAACCGTTGTCTTTGACGTGCGAGTTCGACTCTCGCCTCGGGCACCATTCGCATCATTCGAACCGCTGAAGCAGCAATGCTCGGCGGGTTCGTTGTTTTCGCTCGTATTTTAGTCGGGTGGTTTATCGAGGAAGAGGGAGGGGCCATGAGTCAAGGCATCACGATGAAGCGAAGCGAATCGATCGCGTTCAGCGGGCTGTCCATAGCCTTGCTGACGGTATGTTCATGGGTGAGCATTCCCATCGGCCCGATTCCGTTTACGCTGCAGACCATGATGCTTGCGTTCATTGTCGTGCTCTTTCCGCCGCGAGAAGCCCTGATGAGCGTTCTGGGGTATCTGCTCATTGGCGCGATCGGCGTTCCGGTGTTTTCCGGAATGACGGGCGGCCTTGCTTCCATCATGGGACCGACGGGCGGGTTTCTTATAGGGTTCGGCGTGGGGACTGCCCTCGCGGCTCTCGTTGCTTCGCTTTGGAAGGAGCCTAAGGATAGGGTGCCGCGCCTGATGCGCGAAGCGTCATTCGCCGCGTTGCTCCTGCTCTGCTCGTATGCGTGCGGTTTGGTGCAGTTCATGGCGGTCACCGGCATGGGGCTGCTTGCGGCGTTCGCGGTGAGCATCGCCCCGTTCATCGTGTTCGATGTTGCGAAAATGGCGATTGGGGCAAGCTTCGCGCATATGCTAAAAGCCGCGCTGCCCGCCTTTCGCCGTAAAAAAGCCTAGATGCATGCAGGTCGATAGAAGCACGAAGGCGCCGACGGACAGCGTTGGCGCCTTCGTTGTGTAGGGGGTGCCATTGCGCAGCAAGCGCACGGCGCGTTTCCAGGCTTGCTACAGGAGCGGAACGGCAACCGTCAAGGGCACGGCGGCCATGACGATCAGGTAACGCAGGATGAATCCGCCGGCTAGAACCCCCACGTCGGATACGAAGTTAATCCAGTGGGCTTTGCGGCTTTCCTCGAACTCTTTCGCGCTGAAGAACAGCAGCCACGTTTCCAGGGCGGTGGGAAGAATCAGTCCTACGCCCACGAGGCCGACCCAGAAGAGGATAGCCCATTCGCCAGAGATGAGGCTCGCGATCGAAGCGGCGCCTGCGGACATGGCCGAGATGAGGAACAGGATGGGCAGAAGCGCATTGTTCCACGGCGGGTAGGTTTGGCACACGCCCAGCAGCGCGCCGGTGTAGGCCGCGACGCATAGCGATGCGATGACACCAGCGATATCAAGCCATACGGGGATGCTGCGTTTGAGAATGTCGAGCACCGCGGCGGCGATTGCGATGACCATGAAGACGCTCAGGAAGACGACGCCCCACATCAGCGTTGCAGAAGAGCTGAGCATATCCCAGGCTATGGCGCATACGCATATCGGGCGAATTTATGCGAAAACGGGCCTTCATTCGCGCCAAGAGATTCTTGATTATGTGCGCAATCACGTAGATTGACGCGTGCTCTTCCTGCCGGCGTTGTAAAATTCATAAGATTGCAGCTTATGCTGCCATGACGCACGCGCCACCGCGCGTGCGATTCGTGCTGATGCTTTGTCCCCGCGAACGGCGGTCGCGATCCGCCGTTCGACGCGAGGGGGTTGCGCCGCTATTGCGGCTGATAGATTCGGAGGATTTCGTCAATGGCTCAAGGGGCGTATGTTCTGGCGTTCGACACCGCAAACGAAGTGGTTGCCGTCGGCATCGGCCGCGTTGGCGCGCTGGGAGAGACTGGGCGCGCGGCGGTAAAGAGACCTTGCTTGCAAAGCGATATCGTCGCCGTAAGGGAAGTTGCTGCGCATAGGGCGAGCAACACCGTTCTTCTGCGAGAGGTCGACGCCGCTTTGGCTGAGTCGAGCGTTTCGAAAGATGAAATCGCAGCGGTGGTGTGCGGGCGCGGCCCGGGAAGCTTTACCGGCGTGCGCATCTGCATGGCAACGGCGAAGGGCATGGCGTCGGCGCTCGAAGTGCCGCTTCTGGGCGTATCGACACTTGACGCCGTGGCTTGGAATGCATGGGCAGACGGGGTTCGCGGCCGAGTTTTGGTTGCGGCCGATGCTATGCGCAAGGAGGTCTATCCCGTTCTTTTCGATATCGACGACAAGGGCGTCGTGCGCCTGACCGCCGACACGGTGGTCAAGGCTGCAGACGCGCCCGCGTGGGTCGCGGAGGCATTGCGGACCCTTGGCGAGGGCGACGTGCAGGTGGTCGATGCGATTCTGGGCGACGCCCTCGTGAAGTATGCAGGCGTCTTCGAGCCGCTGGCAAGCCTTGCGGATGAGTCGTTGTGGGCAGTAAGCGGCCGCGGCTTGCTTCTTGCCGATCGGATGGGGGGCGATCCCGCCACTTTGCTTCCCGTGTACACGCGCCTCTCCGATGCCGAGGAGAACGAGCGAATTCGCCTGGCGAAAGAAGATGGCAACAAGAATCTTCGGACGGGGGTCCAGCTGTTTGAGGGTTCACAGGATGCGCGTCCCCTTTCGTATCGTCCCCTGGATGCGGCTCATGCGGCGGCTGTGGCCGCGCTTGAATCCGTCGCCATGGGAAGCGACGCCTGGAAAGCCGCTCTTGTCGCAGACGAGCTGCCTCGCAAAGACCGCACATGGTGGGCTGCGTTTGACGGCGCTACGCTTGTGGGCTATTGCGGCGGATGGGTCGTGGATGGCCAGGTGCAGATTCTCAAGATAGCTACCGATCCGACATATCGTCGTCGAGGCATTGCCGCCGAGCTTCTTTCCCTGGTCGCTTCTGATGCGCGCAATCTTGGCGCAGCCGAGATGACCCTGGAAGTTCGCGCGTCAAACGTCGGCGCTCAAACGTTCTACGAACGCATGGGGCTGCGCAATATCGGAACGCGTCCTCATTATTACAGCGACAGGGAAGATGCGGTTATCATGACGGGGCCTTTGCCCGAGGCCCGTCGCGATGTCGCAGGCATGCGTCTGCATGTGGATGATGTCGCCAAAACGCCGGCGGAGGCATCAGGAGGATATTGCTCCCATCCCTTGATTTTGGCCATAGAGAGCTCGTGCGATGAAACCGCTGCCTCCGTCGTCGATGGCGACGGCGTTTTGCGTTCGGACGTGGTGGCTTCCCAGATCGACTTTCACGCGCGTTTCGGCGGCGTGGTTCCCGAAATTGCGAGCCGCAAGCACATTGAGGCCATCTGCGGCGTATGCGACGAGTGCCTTGATTCGGCCGCGCGCAGCCTTGGTGCAAGCCGCCTTCGCTGGCGCGACCTCGATGCTGTTGCGGTTACGTATGCTCCCGGCCTCGTAGGGGCTCTCGTGGTAGGCGTTGCGTTTGCGAAGGGCGCCGCATGGGGCGCTGATATTCCGCTTATCGCGGTGAACCACCTCGAAGGCCATTTGTACGCGAACAAGATCGCGACGCCCGATATTCAGCCTCCCATGGTGGTGTCGCTCGTGTCGGGCGGTCACACCATGCTGGTGCATGTGAAGGATTGGGGCGATTACGTTACCATGGGGTCCACGATCGACGATGCGGTGGGAGAGGCGTTCGACAAGGTGGCCAAGGCCCTTGGTCTGGGCTATCCGGGCGGTCCCATCATCAGCAAGCTTGCCGCGAAGGGCAATCCCAAAGCGATTGACTTTCCGCGTGCGCTCATGCATTCGGGCGATCTGCGTTTTAGCCTGTCGGGGCTGAAAACCGCGGTGACCACCTATATCCAGAAAGAGCAGCAGGCTGGCCGCGAGCTCAATATGCCTGATATTGCCGCAAGCTTCCAGCAGGCCGTGGTGGATGTGCAGGTGAAAAAAGCCATGGTCGCGCTTGACGAAACGGGCGCGAGGGAATTCTGCGTGGGCGGCGGCGTATCTGCCAATCCCGGGCTTCGCGCCGCGTACGAGAAGGCATGCGAGAAACGCGGTGTGCGCCTGTCCATGCCGCCGCTTTCGGCTTGCGGAGACCAGGCGGCAATGATTGCGCTCGTGGCGCACGATCGCTACAAGCAGGGCAAGTTCGAAGATTGGTCTCTCGACGTAAAGGCGCACGCTCCGCTCGACGAGGCTTACTAGTTGCGTCGGCCTGTCGGCCGACGCAACGGAGTCGTCCGGCTGCGGACGGACGGGGCGGCGCATTCGGCGCTCCAGGCGTGTCTTACGTACCGAAGTACGCTACGCCTCGCCTTCACGCCGACTGCATCCGCCCCGCCCGCCCCTCGCCTGCGCTTCGGTGACCTGAAGGGATTTGCTTCTCAAACCCTTCCAACTCAGGGCACGCACGAGGCCTTGCTGCGCCCTTTTTTACAGCAATCTAAATGCCAGGCTGTTCACAGCTTTTTGCTGCGCCTGCAAAGGAAACCCTTTGAATTCCGTGTAGTAGCCAAGTGCGTGGTCCTGGCTTGGCTCGAGGCCTCCCGTATCGGCGGGACGCACTCCGTCGCCAATGCGGACGAAGTTGCTCGGCTGCCACGACCAGCTGCCCGTCTCTTCGCCGTTTTCGTCCGTGTCGGGCGTGTACCTTGCTCCGCTTTCTATCTGATAGAACATCACATCGAGCGGGCTTTTTACCTTGCATGTGCAATCGGCCAGGGAAAGAAGCGTCCTGAGTCCTTTTGGCGTGCAGTCCTTGGCGGTAAACCAGTCGCGCAAAAGCGAGAGAAGCGAATTCAGCAGCACAATCTCTGCGAGCGTGTAGTCGTTGGAAGCCCGCAGCCCGTGCTTGTCTATTTCGATGGAACTGCTGCGTTCCAGAAGCGCTGAGGCATATTCCACATTGCTTTCGCCAAGGGACGCATGGGGGTCGAGGTTGATGGTTCCGCCGTGGGACATCAGGTAGTTGTGCGTTTTGCTCAAGAGTCCGTACGCCGCGCTGGCCGAAAGGCGTTCCTGTTCAGAGCGCTGAAGGGCGGGTTCGGGCATTTCGCTGGGCTCTCCCTGCTCGATGTCGAAGTCGAGTTCGCCGTTGCGCGCCGTGAGCGTGACGGATGCTACGGGATGTGTATTTGCCAGAGCACGCCAGAGTGCGCCGAAGAATACGTCGTTGATTTGCTGGTTGATGGAGCGTGCTCCATAGTGGGCCTCAAGGGCGTTTTTCACTAGCATATCTTCGGCTGCGGTATCGATGGAAAAGCGCGCGCCCGCAGGAAGCATGCGGGCGTATTCGTTCTGCTTGTTGCGCCTGACAATCTCGCGTAGCGCATCTTCGTTCAGGGCTGCAAGGAAGCGCACCGTGGAAAGGCGTCCCGCCATTTCGCGCGGCATGCCCCATGCTTCGACGTCTTCCAAAGAGACGCGTGCACGCAAGCCGTCTTCCGAGAGGTCGTTCTCGGAAGGGACACTTTCTGCGGCGGAACTGAACCCGACGACCGAGCGCGAAATGCCGATACGCGACGCGATGATGTCCTCGATACCGGTGAACGCGCCTGCCATCACAAAGATACAGCGGTCGCAGTCGAGCGCATAGGGCGTTCCGTTGTGGGAGTCGTCCGATCCTTCGAGGATGCCGCCTTCAAGCGGTTTGAGCAGGTCGTAGATGGCCGTACCTTCGCGACTGGTGTGGGCCTGGGCGAACAGCTTGTCCACCTCGTCTACGAAGATGAGGATGTTGCGATCGGGGTTTTCGTCGAGCGCCGCGCATGCCCTGACCCACTGCTTGCCGAATGAGTCGCCTATATAGCCGGCGGCTGACATGCTGTTCGCGTCTATCTGTTGGAAGAGCAGGCCCGATGCCTTCGCGAATGTCTTGAGCAAGTGCGATTTGCCCGAAGCCGTCGGCCCCACGATCAGCGCCGAGCCGACGTTGGGAAGCGAAAGGGAGTCGATGCCTTGCTCATGGATGATACGCGAGCGTGCGCATGCCGCGTCGACAGCCAGTCGACTGCTTCGTCTTGGCCGACGACGGTCTTTTTCACCTCGGCCGCAATTTCGGCGAGGCTCTTGTCGTTTCCTCCGTACATGCGCAACCCCTTCCTTGCGTGCAGGATTTTCGTCTGGTCAATCGTAACACTTGTGTTATAATCCTGCTGCTCGTCGTTCGGGCGAGCTTTTGTCTCCATCGTTGAAAGGATTTATGCAGGTGTAAGAAATAGCTTTCGCGCATAGCGCTTTTGCTGCGGCAGGGCTGTCGCATGCTTTGCGTTTCTTGCATCGGCGGATCTTCAGCCGTAATTCTGCATACCTGCATTCTTTCAACATAAGGAGAACTTCCATGGGCTTTTCTTCCCAACCTTTTCCTGACGCTTCTAACGAATCGCGCTTGAGCGCTTCAGGGCGCCCTCTTTCCAAAAACTGGCTTGCAATTATCGCGTTCATTTGGGCTGGTCAGGCCGTTTCCCATGTTCACAAGTTATGCGGCAAGCTTTGCGGCCGTGTGGTATGTCACCGAAACAACGGGCAGTGCTATTCTGCTTTCCATAATGAGTATTTGCGCCTATTTGCCGCAGGGCATTCTTGCGCCTTATGGCGGCGTGATCGCTGATCGATACAACCGCAAGGCGGTCATCATTGTGGCCGATATGGCGGTGGGGCTGGTGTCGCTTGCGCTTGGCGTACTCGTTCTGCTCGGCGACGTGAGCATTGCGGCGATTATGTTCATGGTGATTGCGCGCAGCATTGGTCAGGCGTTTCACGGTCCTGCCATGATGGCGGCCATGCCTATGCTCGTGCCCGAAAAGCATCTCTTGCGCATCAATACGCTCGACATGATGCTCATGAGCGTGGCGGGCATCGTGTCGCCCGCGCTCGGTATCATGCTCTATGGAGGCATCGGTTTTCATGCGGTCATGTTCCTCGATTTCGCCGGTGCCGTGTTAGCCTGCCTCGCACTGGTCAGGGCGAGCATTCCTTCCATCCATAAAGAGAAGGCTGCATGCGAGGAGCGCCATCCGCTGGCCGAGATGAAAGAGGGCTGGGACGCCCTGCGTGACAACCGCGGCCTGTTTTTGCTGATTGTGCTGATTACGCTCGGCATGGTGAGCTTCGGGCCTATGGGCTCGCTCTATCCGCTGATGACGTATGACCACTTTAGCGGCGACGGCTTCATGGCGGCAGTGGCCGAGGCCACGTTTGCGGGCGGTCTGTTCGTCGGGTCGCTTATCATCATGGCGTGGGGCGGCGGCAAGCGCCTTGCGCTGCTGCTGGCTGCATCGTGTGTGGCATTTGGCGTGCTGGCAACTGCATCGGGTCTGTTGGCGCCTTCGATGTTTTGGGTGTTCGCCGTGCTGTGCGTGCTTATGGGCATGGTGTGCGCGTGGTTCAACGGTCCTACGGTCACGTTGGTGCAGCGCAATGTGCCCGAAGAGAAGATGGGTCGCGCGCTCGGCTTCGTCACGGCGGCCATGGGATTGGCGTCTCCTGTCGGCATTGCCTTGGGTGGTATTGCGGCCGAGGCTATTGGCGTGGCGGCATTCTTCGTGGTCGACGGCGTTATCTGCGCGATCATTGGCGTGGTGCTCTATCTTCCGAAAAGCGTTCGCGCGCTCGACGAGTAGAAGTGTCCGAGGCGTGCGCGTTTCTTGCTGCTCAAGCACGAGAGGTCGATATGAGGCCGTTCTTATGGGTCGCAGCCATCGCTGCGACCCCTGAAGGCCTTGAAATTGGCAACTTTTTCGGTTTCTTGAGGAGGCGGCATTCGTTGCGCGGGTGCGTCCTCATAATCCCAGGTCGTAATCTGCCTGCAGTCTTGAGAGCCGTTCGCATCTTCCCCCAACAGGTTCTTTTTGACCATTTTTAGGGGCTTGGCGTCAAGAAAACGAAAATGAATCCAAATCAGCCCCGAAGTCGGGTTGACGTGCCTGCGTTGGGCCGTTTTTCTGCATAGCGTCCATCGGATTGATGGCGGGGCATAGGCGGGCAATGCCGTCGATTCGTGCGCGCGAACGTTGCGCCTTGTGCCGTCCTGCTTCTGCGCCTTGCTGTTGGCTTCGAGTTTCTCGGCATGCTAAGATGCCGTCGTATCTGGCAAGTTAGGCCGCTGATGCGTTTATGCTTGTGAGAGGCGGAAAAGTTGGACGAATTGGTCGTATGGTTTACCGAGCGAATCATTGCCAGCGGCGGCGTTGTGCCTGCGTTCATCGATTACTTTGCAGTTGTCGTAGGTGTGATCACGGGTGCCATGTTCGCATGCGACCGTAAGCTCGATATTGTCGGCACGGTTGTATGCGGCCTGTTCACGGCATATGGCGGCGGCGTATTGCGCGATTTTCTTTTGCAGGATGAAGGCGTGTACTTCATGTCGCATCCGTACCTGTTTCTGCTCTGCGTTTTTCTGTGCGCGTTCGTCTTTTATTTCCGAGGTCTTTTCCGTCACCTTCCCTCGACAATCTTTTTGTGCGACACCCTCTCGGTCGCGCTTTATGCGGTTGCGGGTGCAAGCAAGGCTTTCGACTGCGGGAGCGGTTTCATCATGTCTATCGTCTTGGGCGCCATCGTCGGCGTAGGCGGCGGTGCTATTCGCGATTCCTTTGTTGGCGAGGTGCCGGGAATTTTTCGATCGAGCAACTTCTATGCCGTAGCGGCACTCGGCGGTTCGTTTACGTATGTATTGCTGGTTCAGTTTGGCTCAGACCCGACGGGGGCTGCCATTCTCTGTGTTGCCGTCGTACTTGCGCTGCGCTATCTGAGCGTGTTTTTTGATTGGAAGACTGGCGACGATCCTATTGACCTGACTCCGTACGTCTCGCGTCCGATCAAGAGTTTCGGATACATTGTGCGCGGTCTGTTCTTGGGGGGCGGTAAAAAGGAGCGCCGACATTACGCCCGCTCATTCAGGATGAAAAACGCATCTTCCGAAAAGGCCCAACGGCGGCATGCCCACGAAGAAGAGGATGCCGGCTCGGAGGGGCGAGCGGGAAATGAGGCGGGTTCCAACGATCCGTTGGCGTTTATGCGGTGAGTCGTGCGGCCCCGAAAGCGGCTGTAAGCGCAGAGAATGTATCCGATTCGTGACAGATCGGCATATGAGCCCTCCGAAGGGGCGTATTGCCGCTCTATCGGGTATTATGATGTGTTGCAATTGGGCAACGACGTTGCCTTTTCCGGGAGTCTGCGCAGCGGCTTCCGATGAGACCCTTTGTAACCGTCTTGAAAGGAGAGAGTCTCACCTATGCCTGTTGGCCTAAGTTTGCTTCTTGTTCTGTTTTTCCTTCTGATGAACGCGTTTTTCGTCATGGCCGAGTTTTCGCTTGTCCGCGTGCGTAAATCGCAGGTGGATATGCTGGTCGAAGAGGGCCGGCCCGGCTCGAAATACGCTCAATTGATCGCCAACAACGTCAACGCCTATCTGTCGGCGTGCCAGTTGGGCATCACGCTCGCTTCGCTCGCCCTTGGCTGGTTGGGCGAACCTGCCGTTTCGGCCCTGTTCCACCCGCTTTTCACATTGCTCGGCGTGCCCGACAGCGTGAATTTTGCCGTGTCGGTGGCAATCGGCTTTTGCCTGGTCACCGCATTGCACATCGTGGTGGGCGAGCTCATCCCCAAGTCCTTGGCCATTTTCAGCACTGAGAAGTATGCCCTGTTCACGGCGGCTCCACTGGTGTGGTTCTATCGTCTTACATTCCCGATTATGTGGCTGTTCAATAGCATCACCAACGGCGTGGTGCGCCTGATGGGCCACGATCCGGCCGACGAGCACGATGTTTATACCGAAGAGGAAATCCGCCTGCTGATCGACGAAAGCACCGAAAACGGCCTGATCGATTCTGAGCAGAATGAGTTCGTGGACAACATCTTTGACATTGCGGATAAAGACGTCGAAGCTATCATGACGCCGCGCCCCGATATGGTGTGTCTGGGCCTCGAAGATTCGCTCGAAGAGAACCTGCGTGTGGTCGAAGAGCATAAGTTCACGCGATTCCCCGTGTATCGCAAGGATAAAGACGATATTGTCGGCTTCGTGCACATCAAAGACCTGTATCGCCTGGATGAGCATGCGACCATGGCCGATATTCGCATTCGTCGCATTGTCGCCGCTCCCGAAAGCATGCCGGTGGTCAAGCTGCTTCAGCTGCTGAAGAAGGAGAAGACGAAGATTGCTATTGTCGTTGACGAGCATGGCGGCACGTCCGGCGTCGTCACCATGGGCGATATTTTCGAGGAGATTATCGGCGATTACGACGATGAATACGTGCACAGCAACAATGAGACGCTGACCAAGGTTTCCGACGGACATTACCTGACGACGGGCGCATGTTCAATCGACGATTTTGCCGAAACCGTCGGGTTTGACCCCGATGACTTTCCCGAGTATGAAACATTGGGCGGTCTTTTGCTGGAATCGTTCGACCGTATCCCCGATGTGGGTGATGAGACCACCTATTTCGAGGGCGATACCACGGTGCGTTTCGTCGTGCGCTCCATGGAGGTCCGTCGCATAGGCCAGGTTGAGTTCTGGGTAAGCGTCGAAGAGCCTGGCGACGAGAAGGAGTAGCGGGATCGGCGTATTGCGCTGCCATTTTTGGCATGCGAAGCTCAAATGCTATTGATGAAAAGGCGGCATCCTAGGATGCCGCCTTTTTGCGTCATAAGGAAGAACTCTTCGGCGCCGCCTAGCGATAGTGTTTTATGCATGCGGAAATGAGGCGCACGCAGCCCGTCGGGATGTCTTCAGACGCATCCGCCCGCTCTTCGAGTCTTGGTCTTTGTCCGTTCGTGACCCGATATGGAGCGTCTTTCGATTTCGCGCTCTATTCTGGTGGATCAATTGTGAATTTCTGATAAAATTTGCAGCTTGGAATGAAAGGAATTCAACGAAAACAAGAAAGGGGGCTCTGCATGAACGGAGATCTGATGGATAGCCTGATCGCAATTACGGGCCAAATCAGCGATTTCATGTACACCTACATCCTGGTGTTCCTGCTTATCTTCTGCGCGGTTTATTTCACCATTCGCACGAAGGGCGTGCAAATCCGCTACATCAAGGATATGTTCACCCAGCTTACGGAGAAAAGGCACGTAGAAGGCAAGAAGTCCATCTCGTCGTTCCAGGCACTCATGGTTTCTACCGCTTCTCGCGTTGGAACGGGCAACATTGCCGGTATTGCCACAGCTGTTGCAACGGGCGGTCCTGGCGCGGTGTTCTGGATGTGGATTATGGCGCTGGCTGGTGCTGCCTCCGCATTCGTCGAGTCCACGCTCGCGCAGATTTGGAAGGTGCGCGGCAAGGAAGGCGAGTTCCGCGGCGGCCCTGCCTACTATATCGAGCAGGCTCTCGGCAAGCGTTGGGTAGGCGTGCTCTTCGCCGTCTTGCTTATCATTTGCTACGCATACGGCTTCAACGGCTTGCAGGCTTTCAACATGGCAAGTGCGCTTGAGTATTACATTCCCGACTACGCCACCAACGGCGCGGCTGTTGCTCTGGGCATTGTCCTTGTTGTCATGACGGCGTTCGTCATTTTCGGTGGCTCGAAGCGCATCAGCATCATCACCTCTATCGTGGTGCCCGTCATGGCTCTTGCTTACATCGGCCTCGGTCTGTTTATCACGTTCACCAACCTCGATCAGCTGCCGGCCGTTTTCGCCTACATTGGCGAATCCGCTTTCGATTTCCAGTCGATCTTCGGCGGCTTCGCTGGTTCGGTTGTGGTTCTTGGCATTAAGCGCGGCCTGTTCTCCAACGAAGCAGGTATGGGTTCCGCCCCGAACGCTGCTGCAACTGCAAGCGTCTCTCATCCCGTCAAGCAGGGCTTGGTGCAGAGCCTCTCGGTCTACATTGACACGCTCATCGTGTGCACCTGCTCCGCTTTCATGGTCCTGATTTTCTACGTGCAGTCCGGCGGCACCTTCGGCGAGCTCAACGGCAT
>OIBP01000570.1_pt1 | contig 15140 bp, 19 predicted proteins | sample 1581061 | NCBI WGS metagenome assembly OIBP01 (sample SAMEA3882514, study PRJEB24775) | human gut metagenome | biome: human-associated habitat; feature: intestine environment; material: feces | place: Netherlands | collected 2009/2010 | reverse complement strand
GGCCGCTGCTCGTGCCCCATATCGTGCTCGTGTTCGTCGCCCTTGCCTGTTTCGCCACCTCGGCTGTATCGGCCGCGCTCGACTGGTACCAGCGACGCCTCATGGCGGCCCGCAGCGCCAAGGTGCTCGAGCTGAACACGCCGGCGCTGGACACGCTCGCCCTCATCTCGCGCTCGGCGGGGCTGGTGGGCGTGGCCGTGCTCATCGCCGCCATGCTCATCGGGTTCACGCACCTGGTGGCGCTCTACGCGGCCATGGCGCAGATCGGCACCGAGGGCAACCTGGGCTATCTGGTGCCGCGTGTGGCACTTTCCCTGGCGACGACGGCCGTGTGGTCGGTGTTCTGCGCCCTGTCGTTTCTGGCGCCCTGGGCCGCGTCGGCGAGAACCCGCGACGCTTTGGCCATTGCCGGCCTTGCGGCGGCAGTGCTGCTCATCGCGGTGTCGGCGGGGTAGGGCCATGGGTCTGTTCGTTGCGGGCGTGAACCCGCGCCGCCCGGTGTTCCCATCGGCGAGCCAGCATTTGGCCGACGCTGTCGGCCGCCGCGCGCTGCTCGGCGCCGTCTCGGGGCACCGGAGCCTGAGCGAGGGGCTTCTCGTGACCGCGGACGGCCGGCTGGAGCTGTACGCTGTGGCCGACGAGGGCTGCGACGCCTACGATATCGCCGCCGGACTTTTCGGCGCTGTGGCGGAGGGGGAGGTGGCCGGCGCGCTCTATTTCGCCGAGGGGATCGATGCCGCCTCTCACCTGTTCGCCGCCTTGTGCGGCCTGGACGAGTTCGCTCGGGGATCCCGGGAAAGCGCGTCGCTTCCCGGGGCATGCGACGGGCTTGCCGCTGCGGGAGAGCTGTCGCAGCCGGGAGGCCGCGGGGCTCTCGGCGCGCCGGGCTTGCCGGACGCTCTGGCCGCCTGTTGGGCGCGCGCCCTGTCGGAGGCGCGGAAGGCGGCCACGCTGGGCGATGCCCTGACCCGGCTCGCTGCGGCGGCCTCCGGTCTGTCCAGCGCCTTGTCCGCGGCGGATGCGTCCGCCTCGACGGCGGCGCTGGCCGAGACGGCCGTGGAGCTGGCCCGGCGCGTGTTCGGCCATCTCGAGCGCCGGTGCGTGCTTGCTGCTGGCGCGGGCGATTTCTCGCTGGCCCTCGCTGGCGCGTTCCTCGGCGCCGGCGTAGAGCGCTTCCAGGTGCTCGGCGATGGGAACTGCGAGGAGGCCGCCCGCGTGCTCGGCGCGCCCGTGGCCGATCCCCAGCTGCTCTCGGCGCTGCTCGTCGATGCCGATATCGTCTTGGCGGAAAGCGCTGTGGAAGGCGCCTCGCTCGATCGTCGCCTCATGAAGGGCGTCGTCCGCCTGCGACGGGGCCGGCCGATGCTGCTCGTCGACGCCAGCGCGGATGGCTCGCTTATCGATCATCGCGTCGCCTCCCTCGATGGCGTCTTCCTCTACACCGTCGCCGATCTGGCCGCCATCACCCGCGACGCCCCTTGGGCGCGCCTGGGCACCGACGACGCCCGCGAGCTCCTTTTTGCCGATGCAGTTCGCACTTTCGCCCTGCAGATGGGTTAAGGCGCGCGTCCTCATCTCCCGCGGCGTCCTTCCAACCTAGCCCGTTCAGGCGATTCCTGCGGAAAGCGCTCTGGGTATCCTTGAAACCACCTTGCGGCCGAACGCGCGGCAAACCTGCCGTCGAGCCTGCGGCACGTGAGCCGTCAGCCTGAGGCCGCGTCCATGCGTGGGAGAGGAGACCCCGACATGATCGTATCGTGGATGACCACGAACCAATGCAACCTGAAGTGCGTCCACTGCTACCAGGACGCCGAGGAGGCCACCGAGCGCGAGCTTACCACCGACGAGGCGAAGAAGATGATCGACGAAATTGCCCGGGCGGGCTTCAAGATCATGATCTTCTCCGGCGGCGAGCCGCTTCTGCGTCCCGACATCTACGAGCTGGTGGCCCATGCGGCCTCCCGCGGGTTGCGCCCGGTGTTCGGCAGCAACGGCACGCTCATCACCGACGAGGTGGCCTGCCGCCTGAAAGAGGCCGGCGCGGCCGCCATGGGTATCTCCGTGGACAGCCTGGATGCCGCCAGGCACGACAAGTTCCGCGGCCTTCCCAATGCCCACGCCCTCACCATGGCCGGCATCGAGGCCTGCAAGCGCGCCGGCCTGCCCTTCCAGCTGCACACCACCGTGGTCGATTGGAACCGCGATGAGGTGTGCGCCATCACCGACTTCGCCGAGGAGATTGGCGCTGTCGCCCATTACATCTTCTTCCTGATCCCCGTCGGCCGTGGCGAGTACATCCAGGAGACGAGCCTGGAGGTGCTGGAAAACGAGGCGCTTTTGCGCGAGATCATGGAGAAGTCGGCGGAAGTGTCCATTGACGTGAAGCCCACCTGCGCGCCACAGTTCACCCGCGTGGCGAAGCAGCTCGGCATCGACACGCGCTTCACCCGCGGCTGCCTGGCGGGGCTCACCTACTGCGTCGTGGGCAGCGAGGGTATCGTGCGCCCCTGCGCCTACATGACCGAGGAGGCCGGCGACGTGCGGACGCAGCCCTTCGACGAGATTTGGAAGACGAGCCCGGTGTTTGAGCGCCTGCGCACCCAGGCCTATTCCGGCGCCTGCGGAAGCTGCGACTACAAGGACGGCTGCGGCGGCTGCCGGGCCCGTGCCGCCTACTACCACGACGGCGACATCCTAGCCCAAGACGACTACTGCGCCCACGGCCAACAACTCGACGTTCATTCGGCTATTGCCGAATGAACGTCCTGACGCTGCGGTTCCGACAGGCACCTGATCTGGCCCCTTGTTTTGGGCTCGGCGCGGCACGAAGGCCGCTTGGCCCAAAGGCGGGGCCATATCAGGCACCTGTCGCAACCTCGCTGACTTCCTTGGGCGAACCTGTGAGTTTTTGTATAGAAAGGATTTTGTTTTGAAGAAGTTTGTACTGTGCGCTGCCACCGCGGCGCTTGCTCTGGCGTTGGTCGGTTGCGGGCAACAGGGGAGTGAGGTTCCGGCGGGCAGTGCGCCCCAGCAGGAGCAGGCGACCGAGGCCCCCGCTGCCGAGGCTCCCGCAGCGGAAGCAACGGCGCCCGGTCCGGTCACCTTCACCGACGATGCGGGCAACGAGGTCACCGTGGACAACCCCCAGCGCGTGGTGGCCTGCATGGGCAGCTTCGCGAACGCCTGGGAGCTGGCTGGGGGCACGCTTGTGGGCGTCTCCGATGATGCGCTCCAGGCGGCCGGTTGGACCATCCAAAGTCCTGATGTGGCCACTGTGGGGGACTTCTCGGCAGTGAACTTGGAGGCCATCATGGCGCTTAACCCCGACTTCGTCATCATGACGAGCGGCACCGGCGGCCGCGGCGGCGATTCCAGCCAGGCCGATCTGCGCGACGCGCTCATCGGCGCGGGCATTCCCGTGGCCTACTTCGAGGTGACCACCTTCGACGACTACGAGCGCCTCATGCGCACCTTCACCGACATCACCGGGCGCGCGGACCTCTACGATCAGAACGTCGCGAAGGTGGCCGAGGCCATCGACGCCGTCATGGCCCAGGTGCCGGCCGAGAACCCGCCGACGGCGCTCGTGCTTACCACGTTCTCCGGCGGCACCCGCGTGCAGAGCTTCGGCACCCAGACCGGCGCCATGCTGGCCGACCTCGGCGTGAACAACCTTGCTGACGAGAATCGCAGCCTTCTGAAAGATTTCAGCCTGGAAGCGGTCATCGAGATGGATCCCGACTTCATCTTCGTCATCCCCATGGGCAACGACACCGAGGCGGCCATGCGCAACCTCGAGGAGGCCACGGCGGCCAATCCGGCGTGGTCGAGCCTGTCCGCCGTGCAGAACGGCCGCTACATCACCCTGGACCCGACGCTGTACCTCGCAAAGCCCAACGCCCAGTGGGATGCGGCCTACCAGGGGCTCTTCGATAACCTTTACGGGCAGAACTAGCGGCGGAAGATGCCTTGCGCCATGGGTTCTGTCTCCCGCAACATCATCGTCGTGGCCGCGACCGCCGTCCTTCTTGCGGCGGCCACGGCGGCGGCGGCCACGCTCGGCGCCTCCTCGGTGAGCCTGCCGGAGTTGGCGGCGTGGCTTGTCGGCGGCGATGTCTCCGATATGGCCCGCAACATCTTGGAGAACGTCCGCGTGCCGCGGGTGCTGGCGGCGCTTCTGGCCGGCGCGGCCCTGGCCACCTCCGGCGCGCTCATCCAGGCCTGCCTGGACAATCCGCTGGCGAGCCCCAACGTCATCGGCGTGAATTCCGGCGCTGGTCTCGCCGTGCTGCTGGCCGCCTCGCTCGTCCCCGGGGCGCTGTGGCTCACGCCGCTGGCGGCCTTCGCCGGGGCGCTGGCGACGGCGCTCATCATCTTTGCGCTGTCGCTGGGCACGGGCTTAAGCCGCCTGACCGTGGTGCTCGCCGGCATCGCCATCACCACGGTGTTCGGCGCGGGCATGAACACCATCCTCATCGTGGATCCGGACGCCTACGTCGGCTCGTCTACCTTCCTCGTGGGCGGCCTGTCCGGGGTGCTCATGCGCGATCTGGCGTGGCCGGCTGCCTACATCGCCGTGGGCCTGGTGGCGGCGCTGGCGGGGGCGGCGAAGCTGAACATCCTCTCGCTCGGCGACGAGGCCGCCCACAGCCTGGGCGTGAACGTGCGCGCCGTGCGCCTGGGGATGCTCGCCGTGGCCGCGGTGCTCGCCGGCGCGGCCGTGAGCTTCGCGGGGCTTATCGGGTTCGTGGGGCTTGTGGTGCCGCACCTTATGCGCTTCTTCGTCGGTCACGACAACCGCTGGGTGGTGCCGGTCTCGGCCTTGGCCGGGGCGGCCTTCGTCGTGGGCTGCGACCTTTTGGCCCGGGTGCTGTTCGCCCCCTACGAGCTGCCCGTGGGCATCCTTCTGGCCTTCATCGGCGGCCCCTTCTTCATCTACCTCATCCTGAAGAACAAAGGAGGCGGCCTTGACTGAATGCGTTATCCGGGGCGAGAGAACGCCGTCGTGTGCGCGTCCCGCCGACGTTGGGGTGTGCTCGCCGGAGTGCGCCATCCGTTACGAGGGCGTCTCGTTCTCCTACAAGCCGGGCGTCCCCTTCATGGAGGGGCTTTCCGCCGCCATCCCCGCCGGCGCGGTGACGAGCATCGTCGGTCCCAACGGCTGCGGGAAATCGACGCTGGTGAAGTTGGCCGCCGGCCTTTTGCGCCCTGTGGAGGGGCGGGTGGAAGTGGCCGGCCACGACACGGGTGAGCTGGCCTCGCGCGAGCGGGCGCATCTGATGGCCGTGCTGGCCCAGAGCTCGCGCGTGCCTCCCATGACCGTGGAGGCCCTGGTGGCCTGCGGCCGCCATCCGCATCTGGGATGGGGCGGCCGCCTCGGCCCCGACGACCGCGCGGCCGTGGAAGCCGCTATGGAACGGGCCGGCGTCGCGCGCTTTCGCAGCCACGACCTGCACCAGCAGCAGTACAGCCGGGATCAGAGCCAGCCAGAACGCCTTGTTTTTGATACGGACGCGCCAGTTGATATTCATGTATATTCCTCCTTTGTGGAATGGTTCGCAGGGCAGCCCGGCCCATGCTCCAGAATCTGAATTCTGGTCTCATGGTCGTGCAGCTTGGAGTCCTGCATTTCTTCATGTTCCCACAGCCGCCTGTGGGATGCGTGGTTGCTCGCCGACACATCCGTCAGCCTTTCGTCCAAGGTGTCGAATTTGTCGTTGAGCTTGGTCAAGGTGGTGTTCAGTCGAATCATAGGCGCGGTCACAGTGCCAAGCAAACCCAGCAGCACAACGATCACGCCCACAACGCCCCATTCGGTCATTGCCTCCACCTCCCAACTATGCAGCGGTCTTGTACTCGATGGCAGCCTTTTTGCACAGGGTGGTGACATGCTCGGCATCGCCCGCGCTGATCTGACCGATTTCGATGTACTGCGCCGTCTTGGCGGCATCAATGTACCTGCTGCGGTAGTAGCCAGGGGCAACGAGGTCAAGCTGCTGGGCCAGATTGTACACCGCCATGGCCTGCACATTGCTGGCGTAGTCGATGACGATCTTTATCAGGCCGCGGCTGTCGGTGGTCTGGTCACGCAGCCCGGCGCCAGCCTTGGCATCGTCCACACTAATCCAGCCAGTGACCTTGCCGTACTTGCCCACATTGCTGGTGCTGTTGGTAATGCGCACACGGCCATTGACCACCTCGGTGCCCCACAGGTAATAGGTGCCCGTGCGCACCCCGGCGATAGCCAGCGAAGCACTGGCAATGTACAGGTTGGCGCGCTCCAGATGCAGTGCCATCCCCGCCCGCAGGGCATCGCCCACCACGGTAACGCCACCGGCCAGCCGCTTGTTGACCTCCTTGGCCAGCCAGATGAACTTGCCGCCAAGGTACGGGCCGGGGCAAGCGGTGCTGGTAAAGTAGCTGTGCTTGGTAAGGTTGCCGCGGGCATCGCCGGTGTAGTTGAGGCCATTCTTCAGTGCGGGGTTGCGCTGGCAGATGTCCACGCACAGTTTTACCAGCGCCTCCAGCGCTGCATCAGAGACATGCCACTGCCCGCCAATCTGGTCGTTGGCAACCTCCACGGTAATGGCCCTGTGGTCGTTGGCGGGGCTGCTGCTGCACCAACTGCGGTCTGCCTCGTGGCACAGCAGCGCAATGCCGCCGTCACTGGAAATCGCATAGTTGCTGGACATTTGGCGGCTGGGCTTGGCCTCCATGGCAGCGATCTGCTCCAGCGTCAGATTGCCCGCCATGTGGTGCGGGGTGATTTTGCTGACAGCGTACTTGCGCGGGCGGTTGCAGCTTGGTGAAATGCAAGTCAGGTCTACGAAAGAGCAATCACTCATCGTCCTCAACCCCCTTGCCGTTGCTGGTCTCAGCATCGCATTCAGCAGTGATGTCAACGCCGTTTTCAAGTTCCTTGTCGGTCATGGTCTGTCGCTCCTCTCGGTAAAAATTTGTATAAAAAATCGGCAGCCCTGCCGCAGTGGCTGGGTTGCCGATTTCTTATTGAGTTGTCGCCCTACGCTTCAAGCGCGGGCCGGGATAGTACGAATTCATCCAGCATCTTTTCAAGAAAAGCATCGCTGGTAACATCCTTGAACAGCCCCCGGTAGCTGGTGATGACGCTCAACGCATAGTCAAGATCAATCTCACCCGCAGCATAGGCATCCTGCACATACCGTAAGTGCTTTTTCATGCCGAGGGTGGTCTGCCGGCGCAGTTCGATTTTGATCGGGCTGATTTTCCGCCCCACGAATTCCACCGGGTTTCCGATGGGAATGACGGCGGTTTTCTGGTTCAGATTCAGCCCAAGGTTTGTTTGCAGGTAGTTGTCCACTTCCTCCACAAGTTCCCACGCGGCGGCCTTGCCCTCGATGATTGCGCCCATATCATCCATGTACCGGGCGTAATACGGCGCACACAGCTCCCGCTTGATGTAGTGATCCGCAGGTGTCATAACCACATTGGCCGTCATCTGCGATACCAAACTGCCTACCTGCATCCCGCGGCCCGCAATGCGTTCCGCTGTGGTAACATCGGTGCAGTGCAGCGGCAGCCCCAGCGGGCGGCCATCGCAGCGGATAGCGCGTTCAAAGAACCACATCATGTCGGCATCATCCAGCGGGCGGCCCAGTTCCCGCAGCTGTACTTCGGTAGGAATACGAAAGAAGAACTTTGTAATGTCCATCTTCACAAAGTACCAGTCGCCGGGTTTGGCCGCAGCCTCTCGCATCCAGCCCTGTATCGTGTTTGCACACCGAACAGGACCCTTCCCGGGAACGCTGCCATAACTGTGTTCGTAGAACGACTTGCTGTAAATCGGCCACGTCACATTGTACGCAGCGCAGTTTACAACGCGGTCATAGAACGGCAGGCTGCTGATGATTCGTTTCTTGGGGTAATACTCATAAAATTGGTGAAGCGGCCCCGTCTGGTACTCATGCCATTGAAGCCGATTCACCGCATCGATCAAATTATCCTCAAGGAGATTGGTGTACTCAAGCACACAATCCTGATAGCGCTTATGTTTTCGCGCCAGCAAATAACCATCATACATATTGTCGAATGTTGCAAACTGCTCAAAAATATGTCTGTGTTTTTCCAATCTAAAGCCACCCCTTGAGGTTCGCAGCCCCGCAGGTGCCGTATGGAGGTATGCCATCGGAACACCGGCAAAGCTGCTAAAATTTAAAGGCCGCAGCTTTTACCCTGCAACCAAGGAGACCAGCCCCTTTATCCCTCTGTACTGAGAGCAAGCCCGCGAGCTTGCAATATCTGACTATGAGGTAAAGCGGCGCGGAAGCCAATGTTCGTCCTCGAATTCGAGCGCGGGTTGTTGCCGTTGAACGAAGCCAAGCCATAGGAAGAGTTGTTCCAGTTGCCGCCCGAATAGAAAGCGCGTCACGGCTGATACCCTATGTCTTCGGCTGGCTCTTGATGGTTTTAAGCCAACCGCCGAGCATCTTTCCGATTTCGACTGCCATGCCGCTCCAGACCTCGTACTTCTTCATCGGGAGAAATCCGAGTTCATGGCTCAACCGCAGATAAGCCCGCAGCTTTGCCACTTCCACATCCAGATCCTGCAAGGTAGTCTTTTTGTAGTATTTCTTCTGCGCCTCAATCGTGCGCTCCAGCATGGTGTCCATGCAGCGCTTGATGTCGGTGCAGAGAGCAAACTTTTCAGACTTCGGATACTGCGCAAGGGCTCCGTACCCATACTGCATCATGTCAAAGACTTTCTGCATGATTTTAAGTTCTTCGGCCATTGTCAGCACCTCCAGCCCACAGGGCATTATATAGCTTTTTCCCGCCCGGCGGGTCGTTTTGGTAGATTCTGTCGGAAAAATCGCAGAAAATACCCAAAATCCGAAAAATCAATTTTATAAACCGGCCCCTTCGGGGCCGGACTGAGGGAATCTCTGTGCGCGGCTATCCCGCAATCTCTCTGCTGCCCAAGACCGCGCTATCGCGCGGTCTTCAGTGCGCAGTTACGCAGTGGGCAGTTTTACAAAAGCGGCGCGGAAGCCAAGGCCCGCCCACGAATACGAGCGCGGGTCGCCGCCGTAGAACGAAGCCAAGCCATAGGAAGAGGTGCCCCAGCTGCCGCCCGAAAAGAAAGCGCGTTCGGCATCGAGGTTGCGGAACCAGCACTGGTGACCCGCCTTAGCGCACAAATCTGTGGCCTTGTACGGCAGCATACCAAGGCACTGCAATACCAGCTTGGCGGCATCACTGATCGTGCTGTCGCAGGTGATAGCAGCAAAGCTGCAGCTCGGCCAGTCGGAATCTTTGTTGCGGGTGGTAATGGTCTTGGACCACTGGATGTGCCCGCTGACGATGTCCAGCTTGACGGAGTTGGCTGTAGTGCCGCTGCCGTCCGGGGTGATGTAGCTGCCGTCATCAGCGCTGATAGCCATCCACTTGGTGCTGCTGGTACCTTGCGAGTTGGCAGCGTCTGCGCCATTGTTGTTGGCCATGACCTGCAGCTCACCGTACACAGTGCGGACACCACCGGCCCACTCCCACACATCACCGACAGGGTCAGCAATACCGCTGGGGCTGTTGTCGTGGTACCAAGTCAGCGGTCCGGTGCCGGTAGCGGTGCGTCCGGTCTTGCCACTGTCGTCATAGGTCTTGATAGCCTTGTAGAACTGCTCCGAACTGTGCTTGCCGTAGTTGTTGTTGCCCAGCGGGATAAAGCCCTGCATCTCGCAGATGCGCATCAGCAGACCCCACTCCATGCGGGTCATGCAGTGCCAGCCGTCACCTTTTGCCTCGCAGTAGCTGCGGGCCAGGTCAAAGTTCATGCTTGCGGCAGGGTCAACGCCGGGCAGACTGTACGCACGGCCATTCTGCACGATGTTCAGATACTTGGAGATGTAGATCTCGTCCACTTCCTGCCCGTTGATGATAAACGCCGGGAACAGTGCGGTGGATTCGCCCATACCCAGCTGGGCATAGGTCATCTTCGGGATGCGGACCATAACGCTGGGCTTGCCGGCGTTGTCCAGAAGGATCTCATTGTTCGGGCAGACCGCTTTCAGTGCGGTTGCCATCAGGTCAAAATTATCAGCCATAGGGGTTTACCTCCTTACTCGATGCTCCACAGCGTCAGCGTCACGGTGTTCATGTCCAACGGCAGCGGCTCCCTTGCGGTTGTCTGCTGCGGGGTATGGCTACCGTCTGCATCGTCTGCCGCCTCGCCGGTGGTCGTCTCCGCCGCCGTGGCAGGCACTTCCTTGTACTGGCGGGGCGGGATGTCGATCTGGGCTACATAGCTGCGCCCGGCAGCAGCGCCGATGCACAGCGCCCCGTCCTCGTCAAAGCACACATCAATGTGTACGGCGTAGTCTTCCTCGCGCTTGGCAAGGTTCAGGGTCAGGTCATCGTCAAAGGTGATCTTGGTCTTGTTCACCTCGTAGTCGATTTTCTGGCCGGGGTTCTTCTCAACGATAATCATTTCATGTACCCTCCGATCACAATGTAGTTGATGGTGGCAGCGGTGGCGCTGCCGGTGTAGGCGACCTTAAAGCCGTTGGACAGCTGGTCGCTAACCTCGATCTGACCGAGGTTGCCTTTCACATTGCTGGCCTCGGTGATGACGATATAGTCACGGCTGGGGCGCTGCATCTGCAAGGCCACAGTCTTCTGACTGTTGTTGAACGGGTACGGCTTGGCGGTGTTCGTCAGGTTGATGCTGCCGCGCTCCACATCCCAGCCCATCTGGCGGGCGTAGTTCAGCAGCAGGCCATAGCAGGCAAACAACTCCCAAATGCCGTCCTCTTGGTTGGTAAAATGTGCCGCATCCTGCGGCGTACCCTGCTGCATCACAGTGCCGGCGCGGGTGATCTGGTAGGTGCCGTCATCGTTCTTCGTGATGTTGAAGCAGTTGCTCGGATTCGTCACATGGTCTTTCCACGGGGTAGGATTATACATTTCATTTCACCTCCTGCTCGGTCACGGTAAAGTCGAACCAGTACAAGATGCCCGTCTGCCCGGTGTTGACCGTGATGCTGCAATTCTGATGTGCCCACAGGGCGTTGTCAGAGTTGTACAGCTCCACGCGGGTAACGGTCAGTGGGGTGCTCTCGGCACTGATGGTCAGCTGCGCCCGCACCGTGCCGTTGGGCAGCACCGCCACATCGGACAAGTCCGTTTTGATGTAGGTATTGCCGACACGGTACTTGGCATAAGCGACACGCCGCTTGATGTAGTTCCGAAGGTCGGTAAACCCTGCACTGTCAATCATGGGTCATACCTCCTAAAAAAGTGATCCCGGCTCCAGCCCGCAGGGGGTAGCCTCAAAGCCCGCGCTCCCGCTGGCTGTGTCGGTCATAAGTACGCCGTCAAGGATAGACCCCTGCACTGCCGCAGCGGGGTGTGTACCCACCGTAGCATAGCCCGTCATGGGGCTTGTATAGGTCTGTCCATCTTCGGCTGTGGCAACGGCCACATTTTCCCCGGCGATAACGCCCTGCACGGCAGGAGCCGGGAATGTGCCAGCAGTCGGCTGGCCTGTCAGCGGCATGGTGTACGCCTCGCCGCCGTGCTCGGTCTCCACCACTACAGGGAAATTGTAGATAGCTCCCTCCCTGGCCTGCACCGGATAGGTACCGCACAGGCGGGCCGTGTACACGCACCATCCGCAGCCTGTGCGGATCTCGAAACGGTGTGTGCTGCGGAACATGATGCCGTCCAGATGGCTGCGCAGACTTTTGTACAGGTTTACCGCCCGCAAAAGGTCTGTGTTGTTCACCGGCACGGCGGGGGTCGATGCGTCCAGTACAATGCGGAATGTGTAGGGGTTGCCGCCCTCCACATAGTCGAACCATTCTTCCACGATGCTCTTGGGGTACACCGATTGAATGGCCGCCTCAACAGCGCCCTTGGTGCCAAGGTGACGGTGGATATAGAAGCTGGATTTCAGCAGTGCCCGCTTCGTTTCCAGCGGGTAGTCATAGCCGTACCAGTCCACCTTGAAATCGTAGGCCAGTATGTCCAGCAGTGCTTCATCCAGTTCGTCAATGCGGGGATAGATGGCCGCTTTCTCGATCTCGCTCATGCGGTCCGAAAGTTCTTCAGCCACAACCTGCCCCAGCGCTATCATGCGCCTGTCATTGCGCAGTACGGGCGGCAGCGCCCGCAGGAACTCCTCGGCGGTGGGGGTATTACTCATCTTCATACCCTCCGCTCGTCACGGTGCGGCCACGCAACTTACCAACCTGCGGCACGGTATCCGTCAGGTCGGCCAGCGCCACACGCCCGCTGGCATCGGTAGCCACATTGCCGCTGCGCAGCTCTGTGTAGACAGGGCTGCGGATAACAACGCGCTTTACACCGTTCACCATCATACGGCGGGTCAGTTCGCTGGGGTTGATGTCCCGGCCCAGCTTGCCGGCCTGCCATTTCACATAGGCATCCACGGCGGCGTTGACCTCGCTCTGCACATCAGCGTCAGACGGGCCGCCGCGGTTCAGATAGTAGGTCGTGTCAATATCGTACTCCACCGTTTCGGGGTCTTCCACCAGTACATGGTCGGTCAGCGGGCGGGTTTCATCGGCGTTGCAGGCAGCCAGCACGGCATTCTTTACTTCCCGCCCGGCAATCGTGCCGTCTTCCATCAGAACATATATGCGCACCTCGCCGGGGGTTGGGCTGTTGGGCAGAACATCGGCAATGTCATTGCTCACGGCTTTAGCCTTGGCAATGTAGCCGCCTTTCGGCCCGGCAGTGGAATAGTTGTCCTCACTCTGGCGCAGCTGCTCGTAGAACTCGTCATCGGTGGGGGCAGCGCTGCCGCCGCCGCTCTCGGTCAGGTTGGTGCAACTGGTGTAGTAGTCGAACACATCCACAATGGTGGCGATCTGGCCTGCAAGGTAGCCGTTTCCCGCTGTGCCGGCAGTCATGCACTCGGCTGTCACATCGCCGTGGGTCTGCCCGGCTGCAATGTAGCGGTCCTCCACGGTAGCCCAGAACATATTCTGCCCATTGCTCACGCGCGTACCTTTCGGGATCAGCACAGCGCTGGTCTGCGCCTCGCTGATATTAAACCGCATCGTCACGGTGGAGGAGGTCGCGGCCGGGCGCGTATGCTGGTAGAACAACTCGCCCAGGGCATCAAGGTTCGCGCCCTCGGCGCGGCTCGGTATGTTCTGGTTTCCCGCATGGTTCAGATACACCCTTTCCTGCAAAATGATGCTTGCGACCCATGCAATAAAAATGCGTTCCGGGCTGCTGGGCTGGGCGCTGTGGCCGACAATAGCCTCATAGGCATCCACGAGCGCGGCCTCCAGCTTGGTCGTGTCGGTGTCCACGAACTGATACAAGGGGTTTCTACTCATCTCGGATATTCACCTCCACGGTTGGGATTAGATGCGCCGGGTCGTTCGGGTCAATCTCAAAGGTCGCCTGCACAAACTCGGCGCGGGGCTCGCCCTCCTCTATGGCTTCTTTGAGGTCTGCCACCATCAGTGTAGGGGCAACCGTAATCGGCTTGTCGATCCAGCTCCCCGTCAGGCCGATGCCCCGGTGCAGGGGTATGTCGCCCTTGCGGGTCTGGATGATGCACTTGATGTTCTGCAGCACGCTTGTTACGGTGTCGGTGCAGTTCAAAAGCAGTTCATCGTCCGGCAGGGCGCTCACAAGGTAACTCATTTTCAGCCCTCCTTACTGCGCCAGATATTCCATCAAGGTCACACTGACGGTGCAGTGCGTCCATGTTCCGTCCTTGTCGGTGTGCTTCATCTTGATGGCCATACTCTTGATTACCCAGCGCCATTTCCCGTACACGGTCCGGCCCAGCACCATGGGTACCGGCTGTCCGCTGCGGATGTAGCCCCACAGTATGTTGATGGCACTCTGCGGATACACGCCCAGATACTCGGACAACTCAATATCAAAGGTAAGCTGGTCCGGATCCATGCCGGTGTACTCAAGGCAGGCGCTGTTGTTGTGGCGCTGGTGGATGGCGTACCGGGTGGATGCGCTCTCCACAAAGTTGCTTACGGTCATCACCGTATCGGAACTGACCTGAAAGATAAGGTCTCCAAGGCAGCCGACAATCATGTTTTAATCGCCCCCAGTATCACACCATCGCCGTTAAAGGTCGGCAGATACAGGCACGCCACGGTCTCATTGACCTTTGGCAGCCAGTAGTTCACCTTGGCCCCATGACTGTGGGCGGTTTCATAGCTGGTATGCACCTTGCCCTCACTGTCTGTCCATGTGGTCGGCGTTTTGGTGGTATTTTTCACTGTGCAGTCACCGTCAACATCGTGGTCGTGCTTGCCGGCAGTGGCAACTGTAACAATTTCCCCGGTTCGCTGCAAAACAGGCAGCCAGCCGGATACGATGTTCTCGTCCTTGAAAATGACGCGGGCGGCCAGATTGGCCTTATCGACAGCCGACACGGTGCCGATACGCAGTCTGGTTACTTCATCAGCCATCAATATCCCTCCAGTATCCTGCGGCCTGTAACGGTTGTTGTAAAGCCGTTTTCGTTGATTGTGTGCTTTGCCTGTGTGCAGATATAGCGTCCATCCCAAAAGCCGTAGCCTTTGACACGGATACCCACACCGGCCACATACCAAACATGGCCTGTGTGGGTAAACTGTACTGTCTTAGAAAATTTGTTGTGCAGCCGAAGGTGCTTTTCAGCCATCGTTTTGGCTTCGGCCACGCTGCCAACCTTGGCGTAGAGTTCCAACTGCTGGTTAGTCTTGGCGTCCTCGTCATAGTCTTCGGTGTAGGCCGTGTACTCAATGCAGGCACCTGTGGCGGGCTCAACATAGCTCACACGGCAGCTGGCGTACTTTGTGTCGGCAGTCTTGGTTTCCAACTTCCACTTGGTAAAGCTGGTATCGCGGTAATCCGCCTCAATCACAACAGGCCGCTGCTCGTAGTCGCTCTGGTCGTAGATGACCAGTTTGCCTTTGGTGGCCTTGATGTTCAGCCCCGCATTGGTGCAGAGCCGCTGCAAAAAGGTGATGTCGCTGGTCTTGCTTTGCTCCACGCGGTCATAAAAGGGGTCGTTCGGCGTATCGAAGAAATATCCCATGCCGTTCGCCCCTGCAATTTCTGCAAGGATCGCGGATAGGCTATAATTCTCCCACGCCTTGGATTTTTTGGTCTGGCGTATC
>OIBP01000534.1_pt1 | contig 15970 bp, 9 predicted proteins | sample 1581061 | NCBI WGS metagenome assembly OIBP01 (sample SAMEA3882514, study PRJEB24775) | human gut metagenome | biome: human-associated habitat; feature: intestine environment; material: feces | place: Netherlands | collected 2009/2010 | reverse complement strand
CCGCGCATTGCGCAGGTTGCAGAGTGTCTGGCCGGTGCCAACTGCGGCGGCTGCGGCTACGCCGGCTGTGCCGACTACGCCAAGGCCATTGTTGAGGACGGTGCCCCCACCTTCAAGTGTGCGCCGGGCGGCGATAAAGCCACCGATGCCATCAACACCATCATGGGCAATGCTACCGATGACCGCCCCAGCCTGCGCGCCACCGTGATCTGCGCGGGCGGCGAGAACTGCGGCACCCGCTTTGACTATCAGGGCATCCAGACCTGCGCCGCTGCCAACGGCATTGCCGGCGGTCCCAGCGCCTGTGCCTATGGGTGTCTGGGTCTGGGTGACTGCACCCGCGCCTGCAAGTTTGACGCCATCCATGTCATCAACGGCGTGGCGGTCGTTGACCGCGAAAAATGCACCGGCTGCACAGCCTGCACCGTTGTCTGCCCGCGCCATGTCATCCAGATGAAGCCCATCGCCCCGCAGCCTGCGGTCAAATGCTCCAACAAGGACAAGGGCGTTCTGGTCAACAAGACCTGCAAGGTCGGCTGCATCGCCTGCGGCCTCTGTGTGCGCAACTGCCCGAATGAGGCCATCTTCCTGAAGGACAATGTAGCCGCCATCGACTACACCAAGTGCAACGGCTGCGGCACCTGCGTTTCCAAGTGCCAGAAGAAGGCCATCCAGTGGGTCGAGGGTACCCCGCGCCCCATTGACGCCCCCGTGCCTGAGCACGAAGTCTTAAAGACCCGCGTATAATCCAAGGTAAGCACCCCTGCGCTCCCCGCCGATAAGGCGGGGAGATTTTTTGTTTTACCCGTGCTTTCATCCAGCTCTGTAGGGAGGGGTCTTGACCCCTCCGTGCGGTGTTATTGCTGCAGCGTAGCGGCTGCCGCCAAGTTTTGCGGAGGGGTCAAGACCCCTCCCTACAAACCATATTGCAGAGGACGGCACCCCCGACGCCCTACAAATGCCGCCCAATAAAAAATTTCTCAAATTATTTTTGAAAAGACCGAGACAAATTCCTAAAAATATGCTATACTATGCTTGAGATAACAACCGGAAACCGTATTTATCAGGAGGTTTGCAGCTATGGAAATCACCAAAGATATTTTGTATGTCGGCGTCAACGACCACCTTGTTGACCTGTTTGAGGGCCAGTACGACGTGCCCAACGGCATGGCCTACAACTCGTACCTGATCTGCGACGACAAGGTCGCCGTCATGGACAGCGTCGATGCCCATTTTACCGACGAGTGGATCACCAAGATCGCCGCCGCACTGGGCGAGCGCACGCCCGACTACTTGGTCGTGCAGCACATGGAGCCTGACCATTCCGGCTCCGTCGCCGCGTTCGCGCAGGCGTACCCCGGCACGACCATCGTCGCGTCCGCCCAGGCGTTCAACATGATGAAGGCCTATTTCGGCACCGACTACGCGGACCGCCGCGTCGTCGTCAAGGAGGGGGACACCCTGCCGCTGGGCACCCACACGCTGCACTTTGTCACCGCGCCGATGGTCCACTGGCCCGAGGTCATCATGACCTATGACGATGCAGACAAGGTCCTGTTCAGCGCCGATGCGTTCGGCAAGTTCGGCGCACTCGACGTGGAGGAGCCGTGGCTGCCCGAGGCCCGCCGCTACTTCATCGGCATCGTCGGCAAATACGGCGTGCAGGTGCAGGCCGTGCTGAAAAAGGCCGCCGCGCTGGACATCGAGACCGTCTGCAGCCTGCACGGTCCCGTCCTGCACAAGGAGCAGCTGGGCGATGTGCTGGCCGCCTACGACGCCTGGAGCGCCTACCGCCCCGAGACCGAGGGTGTGCTCGTCGCCTACAGCAGCATCTACGGCCACACTGCCGAGGCTGCCAACCGCCTGGCCGAGGCCCTGCGCGAGAAGGGCGTGGAGACGGTTGCCATGGACCTGGCCCGCTGCGATATGGCCGAGGCCGTCGCGCAGGCATTCCGCTTCAGCAAGCTGGTACTGGCCACGCCTACCTACAACGCCGATGTATTCCCCTTCATGAAGGAGTTCCTCCATCACCTGACCGAGCGCAACTACCAGAACCGCACGGTGGCCTTTATTGAGAACGGCTCCTGGGCGCCGATGGCCGCCAAGGTCATGACCAAAATGCTTGAGGGCAGCAAGAACCTGACCTACGCCGCCGCCACCGTCACGGTCCGCGGCGCGCTGAATGCCGCCAGCGAGGCCCAGCTCGCCGCTCTGGCCGATGAGCTGAGCAGGTAATCTCTCTTTTCCTCTCAACTGCAAGCCCCGCCTCACAGCGCGTCTCTCGCGCCGTGAGGCGGGGTCTTTTTGCGGGCAGGGGGGAGAGGAGGACAACAACAAAACAATTGAAAATTTGCGCTTGACAAATCCGGGCAAATCCTGTATACTATCATTTGTCAATCGCATATGGATGATTAGCTCAGCTGGTTAGAGCGCTGCGTTCACATCGCAGAGGTCGAGGGTTCGAGTCCCCCATCCTCCACCAGACAGTTCGTACTCGAACCCAATTCTTTACGGAAAAGGGTTCGGGTACGTTTTTTTATTTGCAGGGTGCCGCACACCAGACAGGAAAGAGGTAAATCCGCCATGAATTTGAAAAAAGTTCATCACATTGCCATTATCGGGAGCAACTATGAGAAATCAAGGCGCTTTTATGTGGATCTGTTAGGCTTTTCTGTCATTCGAGAAAATTACAGACCGGAACGCGATGATTACAAAATCGATCTTCAACTCGATGGGATGGAATTAGAACTTTTTATCATTAAAAATTGCCCGAAACGCCCCAGTTATCCAGAGGCTTACGGCCTCCGGCATCTTGCCTTTGCTGTAGACTCTGTCGATGATACCGTAAGAGAATTGAATAAAAAGGGCATCATAACCGAGCCGATCCGAGTCGATGCTTACACAGGCAAAAAAATGACATTCTTTTCCGACCCTGACGATCTTCCTTTGGAAATTCACGAATAAAGTCAGACCGTCAAAAAATTGCATTCTTGCCTTACTGCGTGTGTAGGGGCGGCCATTGGTCGCCCGCGGGGCATGACCTGCCCGAAGGAGGAGTAAGATGGTACAGGTCGATTTGATCACTGGGTTTCTCGGCTCCGGCAAGACGACGTTCCTGCGCCGCTACGTGCAGTATCTCGTCGCGCAGGGGCACAGCGTCTGCATTCTGGAAAACGACTTCGGCGCGGTGAACGTCGATGCCATGCTGCTGCAGGACCTGATCGGGGAGCACTGCGACATAGAGACGATCAGTGGCGGCTGTGACTGCGACACCCACCAGCGCCGGATGCGCACCAAGCTGATCTCAATGGCAATGCGCGGCTTTGACCGGGTCGTCATTGAGCCGAGCGGCATCTTTGACGTGGACGAGTTCTACGACATTCTGCGGGACGAGCCGCTGGAGCGCTGGTATACGCTGGGCAGCGTCATTGCCATTGTGGACGCCAAGCTGGAAAACGAGCTTTCCCCGCAGGCCGACTACCTGCTGGCCTCCGAGGCCGCCAGTGCCGGGCTTGTCGTCATGAGCCGCACGCAGCTGGCCGCGCCCGGCGAGGCGGAAGCGGTCATCGACCACCTGAACCGCGCACTGGCCGGCTGCCATTGTGCCCGCCGCTTTGGCGCGGACGATGTACTGTGCCGGGACTGGAACGCGCTGACAACCGCTGATTTTGCCCGCGTGGATCGCTGCGGCTGGCGGCAGACAAGCTACGTCAAGCTGCATTTTGACGAGCACAAGGCGTTTACCTCGCTGTATTTCCTCGAGGCCGGGCGCAGTGTCGCGCAGGTCCGGCAGGCCGCGCAGACGCTCCTGCACGACGCGAAATACGGCCATGTGCTGCGCGTCAAGGGGTTTATCCCCGACGGCGGCGGCTGGGTCGAGCTGAACGCCGCCCGCGACGCCATAACCGTACAGCCCATTCCCAGCGGTCAGGAGGTGCTGATCGTGATTGGGGAAGGGTTGGATAAGGCCGCGATTGAGGCGGCTGTGAGGGGCTGCTAGGCGCGTCTGCGGGCGGATCGAGCGATGCGGAAATTTGCCCAGGTGACACTCGTCACTGCCGCAAACGATAAGGGCACACGCTGTATTCGCCCGCACCGCGCCGGTTGTTAAACGGTTGTGAATATTTATACACACGAATAAATATACAGACAGCAAAGCCCCGGGATTTTCTGCTTTGGAAAATCCCGGGGCTGTTGTTATTCAGGGCACATTTTCAAAAATTCCGCTTTTTCTTCTTATTCTTCGTCAAAGGCCTTCGTCCAGTTGTATTCCCGGTGCAGCGTGTGGCCGGTGTCGCTCTGGGCCTTGCGGGCGGTGTATTCGCCGATGACGGCGGACGGCATCAGCAGGGCCTTTTCGACCTCAGACTGAAAGACGAGCTTCGGATTTTTGATCCTGGGGTTCTTCATCAGGTCCTTCCAGTAGGTGTCGTAGTCCATCATGACCGACATCGCCTCAAACAGCGGGGTCAGGCTCTCATACCGGGCAATGACCTTGTTCAAAGCGTCCAAAAACTGCATGTTGGCCTTGCCCTCCATCATGCCGTCGTCCTTGCCTTTGACGTTGCGACGGCAAAAATAGGCCGTCATCTGCAAAATATCCTCGAATGCCTCCATCTGGCCGGTGGTCAGCCGGGCCGAGAGCGTGTCGCGGTCAATGTAGCGCAGCAGCGCCGCCGTGACTTCTTTCTTCGTCGCGGCATCCTCCGGCACCAGCTGGTTGACCGGCTCGGCGTCGGTCTCCACAAAGTCGGTGGTCTCGACGATGTCCGGCGTCTCGGGTGCGCCGTAGTCGTCCTCCACCTCCTCCGGCATACCGCCGGTGACGTAGATACGATAATTTTCCAGGTCCTCCAAAATTGCGCGGGACAGGTAGGGCAGGGGAGCGCTCTTGGTGCGTGCCACCGGGATGACCTTGGCGGCGTAGCGGGTGGCGACACCCTCGAACCAGCGGCGCAGACCACCGCAGTTGTCAATGACGTTGTTCATCGTCTGGAAGAACGTCGCGTTGCCGCCGTCGATCATCTTATCATTGCCGCGCGGTGTGCCGGCCATTTTTACCATAGCATCGATGATCGTGCGCACGGCGTCCATCTCGTCCGCCGTCAGCTCGCGGATCAGCTTGTCGGGCTCTGCCTTGATCTCCAGTTCCTGGCGCAGCAATTCCGGCGTAGCACCGTAGGAATAGGGGATCGTCGTCTCGGGCACCGAGACATACTCGAGCGTCAGCACGTTCGGGTCGTCGTCCAGCGTGCCGGTCTCGGCCAGAGTCAGCTTGCCCTTCTTGCTGCGGACCCGGTTGGACATGGATTTTGTGATCTCGTTCAGCTTGTCATCGGCGACCTGCTTGTCCACCGGCTCAATGGTGACAGCAATCGCAATGACGCGCTGACGATCTTTTTCGTAGACCTCATAGTCAAAATAGATGTCGGTGTGGCCGTTGATCTCGCTCTTGGCCTTGTCGAGCACGGTGCGGCGCACGTGGGCCCAGTTGGCCGCATTGCAGTCCACCTGCTTTTTCAGCGTCTCAATGTTCCAGACCAGCGGTTCGCCCTTCTCTTTTTTGGTGATATACAGGTTCTGGTAGCTCTTGCACAGCTCATAAATTTTCAGACTATACTGGCTCTTCATCGGGAGCGTATAGGTGATATTCATCGTTGTGTAGAACTCTTTTAGCTGGATCAGGTGCGGCTTGAGCGACTGGTCGAGCGTCAGCACGATCTTGCCGGTGCCCTCGTCGATGGTCGCGCTGGAAAGCCAGCGGAACATCGTGATTTTCTGGGTGCCCGCCAGGCGGATCCACTGGACCTTGGCGTTGGCGATGTCCTCGATGTTTTTCTTGACCTGCTTGTACATCGAGCCGTTGTGCGGGTCAACGCCGCAGAGCTTCAAAAACTCGTAGATCGACATCTCGTACCGGGGCAGCTCGGTGTCCGACGGCTTGATCATCGCGAAAATGTGCAGCATCAGCTTTTGCTGGCTCAGCGAAAGGCTGTACATTGCGTTCTGGATCAGGTCGTTGGATTTGCGGACAATCGTCTGATTGCCGCGCCCGCTATAGGTAGCAACAGGGGCCGAAGGCGACGCCTTGGCAGACTTCGCCCCCTGCTTTTTGTTATGGTTGGTTTTTGGGGTCGTTTTCAACGTACTTTGGGGTGTCATTTGCAAAACCTCATCTTTACAACACGTTAAACGTATCATAGCAGATTGTGCGCGCTGTGTCAATTATTGTAACATTCAGCACATTTCCTCCGCGCCGCACAAAATCCTGTGTTCTTTTGTTTTGGGATTTTTAGCCCTATTTATATATATTTAGAAAAGTAGTATAGCTATGTCGAATATTCCAACACAAATGTGCGCTGTGTTACAACGGTGCTGTGCGCAGCATTCCAACACGAATGTGTAAAACGCAACAATGTGCGGAGCGTAACAACGGTAAAAAAGTTTTTTTGCAGGAAAATGGCGGCAAAGAAAATTTTGTGGGATTTTTAAAAAGTGTCGAGTATAACAACCCCGGGCGCGAAAAAAGGAAAAGTGAGAAATGTGCGCAGCACTCCAACAGGGCGGATGGAAAAATCCTGCCGCGGGGAAATGTGCGCTGAATAACAACCCGTGCTGAAAAATCCTTGTATTGTGCCGTCGATAACAACCCCGGCCCCTGCAGGGCAAACTGTGCGCAGACTAACAACCCACGGCAGGACGCGCCGCAAAAAAAACGGATTTTTGCGAATTGTGCGCCGGATAACAACCGCTCTGCCCCGGAAAAAACGAATTGTGCCGTGAATAACAATACCGGCTGTGCGCTATACGGTGGATTTTTTCAGAAATGTGCCGTCGATAACAACAGCCGCCAAAATTCTACAGTTTGGAAACTGTGCGTCCGATAACAACCCCACTGCCGGAAATGTGCGCTGGATAACAACCCGGTCCGGACACGTTTGGAAAGCAGACGAAATTCCGAAATGTGCTGCCGATAACAATAGCCGAATTTTACCCACCGCGCAAATTGTGCTGTGGATAACAACCTGCCGCCCTCAGAAAAAAGTCCGAATTGTGCGCTCGATAACAACCATTTTTTTTGCCCCGCGATGAACACCGCACCGAAATTGTGCTGCCGATAACAACCCCGCCCGCCGTAAACTGTGCGGGGGATTCCAACGCCGGCTCCCCGGAATTGTGTGCAGGATAACAACCTGTATAAAAGAGGCTGCCCGGCAAACTGTGCCGCCGATAACAATACAACCTGTAGAAAACTGTGCCGCGGATTCCAACCCCCGCCGCCCCGCTCCGGCAGAAAATGTGCGCCGGATAACAACCCCGCCCGCCGCCGAAAAAAACGCCGCCGGTGTTGGAACAAACGGCACAATTTGAAGTGAAAATTTTATTTTCCTTTTTAAAGGGGGTGTGCTACAATAAGAGAGTAAAAAGTTCCGGCTGCAAGGCGCGGCAGGTGCACTGTGCCGTCCTGTGGTACGATACTACTAAGAAAGAGGAAACAAAAATGACAACGTTTAGAAAAATGCGCCGCGGCAAGCGCATCCAGGAATCGTGAGGGTCTGCCGATGAACAAAAAAGCTGTGCCCACCGCTGCGGCGGTGCGGGAACTTGCCATCCTGACCGGAGCCGTGGCCATCATTGCGGCGGCGGTCTACTTCTTCCTTGTGCCCAGCCATGCCTCGGTCAGCAGCATCTCGGGTCTGGGCATCGTGCTGGCAAACTTTGTGCCGCTGCCGCTGTCAGCCATCACGATGATTTTGAATGTCGTGCTGCTCGTCATCGGGTTTCTGACCTGCGGGCGGGAGTTCGGTGCCAAGACGGTCTACACCAGCATCCTGCTCCCGGCGTTTATCGGCCTGTTCGAGCGGCTCTTCCCGAACCTCGGCTCCCTGACCGACAGCCAGGAGCTGGACGTGCTGTGCTACATCCTCGTCGTCAGCGTGGGGCTGAGCATCCTGTTCAACCGCAACGCCTCGTCGGGCGGGCTGGACATCGTCGCCAAGATCATGAACAAATACCTGCACATGGACCTGGGCAAGGCCATGTCGCTGTCCGGCATGTGTGTGGCGCTCTCCGCCGCGCTGGTCTACGACAAAAAGACCGTGGTTTTAAGCGTGCTGGGTACCTATTTTAACGGGCTTGTGCTCGACCACTTTATCTTTGACAACAACATCAAGCGCCGCGTCTGCATCATCACCGGGAAGGAAGAAGAACTGCGCCGGTTCATCATTGAGGACCTGCACAGCGGCGCGACGGTGTATGAATCCTACGGCGCGTACAATATGCAGAAGCGCCGCGAGATCATCACGATTGTGGACAAGGCCGAATATCAGAAGCTGATGAGCTATATGAACCGCGAGGACCCGCAGGCCTTCATTACGGTGTATACCGTGTCGGACATGCGGTATCGGCCCAAAAAATAAAAGTGCCGCCGGCTGGTAAGCTGATCCCCCTGCACCGGATAACAGAAAACGATTGACGCAGCAGCGATGAATTCTGAAAAACTGAAAATTTTGGAGAAAAAATTGAAGTTTTTTCAAAAAAGGCGTTGACAAATCCCGTCGGGCACGCTATAATATATGAGCGTTGAGGGCAGACGCCCAAGACACAAACCCGATGGGGATTCGCATAATGGTAGTGCAGCGGACTCTGACTCCGCCCGTGGGAGTTCGATCCTCTCATCCCCAACCACACCGCAGCAGCCCAGCTGCTGCGGTTTTTCTTTACGGGGTGTAGCGCAGTTGGTAGCGCGCTTGGTTCGGGACCAAGAGGCCGTGGGTTCGAATCCCGTCACTCCGACCAAAAGGACCTCCGGTTTAAGCCGGAGGCCCTTTTTGTTTTTTGTATATTTTTATAGAGCAAAGCCCCCGTCCGCTGCCGGACGGGGGCTTTGCTGTTGGTGCGGTTATAAAAGATGTTACGCTTCGCCGCCCCAGGCCTCGATCTGGGTCAGGGCGGGGAAGGGGGACGGGTCCTCGGCCTTGATGAGCTCAAACAGCTTCAGGCTCTTGACCGTGCGCGGGGCGATGGCAAAGCACTGCGGGGCGGCGGACTTCTTCAGCTCCAGCACCTCGCGGCTGCCGTCGTCAAATTCCACAGTGGCCTGGGTCCACCAGGCGTCATGCGGGAAGTCGGCGCGCAGGGTTAGGCGCAGCTCGTCGATGGTGACCGGGCGGCCAAAGTCCAGCGTGAGTGCGGCGTTGGGGTCGCGGTTGATGCCCCAGCTCTGGTAGGGCCAGATGCCGTGGGCGTCGTTCTCGTAAATGCCGTCGATGGCGTTGCGGGCCGCAAAGACAGCCTCGCCGCGGGTCTCAACGTTGGCATGGGCATGGGGAAAGAAGCCGGTGTCGCCGTGCTCGTCATAGGGATTGTAGGCCAGGTTGCGGCGCGCGGCGATCTCCTCCGGGGTGGCAAAGCGGGCGCGGATGATGTGGCAGGCACCGGCAAAGCTCTTGGGGCTGTAGGTGATGGCCTGCTCACCGAACGGGATGTGGAAGTTGATCTCGCGCTTGACGACGTAGACGAGGGCCGGGGCCATTGTGTCCTCAAACTGGATGACCACATACTGGCCGGGCGTGCCGATCTCCAGTGAGACACGGTCACCGGGCTTGTAGGCGTTCATGTAAACAAGGCTGACCTGCCCGGCGGCGGGGGCCGTCAGCAGCGTCATGCCGTCGGTGTCGAGGAGCTTGAGCTTGATGAGTTCCATTTTATTTTGTCTCCTTTTATCCTATCACAAGGGAAAGCTGTTGGGTAAAGTAAATGCGTGTGCGGTAGAGTGTGTCGGGCCAGGCCTGGCGCAGGCGGGGGTCGGCGATGGGCACGGCCTCGGTCACGATTTTGTCCGCACCGGTCACGGCGGCTGCGGCCAGCGCACCGAACGCGACGGTATCGCCGTCCACGGCGGGCTTCTCGACGCTCATCAGCGTCAGGGCCACGGTGCCCGGGTAGTCGGTCTCATCGCGCAAGGTCAGGCCGGTATCGGTCAGGTGTACGCTGCGGCGGTAACGGCCCAGCCCCGGCACACTGCCGTAGGCGGGGGCAAGGTCCATCGCAAGGCCGTCCAGCGCGTCGGTCACAGTGACGTCTGCGGCGGCAAACTCGGCGCCGGGCTGCTGGTCGTATTTGGCACCGTCCGGGTCGAACTGGGGCAGGTTGTGCCAGCCGGACTGCATCGTCCATATCTCATACCGCTGGGGGCTGAACGTCTTTTTGCTGTAGGTCTCCACGCCGACGTCGATCAGCAGCGGTCTGCCGTCCCTGTAGAGCGTCACGCTGCCCACATCGTTGTGGTTGTGGCTGTCGGCGTTGCTGCCGGCCTTGCCGCCCAGTGCATAGGCACCGCGGCGGCTGACGAGAATGCCGACGCTGGGATACCAGACATCGTGCGGAGCGGCGGGGGCGGCGGTTTCGGCAAAGTCGGTGACCTCGCGCTCGGCCATTGCGGCCTGGATGTGGTAGAACAGGTTGATGCCCTCGCTGTCGTCGGGGTGGTGCAGACGGTCCGGGTCGGGGTCCGTGGCCAGCACGGCGGCCCAGTCGCGGGCGGCCAGCGTCATCAGCGGCAGGCTGCCCACCCGTTTGCCGAACAGGTACTCCCGCACGCCGCGGGCCCCGGCCAGCGGGCTGCAGTCGGCAAAGTTCAGGTAGTACGGCCCGGCAATGTGCATGTTGACGATGTACTCGGCCATGTTCCTGATCTTCGGCTCGGCCCAGACGTCGTCAAAGACGCCGGGGGCCATTTTGCACAGCAGGTCCAGCGCGTTGAACATCGTCAGCGCGGCGTGGCGGTAATACTGTGCGCCCTCGCTGCAGCAGCCGTCGTCACCGTAGTCCTTCAAAAAGCAGTCGATGCTGTAGGCGGCCTGCTGCACATAGGCGGGCAGGTCCTCGGCAGGGGCGCACTGGGCGGCGGCCAGCAGTACGTTCTGGGTACACCAGGGCGTCCAGTTGCACATCGGCTCGTCGCCGTTGCCCATCCACCAGAAGTGCGCGGTGCGGTAGGGCGTCAGCACACGGCGCTCGACCTCGCCCCTGAGCCGCGCGGCCAGCCCGGGGGCGTAGGCGTCGAGCGCCTCGCCCAGCAGGCCGCAGACGGTGGCGATCAGTGCGCCGGTCTCGGCGGCGAACAGGTCTACAATGGGCCGGGTCACGTCGGGCAGCGGCAGCTGCGGCGTGTCGCGGATATAGCTGTTGTGGGCGGGCAGCTGCCAGGCGCTCTCCTCACAGATGCGCCAGGCCAGGTCTGCCAGCGCAGGCAGATAGGTGCCGCGGTTCGTCACAGCCTCGGCCATGGCCAGCGCGCAGAGCGTGCGGCGGCGGGCAAAGTAGGCGTGCTCCCACTTGGCGCGGTCCCCGCTGCGGGTGAATTGCAGCCACAGCGAGAGCGGCAGCTCCGGCGCGGTTTGGGCGTCCGCCAGCGCGGCCTGCCCGGCAGCGGCCCAGCGGGCGGCGCCGGGCAGGCTCTCCCACGCGGTGCGGTCCGCCAGCGGCGGGAACAGGACCGGCTGTGCGGTCTTAAACGGTTGCTTCATCTTTTGCGTCAACATACGATACCTTCATTCTCTGCATGTACTCCCGGGGGCTGACGCCCTCGAGCTTTTTGAACACCTTACTGAAATAGAAAGCGCTGTCAAAGCCGACCTTGTCGCTGATCTCGTAGACCTTCAGGTCGGTGGAGGCCATCAGTTCCTTCGCAGCGGTGATGCGGGTGGCAGTGACAAACTCCACAAAACCACTCTCGCTGTTTTGTGCAAAAAGCTGGCTCAAGTAGTTCGGGCTGAAATTAAAGACGGCAGCTACATCGTTCAGCGTCAGCCGCTCGGACAGATGATCGCGGATGTACTGCTGCACCTGGCCGACGACCTGCGCGCGGTGATCCAGCTGGGTGTTGGGGCTTTCATGGTAGAAGGCCACCGGCTCGCCCTCATGCAGCAGCGGCAGCGCGGCAAAGGCGTCGTGTTGGCTCTCGCTGATCTTTAAAATGTCGTTCACCGGGCGGCCCACCGCCCAGTAAATGGCGGTGCTGAAATAGTTGTACAAAATCTGCCCAGCGGTTTTCAGGATCGGAGCCAGTACAGCCTCGGGGTCCTCGTCCACTTCCAGCGGCAGCAGCACCGAGAAATGCCGCAGATCCATGGCGGTCACGCGGCAGGGGCGGTACTTGGGCAGCGTTTCGGCGGCCATGCGGGTCACGCCGGTGCTCAGCGTCACAAGCTGGCTTGTGGGCAGGTCGGGCGTTTGCAGGCTGCCCACCGCCACAATATGCCGCGGCGCTTTGAAGGCAACGCCCAGCTCGGCACACTGCCGGTCAAACACGGCGCGATCCGTGAACAGCCCGCCGTACAGCTGCAGAAACAGCCGGTCCCGGAAGGTGTCGAGGCTGACCGGGGCAGGGGATGGCATCCGCAGCTTTTTTTCTTTTTCGGCAGTGTCGCGGGCGTGCTCCAGCGCTGCGGTCAGGCTGTCGGCGGTCAGATCGATCTTGACAAGGTAGTCCACAACGCCCAGACGCATGCTGCGTTTGACATAGTCGAACTCCTCATAGCTCGTCAGCATGATGAAGGCCGGCAGGGCGGAGCCGTCCTTATGGCAGGCTTCCGCAAGCGCAAAGCCGTCCATGACCGGCATACGGATGTCGGAAACCACGATGTCCGGCTGCTTCTCCTGAACGGCCCTGAGCGCCTCGGCACCGTTGCGGGCGGTGCCGACGACCTCATAGCCCAGCGCGGCCCAGTTCAGCATGCCCTGCATACCGATCAGGACCAGCGGCTCATCGTCTACAAGCAAGACTCTGGTCACAAAAAACCCCCCTTTATTTTTGGCTGTCCGGGCCCGGCAGACGGATTGTTACCGTTGTGCCGATGCCGGGCTCACTCTCAATGCTCAGGCCGTAGGCCTCGCCAAAGCTGTATTGCAGCCGCTTGTGGACATTCCACATGCCCACATGGCGGTATTTGGCGGCGGCCTCCTCGGGGCCGGGCTCCTGCAGGGCCTTTGCGGCCTGCTCCGGCGTCATGCCGACGCCGTCGTCCGTCAGGTGGATGAGCACATCGCCGTTCGCGGTGTCGCGCTCGACCCGCAGTGTGACCTCCCCGGCACTGCCCTTCGGCTCAATGCCGTGGAAGATCGCGTTCTCGACGAGGGGCTGCAAAGTGAACCGCGGGATCAGGCAGCTGTGGTTCAGCGACTCATCCTCGATATAGCTGACGTCCAGCGTGATCGTGCCGCCGTAGCGGTACTGCTGGATCGTGAAATAGTCGTTCAGCAGGGCGAACTCCTCATACAGCGGCACAAGGCGCTCGTTGCTCTTGGAAATGCTCTTGAGCAGACGGGACAGCGCCATGACCATCTCGGCAATGCCGGGGGCGTGCTGGATGGTCGCCATCCACTTGATGCTGTTGAGCGTATTATAAATGAAGTGCGGGTTGATCTGGTTTTGCAGCATCCGGTATTCGAGGTCCTGCTTCTGCTTTTCGTCCTCGAGGCGGTGCTCCATCAGCGCAGTGACGCCGGCCGACATGCTGTTGATGCCGCGGCCGATGTCGCCCAGCTCGTTGTCCCACTCAATATCCGGGTCGGCAGAGAAATCGCCGCCGCTGATTTTTTCAATGCGGCTCTGCAGCGCCGAGATCGGGTGGGCAATCATCCGGTGCAGCAGGAACGCCAGTGAGCAGCCCAGCAGCAGGATGGCTGTCAGGCTGATGAGGAGCGGCACCGACACGAAGGTGATCTGCCGTTGTGTGGGGCCGTTGGGCAGTACCTCGATCAGGTACAGCTCATGGATGCCGATGGGATACCGCACAACAAGCTGTGCGCTGCTGCCGGACCCGCGTGTGTAGACCTCGGTGTTCGGGTCGAGCGTGTTGCTGTCCAGCGGGACGGCATCGTCAAAGTCGGCGATGGAGCCGTTCAGCGCGGACAGCAGGCTGCCGTTGATCGTGTAGAGGTTTTCGCCCATTTCCCAATACAGCTGTCCGCCGTCGGCCAGGGTGAAGCTGCGCAGCGGGGAAAGGATCAGGGAAGGGGAGACAAAGATACAGACATGGGCTGTGCGGTCTGTGCCGGGCAGGGTCAGGGTGTGGGTGACGGGGATCGTGTTGGCAGCCTGAGAGTTCAGGGCCAGCGGGTCGCGGAGAATGCAGTCCCATCCGGTATTGGGCGAATCGTAACCGGGAATGCGCTGTAGTATATCCGGTGTCAGGGTCACGGCATTGGTGGCCGCCGTGCCGAACATCATCTGCCGCCCCGAGGCGTTGATGAGCAGAAAGCGCTGGATGTAGGCCATCGTACGCATCGAGTTGAACTTGGCGGTCAATGTCGGGTACATCGACAGCGCCTGGTTGCTGGCGGTGTCGCCGGTCAGCAGGTAGGTGCGCATGCCGGGGTTGTAGGCGCACCAGCCGGCCAGGTCGTCGATCTCATCCACATCCCGGCGGATGGCCGATGCCGCGGTCTGCAGGGCATACTCGGCGTTCAGGATCGTCGTGCGCTCCCACTCGGCGGTCATCTGGTGCATATTGCTGGCGGCAATGACCAGGGATGCGCCCAGCGTAAAAAACATCGTAAGCGCCAGCACCCGTGCCTGGATACCGCTGCGGCGGAATTTCAGCTTGTCCATGAATGCTCCTCTATGTAAATATGTAAATAAAAATGCAGATCATGCAGGAAAGCGGGGAAGAAAACACACCGCCGTTTATAAAAAGATACCTTATTATAATAGGCGTGTCAAATAGGCGTGTCAAGCGCAAAAATGTACAAAACAGACAAAACGACGCATGCACAGACAGGGAGAACTGTAGGGAAAGATAAATATTGCAGGTTTCTTAAAAAAGTACAGGTTTTTCCTCCGCGATTGGGGAACTGCCGTAAAATTTGCAAACCGAACCCCAAAAAAACCATCCATTTCGACGGGAAGATGATGTATTATAATGGCAACGAAAGGGACAGGCCCCCATGAGGGGACAAGCCTGGATCCCGAAAAATGTTTTCTTATTAGGAGGAGAAACATTATGCGTAAAATGCAGAAGATTGCTGCTCTCGGCCTGGCAGGTACCATGGCCCTGAGCCTGGCCGCCTGCGGCGGTTCCGGCGACTCTACCGCTGACACCGCTTCCACCGCGGAGAGCACCGCTTCTTCCACCGAGGCCACTGCCGAGAGCACCGGCTCCGGCGACGAGGCTGTCACCCTGAACTGGGCCCTGTGGGATAAGGACTCCACTGCTTACTGGCAGGCTCTGGCTGACGGCTATATGGAGAGCCACCCCAACGTCACCATCGAGATGACCGACCTGGGCTCCACCGATTACATGACCCAGCTGGCTACCCAGCTGGCTGGCGGCAACGGTGAGCTGGACGTTCTGTCCATCAAGGACATCCCCGGCTACTCCAACCTGATCAACCTCGGCATGCTCGAGCCCCTGAGCGGCAAGCTGACCACTGACGAGAGCAAGTTCAACGGCGTTCTGGAGCAGCTGACTGCCGAGGACGGCAACTATTACGCTGTCCCGTTCCGCTCTGACTTCTGGGTCGTCTACTACAACAAGGACATCTTCGATCAGGCCGGTGTCGAGTACCCCACCAACGATATGACGATGGCGGACTTCGACGCCAAGATCCGCGAGGTCAATGAAAAGGCCGGTGTCTACGGCAACATCTACCACACCTGGCGTTCTGCCACCACGCTGTTCGGCATCCTGGACGGCCAGCACACCGTTATCGACGGCAACTACGACTTCCTGAAGCCTTACTACGAGCAGGTCCTGTCCGAGCAGGCTGACGGCGTTATCCCCAACTACGGCGAGCAAAAGACCTCTGGCCTGCATTACTCCGGTGCCTTTGAGAACGGCCAGGCTGCCATGTGCAACATGGGCTCCTGGTTCATCGCTACCCTGCAGAAGTACAATGCGGAGGCTGCCTCCAACGGTGTCCAGCCCGTCAACTTCGGCATCGTCAAGTATCCTCATCCGGACGG
>OIBP01000525.1_pt1 | contig 16145 bp, 12 predicted proteins | sample 1581061 | NCBI WGS metagenome assembly OIBP01 (sample SAMEA3882514, study PRJEB24775) | human gut metagenome | biome: human-associated habitat; feature: intestine environment; material: feces | place: Netherlands | collected 2009/2010 | reverse complement strand
GCAAAAACAGCGTCAAACTTTGTGTCTGTGCTGAGCGTGTCTTGCTGAACCGCATAGCTGCCTTCACCAATCGTATACGGTGCAGGGCTTCCGGCTTTGCCCCTTGTTTCATCGCTCATGCCGAAATACTGCAAACCATGTCCGTCCGTTGCGTGTTTTTCCGCCGCGGCATCAAAATGATACCGATTTCCGCTTAGCTCTGCGGCTGTCCAGCTGCGTTTGGATTCGCCCACCATGCCGGAAACCCGGTCAGCCGAAATTCCGTTTTGCACGAACAAATAGGTGAGCGCATTTGCTAAATCTTCTGCGCTGCCTTTTTGCTCTGTGACGGTTTTATAGAGCGAACCGTTTTCGCCGCCTTCCTGAGCAAACTCGGAAGCTACCGTGCGGTAAAGGCTCAGCGCTTTTTCCGTTTCGTTGGCATCTTTGTATACGCAGCTTTCTACCAGTGCTTTTACGGCAGCATCAAAGGTATCTGCATCCCCGCTGCCGGTATACGTAATTTGAAAAGCACCGTCTTTTACGGCTACTTCTGCCAAAGCGCTGTACGGCGTTTCGGCAAAGATCTCCACTGCGCGCTTTGCGGCATCTTCATCCGTATAGGGTTCCGTTTCTTTTTTGCTGCAAACCGCATCCACAAGCGCCTTGTATTGTTCTTCCGCGCCGCCTAAATACGCAGCGGCACCGGCGGTTACGGCATATCGGTTCACTTCAAAATCAATCATTTCCGGCGCGGGCGGTTCCGTGCTTTCCGGCAGTACATTTTGTTCCGTACTGTCCGCAGCACTCGGCACCGCGCTTTGCTCTGCGGCGGCTTTGCTGACCGCCTGCGTGCAGGCGGTCAGTCCCAAAGCCACCAGCAGAACCGATAAACATATCATTATGGTTCGGTTCATTTAGCAACTCCTTATGTTTGCTTGATTTCTTTGATCGTCGCCTTTGAGTTTTCTTCTTTTATAGAAATACAAGCTTACGTAAATAACAATTAAAACTACTAATCCCACAATCTGATAGGGCGCAATAAATACCGTAAATACTCCCGGATATAATGTATCCGACATATAAATTTCACAGGTAAAGTATAGATACATATACCACGAAGCATATAGCAAAGTGCCTACTCCAGTGTGTACAATTTTAACTACATAATGCCCTTTTCTATAAATAAGATAGCTTAAAATTGCTGGAACTGCTCCTGCATAAATTACAGTCCGAAAATACACCGTGCTTTGAGCAACAGATTTAATTTGAGAATTAAACGGCAATGACAAAGCACCAGTAAACATCGTATCTATGAAATTCACACCGACAAGTAATTGTTCTACTAAGAATACAATCACAAATCCAAGATATTTACATATTTCGCGCTTTCTCATCTCGTTCCTCCGTAAATCCATTGTGGAATGTCATACGCTATTCTGTATACGATCGAAGCCACCGTATAGGGAATTAAACGCACCCGATCATCTTCATTCAAATCTACAGTTCCTGTTCTTTCCTTTAAATTGCGCCATTCTATATTATAGCGATCCGCTGCATTATATAGCAAATTATGAGCTTCCCATTCCACTATGTACCCAAACTCGCAGCGATGATAAATGTTTGGATCATATAAAGAACTGGATTTAACTAAATCAAGAATCACTTCCATTTCTATTCTATCCGATATAGCATAAGAATTCTGAATAGAAATATTAGGATCAATTTTACCAGAATGCCCAATATTATTGGGATTAATCAGTATATTTAGTTTTCCGTTTTCATATTGATCTGAGCTACTACAAATATTCACTGTATTCCTATTGTACTTCATTTTAGCAATAGTTTCTTTTCTTATACGCTCATGTGCAGCTTTGTTGGAATTACTTCCGTCACCACCGCCGCCAGCTGCATCTAACCACATAGAACCAGTATTATCAAACCTATTTACAGGCTGATTTCCGCAATAAGCGAACATATTGCCGCTTTGCATATCTTGACCGGTAAAGACGTAGCCGTCCGGGTTAATATAGCGCTTGGTTACGGTGTCATAATACCTCGACTGTAAGTAGTACAGCCCGGTTTCTGCATCGTAGTAATAGCCACGGTAGCGGATGGGGTTGATGTTGGCTATGTGGAGCGGGTCGGTTATGGCTTTGCCGCTTGTATCGGTAACGGAGAGTGTGTTGCCCCACGTGTCATAGATGTAACGCGCAAGCAGGTTGCCCTTGGTGTCGTAAATCTGATCCACGTCGCCGGAAAGGGTGCAGCGGACGATGTAGTTTGTTGTAACGCCTGCCGCGTTTTTATACTGGATGCCGCTCAGCACGCCGAGCGCATCGTAAGTATACCGCAAAATCACACCATCCGAGCGTTTTTCGCCCAACAGCTGCCCGTTCACATACTGATACTGCGTTGTCACGCCGCCCGCCGTTTTTTCAAGGCGCAGGCCGTCAACGTCGTATTTATATGTGTTCTGCTTGCCGTTTTGCGTCAGCGTTGTCAGCTGCCGCCCCGTCCACGTCATCGTCATGCCGTCGCGGTAGGTCAGCGGATTGCCGATCTCATCATACGTGATGCTCTGCCCGTTGTAGGACGTCATCAAGCGTTTCACTTAACGGGTACTAAAGATTTTTTAGAAATGTACGGGGTTAAATTTGATTCTATACCTTCTTTATATTCCAACTATCGATTTTGTAAGAGGAAGAAGTCGGAAGTAAGACAATTTTCTTTTTCTGATTTAAGAAATCACAAATTGCCTCAACATGGCCCCAATAATAACTGAGCATTTTTGTACTAAACCATGGAAAGCAAAAGACTTCTTTATCTTTTGCATATTCAATTGCCGCAATCGCACGAAGAATTTCATTCCCATTCTCACATAGTGGACGATTGAATCGATTTCCAGACAAATTAAAAGCATTTTTAACTTCTTCAATTGATATAATCGATTTACTTTTTGAAAGTATATGGTTAATATACTGTCGAACTGTCACACGCCTTTTTATGAAGCTAGAGTATATTACAGGGTCAATATATCCCACTTTTTGTGAAAATTTGTCAAGCTGATAATTTTCACCATTAAAATCGATTTTTGAATTCGTATCGATTATTATACGGCGATCTTTTCCACAAAAAGCTAGCGCATAGCAAAGTGCCCAACCAACGCTATCTATTTCTCCTTGAAGCACTGTAACTCCATTAAAAAAAGTATCTGTAAATTCACTTACAGTGATTTTACTTATATTAAAGTTTGATTTACAAACAAAATGCCCTCCGAAGTTTTTGATTATCAAATGCATTTCTACTCCTTTATAAATTCTACATCCCATAGCCATTTGATAGTAATTGATAGCAACAGGGAGTATGCTTTTCCAGTGTTTTGGCATAAAGTTGTATGCTTGGCTGCTAATCTCAAAAACAAACCCCAATTCGTGTAACTCTTTTACATACTTCGGAATAAGTGAATCTGGATATTTTTGATAATACTCTGTTTCCTGCTTTTTACCTTAATTACCAAATCTTCTGAAATACTTTGATTGTTGTTAATTAAACTCTTACTCATATTTTCATTCATTTAATGGGAACAATTCTATTATCCCACTATCTACTAATTTTTGCAACGGACCAGAAGCAGGGCTTTTCTTCCTTTGAGAGCGCTAATAACCTGATCTCCATGTTTGTGTTCTTCTTTAACTTTGTTCGTCCTCATTCCGCTTTGAACGGGCTTACACCCGCGTAAGTCGCCGGTCTCAGTTTACCCACCCGCAAAAAACGAGATTTTCCTCTCGTCGCTTGACATTTTCCTGTGTTTTGTCCCTCGCTCTTTCATTTTTATTTTACGGTGCCATATTAATTTACAGAACAAATAAATATGTTAATCTATTTGTTCAGCATTTCAATTAATTCATATTTCAGACTTCGGTTCACCAAAATCACAGATAATCCCGTCGTCAGCAAAATCATCGCTGCAGGAATGACGACTTCCAAAACGCCTGTGTTCTCTGCGTCTTCTGTCTCCACCGCATTTTCGTCGCGCGCCCAAAGGCTGTATTCCGTGCTGAATGTGTGCTCGTTCTGCCCGGTTAAATCGAGCGTCTGCACTTTGTCAAACAGCACTGAACTGCAAACTGTGCCCAAAATCACCGCCACAGCGCTCAAGACCACTACGCCCGAAACAAGCGACACGCGGCACTGATTTTTGCTCATACCTAAACTCCGCTCGATTGCCGTGCGCTTCTTCTGTTTTACGATGAAGAAATAGAGCAACAGCACCAAAATCGCCAGTGCCGAAAGCAGTCCTGCCGCGAACAGAATGATCGCCACGTACCGCATATTGAGTAAACCGCCGATGATCTGGCTGTACCCGTTGTCGTCAAACGTGATCTCCAAATTTTCCCGAACCTCCGCCGAAACATTTCGGTTATATGCTGCCATGTAGTTGTCGATCGTGCCGTTTGGGATTTGGAAGGAGGTCGTCGCGCGCTGCATCGGTCCGCTGTCTACGATATTGCCGGCAAAATCTGCCTTGACCGAATTTGCGGGAATGAGGAACAAATTCAGCGCCATTTCGATGGAGCCCGCCGGTTTTCCGTATGTGCCCACACTGTAATACGTGCCGATGATCTCATACTTTGCCGTCCAAAACGGCGTGTATGTCCGGTTCTGTGCGTTTAAAAGCGAAAACGTGCGCAGGCCGCTACCGTCGCCGAACGTCCTATGCGGCGAGTCTTTTTCGTTCACGCCGTAAAGCGGCAGCTCCACTTTATCGCCGATGGAAAGCCCGTTTTTTCGCGCGAATTCTTCGGAAACAAGACATACCGCCGCACCGTTTTCGAGGTCTTCCGCGGAAAACGTCCGCCCCTCCCGCACATACACCGTGCGGTCGTGAAAGCTCGGCAGCAGCGCTGTATCTGTAACCGGCAAAACGGGCGCGGTCGTGTCCCACATGGAAAGCGCCTTTGAAAGCTCCAGCCAATATTGCCCGCGCTCGGTCTCGTAAAAGCCTACCGTCACTTCGTCAAATGTCCGTGTCTGCATATCGCTTTCAAGCAAATTTCCGCCTGCGTCGCACTGTGTGGAGCGCTCCGCCGCGATCAGTGCGTATTCAATGGAGCTTTTCGCGTTTTCGTGGTGATTGACGATCACATTTGTATACGCCACATATGTTTTCCCTGCCTCCAGTGGCGCGGGATTTTCCGTCCAGTGGTCGCAAACGTAAATTTCGTATTCGTTGTTCTGATTTTCCGCTTCCGGGTACAAAAATCGCTGCACATACACTTTTATGGGGTGATCCGGCACCGCCGTTTCGGCAGGCGTGAATTCGACCACCGGGTAAAACAGCGCCGTGCCGCCGTCGCGCACCGCAAGCCCCTGCAAATCCGCAAGGTAATACGGGCGTTTTTCAGGCGCTTTCAAATAATTCGCGCCGTCAAAGTCCAGAACATCGGCAGAGATCACCGAATCATACACGGGTTCGGCTTCGCTATAATACGCCCCATCGGCGGCATCCCACCCCGTGCGCATCTGCGTGCGGTTCGGCTTTTGCTCTACCATGCCAAGCGTTGTGAATTGCTTTTCCACAGCATCCATTTGCGCCTGTGTCTGTGCCCACAAATTTGCCCCCAACACCAAGAGCGCCGTGGCGGCGGTCATCAGGAGGAAGAACAAGCAAGTTTTCATCGGCGTGCGAAGGAGTTGTTTGAGGCTCTTTAACATTCTACCGCCAGCCTTCCGTCCTGCATTTTGTAGACGACGTCCGCCTGCGCCGCGATGCCCGGGTCGTGCGTGACGACAATAACGCAGTAATTTTCGTCTTTCACGAGCTTTTTCAGCAGATCAATGACGATCTTGCCGTTCTCCGTGTCGAGGTTGCCCGTCGGTTCATCCGCGAGGATGACTTTCGCGTCGGACGCCAGCGCCCGCGCGATGGCAACGCGCTGCTGCTGACCGCCGGAGAGCATCGCCGGCAGCTTTCTTGGGTCAACGTCTCCAAGGCCGACCGAGCTTAAAAGCTCTTTGGCTCTGATTTTCGCCTCTTTCGTCGGCTTTTTTGAAATTTGCATCGGGTACATCACATTTTCGAGTATGTTTAATGTCGGGAACAGGTTGAAAGATTGGTAGATCACCGTCACATTTTCGCGCCGGTGCCGTTCGCTGCCGATTTCTTTCAGCGTCTTTCCGTTCGCGATGATCTCGCCCTCGCTCGGCGTGCCGAGACCCGCCAGCATGAAAAGCAGCGTCGTTTTGCCGCTGCCGGATTGCCCGACGATGGCATAAAATTTTCCCGCCTCAAACGTGCAGGAGACATTTTTTAACGCCTGCACCTTCTGGTATTTGCTCTGGTAGGTATAGCTCACATTTTCCGCTGCTAAAACAGCCATATTCACGCCGCCTTTCGTTAATCGATTTTTGTCAAAAGCTCCAGTGCGTCAAAACGCAGGAGCAAAATGAGCGCCAGCAAAACGCCCACGCACGAGGACGCAAGGTACAGCCCGCAGATCGTCAGAATCTGCCCGAGCGCAAGCCCCGCCATGCAAAGCAATATGGGCACCGCCACCGCGCAGCCGCACACATTTGCGATGAGCATACCGAAAAAGCACGCGCATCCGCTTAAAATCTTCGGCCGCCCCAGCGAAAGCGAGATCGCCATGTCCCGCCGCGTGCTGCGCAGCAAAAGAAACGTCACCAGCGTGACAAGCACAATGACGAGCGCGAAAAACGGCGCTAAAAACCACCGCAGCACCTTCAAATTCTGCTCCAACTTCTCTGCCGTCTCAATGAAAAGCTGGTCGTCCACCACAAGCGTGTCGCCGTGGCGCTCATCAAACGCGTTCGGGTCGGGCTTTGCAAAGCCTGCGCCGCGCATGGCATCTTTAAAATCGTTCAGTTTCATCGGGTCGCGCAGCGCACAGCGGAACGAGCTGTAATAAAACCGCAGGTTATTATCCTTAACGACCGTTTGCAGCCACGGCATAGAGACGATCATGCTGCACGGCACCGAGCTGCCCGAGGCGCTGTCCGCGTACACGCCGATGATCTTCACGCCCTGCATGCCGAGGTGCTCGTACCGCAGCGAAAAGCCGTCGTCGTTGTAGCGCGTCACGTAAAACGGCATCGAGAGCGTGTCGCCCGAATTCAACCCGTACTGCGCCGCGTAGCTTTGGCTCACCACGCACAGCGGCTCCGCGCGCTCCAAAAACGAGAGGTCGTACCCGTTTTCAAACGCGATGTTCTCCTCCGTCACGCCGACGAGCGCCGAAAGCCCGCTCACCGCCGTCACGGATGTGTCTGCGCCCTGCACGTCCTCCGCGCGGTACTGCTCCTGAAAATTCGCGCACGCCGAGGCCGTGTACACCGCGTCTTTGATGTCCGCCTTCATGAGGTTCGCAAAGTGATTTTCGTCGATCTCGAACCCCACGGTGCGCGCACCGCTGCGGCTGACCACCTGCGCCGTCACCGGGATGACCTGCGCCAGATTTTTCTCCGCGCTCTCCGCCGTCTGGATGCTGCCGAGGTAAAACGACATGCAGCACACAAGCAGCGCCGCAATACAAACAGAAAGCGCCGTCCGCCCGCGGTTGCGAAAAACAATGTAGTTTATTTCTTTCAAAATCACCATATATATTTCTCCATATCATAAACTAAAGGAAAAGTTGAAAACCATTCCGAATTTTTCTGATATCGTAATTCCATCACAAACCGCGTTACCTTTAAAGTCAAATGACACTCTGGCCAAACCTTAAATTTCAAAATTTTTCATATAGTTAACTTGCTGTTAAAATATCATATTAACGGAAACAAGTCAATATATTTATCCCAAAATGACAAAAAAACGCTTATTTGGGTTGATTTATTGGCGAACTTGATTTTTTAAAAGCAAAAAAAGACAAGCGTTTTTAACGCTGGTCTTTCTTTGCTTAAACTTCAATATCTATTAATTGAACCTATGTTAAATTTCAATTATCACATAAAATTTTCTTTTCTCATCTTCATAAAACGCGTGAAAGCTTCCGTCTTTTTAGCGAACGACCCTCTATTTTTTCTTCTTTCAACACAAATGATCTCGTCGGCGCGAAGCTTTAGACCACCGTCCACTGTACACACATGAATATATACAGTTTCCATATGAAGCTGCTTTAGCGCCGCCGACAAACTGCGGCAAAATCTGTTTTCGTCAATAGGTTTGGATAAATACCGATAAACATGGAAATTCATTGCTTCATCGAGATAATCGGGGAATGAAGTGATAATAATGATCTTAACATACACGTTTTTTTACATCAATTCCGCACCGACGTGAATCCCACTTCGCCCCGGCATTTCGACATCCAAAAAAGCAATATCAGGCGTGATCCCCGAATAGATCAGCTTCTTAAAAACTAATGATAATATAGTTATTGTTTCTCTTTCTTAACCGATTTATTTCTTACCAATCTTTCTATCAAAATAAATATAACGCCTAAAAATATACCGAACCCAACAATTACAAGAGTCATCGCTTGCATTCTCCCCGCATATTGAAGTAGCTCTGTTGATTCCCTGCTCGATTTTGCCAGTGCGTTCAATGCGGAAAAAATCTCTCCAAACTCCCGCATATAATAGGCGGCGTCTGTAATGCGGTATTGCGGCAGGAGAGAGGACGGCAGGGCGATGTGCTGCAAGATCAGCGGCACGGCGAGCAGGGCGAGAATACCCAAAACGCCGTGGAAAATGAGCTTTGCGCGGTTCTCTTTCGCTTTGCGTGAGAGAACGAAAGAATAAACCCACAGAATCAAGACGAAAAGCGAGAGCGAAAGCAATGCGGCCAAAAGCGGCAGCTGCGAAAGAAAGCTTTTAACGTCTGAAAGGCTGTAAAAGCTTCCGGCGTTTTCATTTGCGAGCTCCGTCACGGGCAAGATCGTGCTTTTCGCGCGGTCTGCCATAAACGGCTGCGGGGTGTCCGTCACGTTAAACAGCAATGCGTTTTCGGCTTCTGCGGTCGGTGTGAGGGCGCCTGAAAGCTGCGGGACGCCCTCCGGGAATATGGCAAGCCATGCGTCGTCCCGGTTCTCCAGATCGGACTTAATAGAGATCTCGTCGCCACTGCGCAGGGGCTTTGAAGCGTAACGGACATAGCTGCCGAAAAACTTCAAGTCAAGCTGATTTTCGCCCACGGAATAATTATTGATTTCTTCTTCATAAATGCGCGTGCCGGTCTCCCAGCCGGTGCCTTCTCTCGGGCGGTAGAGGTGCATGCCCGTATCGTCGAAGAAAAGGGAGTCGAGCGCGATGTGCGGGGAGGGTTCGCTTTCATCTGCCTGCGTGAGCACCACTTCCGGGATCATGAGCTGCTCAATGCGCACGGAAAGCATCGTGCAGAAAACGAGGCCCCATAAGATCAAAACAAAAATGCAGAGAACGCGGCGTTTCATATCACTTCACCTCCGCTAAAACGATGCCTTCCACAAGCTCGCGGTTGAAGAAGGTGAAGAGGAACAGCGCGGGCAGCACGACCAGAATGCAGCAGACGAGCTGCACGGAGGTCTCGCTCGGCGGTGTATAGGCGAGCGCCACCGAGATGGGGTACTGCTCGGCTTCTTTCAAAAACGCGATGGGCTGCTCCACCATGTTCCATGCGTCGAGGAAGGAGAGCAGCAAAACGCACACAAGGCCGCTTTTGTTCATCGGCGAGACGACGTAAAACAACATGCGCAGCACGCCGCAGCCGTCCAGCATGGCGGCATCCAGAACGGTGTCCGGCACCGATTTAAAGCTTTGCGTTAAAATAAACGTGCCGAGCGGCAAGATAATAGACGGTAAGATCAGCGCTGCGTAGGTATTCAGCAGGTTCATGTAGCCCAGCATGATGAAATCGGGCACGAGCGTGACCTGCACAGGCAGCGTCATGAGGATCATTAAAAGGAAGAAAAGGAAGTTGCGGCCCGGGAACTTATACTTTGCAAACCCGAACCCGGCAAAAACGGAGATCAAAAGCTGCCCCGCGGCGATGCACACGGCCATGCCGATGCTTTTCCAAAAGCGGAAAAGATATTTTGGGGAAGCCAGAAAAACGTCGTAATAATACTGGAACGTAACGCCGCCAGGCGACAGAAAGCTGCGCACGAACACGTACAAAAACGGCGCAGCAGATAGCACCACGACCAAAGCGGCAAACAGCCCGGAGAAAAACCGTTTCACTCGCGGAACGCCTCCTTTCGGCTGACAAACGCATAGAATAAGCCAAAGAATACGATAATGACGATCAACAATAAGACCGAAGCCACGGAGAGCTTCTGGTAATTGAGGTTGCTGAAGCAGTTGTTGATGAAATGCTGGAGCATGTAAAGCTCATCCACGGGGTGCTCGCCGCCGATAAGAAAGATCTCGCGGAAGCACTTAAATGCGTTGATGACGGAGAAAATCAGGGCGAAAAACACGGAATACCACATTTGCGGCGTGGTGATGTAGCGGAACTTCTGAAACGCCGAAGCGCCATCGAGATCGGCGGATTCGTACTGCTCCGCGGGGACGGTGACGAGCCCTGCGAGCAGCAAAATAACGCTGTACCCCGTGTTTTTCCAGAGGTACATGAGGATCATGACCCAGAAGGCGTATTTGCCGTTCAGCCACTCGACGATGGGCAGGTTTAACGCGGCAAACAAGCCGTTTACGGCGCCTTTTTCGCCGAAAAGCAGATCGATGAGCAAGACTGTACCGGCGACGGGCATGATATACGGAAACAAAAAGACAGATTTTAATAGCTTATGCTTGCCCGCCTGCTTTTGCATGAGGAGTGCCAAAAGGTAGGAGAGCAGCATGATGAGCGGCAGCCCGACGGCTAAAAATTTCATCGTGTTGAAAAACGCCAGACGGAAAAGATCGTTTTGGAACATCTTCGTATAATGCTCCATACCGACGAACATGCCGGCGGCGCCGTATCCCTGCGTAAACGAATAGCGCAGCACAATGCCGAACGGGATGAGCGTGAACACAAGGCAGCCGATCATCACCGGGGCGATCAGGATATATCCGTGAAATGCTTTTCTCATAAGGCACCGCCTTTTATTTTATTCCTGCACCCACTGCTCCATGGTCTTGTACCATTCGGCAATGATGGGCGCGAGGTCGGCATTGGGGTCTTGGTAGCGGGCATCGCTGCACGCATAGTAGCAATTTACAAGTGCTTCCTCCAAACCGCCCTGAAAGCGAACGCGGGTGATCTGGCTGCGCGCGGCGCTGAAGTTTTCGTAGTTTTCGGCGCTCATGTGCCAATCGGTCATGCCGTGCCACGTTACGGGGCTGGTATCCTGCATGGCATCGGCATAAACGGGGATGCCTACGGAATCATTGTATACGAGCCACTCGGAATAGAGCGCGGAGGACAGCTGGGTCTCTTTGCGCAGCAAAAGGTCGGCGAGGAAGAACGCTTCGTCCGCGTGCTTTGTGCTGCGGTTGATAGCGACATACGACGTGACCGCTGCGGTCATACCGCCGTCGTCCGAATAGAGCGGCACCATGGTGATGGGGCCTTGGTCGCGCACCTTGACATGCGGATCGGCAAAGTCGCTGCCTGTAAGGCCGCCGCATGCAAACCAGTGGTAATAAGGCGGGACATTTTCAAATTCGCCGTTCTTATTGCGCACATCCAACTCTATAACGTCGGTGATGCGCTGCAAAAGCTCGTCTTCCGTAAAGAGCAGCTTTTCACTGCTGTAATCGGCAAGGTCGCCCAGTATGTAGGGGAGCAGCGGGCCGCCGCACTGGTTTTCAAAATTTTCCTGCTCTTCCATCGTGGGGATCCAGTTCGCGGCAGCAGTGAGCACGTTCGTTTTGTCGTTCAGCATGTCCTGCCATGTGGTTTCCGCTGTGGTGGTGAGCGTTACATCCGATTCGCGGAACATGGTCAGCGGGAAGGTGTAGGTCATCGGCAGCAGCATTTGACCCTGTTCGGTGCAGCCGGCCGCCATGACGGTCTCATTCAGCTTATTCCACTCCATGAACTGCGCGTTTTGGATGTAGTCATCCAGCGGCAGGAAAAGCCCGGCTTCCATCGCTTTTTCGGGCACACGGAACAGCGCTTCGACGTCTGCTGCCATGTAATCGATGCCGCCGTTGCAGGCGATGATAAACATATCCGGGCCGCCGCCGGACATGATCTCGGTGCGGACGCGGTCGAGCGCCGTTTCGCGCTCTGTGCCTTCGCGGGGGAGGTACTCAAACGATACGTTTTCCGGTCCGCCGAGGCTTTTTACGGTGTTCATCAGGTTATAAAACGCGTTTTCCGGGGTCTTGCCCTCCGTGTAGCCGGCGCGGTACTCTAAGTCCACGCAGACGCGCAGGGCGTCTTTATCCACCGTGCCGGACGAAGACGAGCCGGAGGTTTTGCCGCTCGAATCATCACTTTTCGAAATGCCGGCGGGCGGGGGCGGCGCACCGCAGGATGCGAGGGATAGCGTGCAGAGCAGCGCTGCCAAAAGTACAGATAGCTTACGTTTCATATCGGACACCTCTTTCACGTTATGGGGATATGAGATGCGGGGAATGAAGATTTTTCCTCATGTTTTGCCGTTTGATTGTAATTATATTTACTATACTTTTCTAATCTTATAAACGAGTTTTGCACAAATTTTGTAAAACGCATTATTCAGAGAGTCTGGTTTGCAGCGCTTCTATCACGCTGTGCGCAGCGGCAGCGCAATCCGGGTTTTCTTCCCACGTCAGGGTCGTGGCGGTATCGTAAATGGTGTAGTCCATCACGGAGTAGAACCGCACAGCGTTGACGCGGCTTCGCACGCTTTCAAGCAGCTCGGGCTGCAGATAGGCGTTTTTGTGCGTCAAGAAACTGTTTAGGTTGCCGAGCATCAAAAGCGTACCGCGCGCATCGTTCACGGTTTCAGTGTCGATTTGCGCTTCGTCGCTGAACAGCAGCTCGAAGAAGCGGAACACCTCATCGGCCTTTGGGCTGTTGCGATTGATGGCTGCGTAGGAGGTAATAAACGCGGTCACGCCGCCTTCGGTGTTCGGAATGGCAAGGGCGTTCACGGTGTCTTGATTCTGTGCGTAATACGCCATGCCTTCATCGGTCTGCGCATAGGATCCGCTTTGGATCAGTGCGGTCTCCTCGTCAAAGCTTTCCGACGCAGGCATGGCAAGAAGATCTTCAAACTGCGCGGTGAGGTTTTCCTCGGTGAGAATTGTTTTTTCGGTGGCGTAATCTGCAATACGGGGAATTCCGGCACCGCACCAAGTGTAGAGATTGTTGCGCACAACTTTCAGAACGGCCGTGTCCTCACAGTTTACAAGCTCGTCCCATGTTTTGGGGGTGAAATCGGGGTCGGCAAGCTGTGCTTTATCGAGGAGAAAAACGCTTGCGTAGTACGTGATAGGCAGCACGACCTGTCCTTCGTCGGTTTTTCCGGTATCGAAAACAGGGGCAAAGTGGTCTTCGGAGCGGAGGTATTCGCTTTCTTTTATATAATCGTCAAGCGGCAGAAAAGCGCCGGCCTGCATGGTGCGCTGCACATCCGGGAACAACGTGGCCGGGTGACCTTCACCATTGAAAGTCATGTTTGAGGTCGGGGAAGAAAGCAGATAGCCGTCCGGCCCGCCACCTGCCATGATCTCCACGCGCAGGGAGGAGATCTGCGTTTCGCGCTCCTGCGTATCCTCGGAGAGGACGAAAAACTCAACGTTCAAATCGCCGTAGATTTCTTTTGCAAGCCGCGTTATGCCGTTTTCGTGCGTAAATTCCTGCTCATCCGTCACGATCACCGCTTTTTCGCTCGATTTGCTCGCGGTGCTGCCCGTTGAAGCCGAAGCGGAAGACGTGCCCGAAGAAGCCGCGCCGCCGCAGCCGCAGACCGCCTGCGTGAGCAGCATGGCAGACAAAAGAATGGCAAATTTGCGTTTCATAGATTTTCCTCCTTTAAATTGGTGAAATATAATTATATGCTTATATGCGGAAAGAGGGGCGGCATTTAACCGTCCCTCAATACCTGAGACAAAGTTAATTAGGAATCGTAACCGTGGCAAACAATTCTTGTCTGAGATTTGGAAGTGGTGTAACCCTGTCCGCAGCCCTGGCACTTTGTTGTTGCCGTACCGTCTCTCTGCTGACGGAGATCGGTACCATAATTATGGTGTGTGCATTTGATTTGAGCAACTGTGTACCAGCTTCCCCATGTAGTGGAAGTTACCATTCGTCCGCCGCAGTTGCCGCAAAGTTCCACGCGCCGTTCAGAAATCGCGGTGTCCGCCGGTTCGGCGGCGCTGACCGGGATCGCAAGCATAGCGAATGCAACCACCAAAATAACCGCTAAGATTTGTTTAACCTTCATGTTTGTGCCTCCTTCTTATCTACATTTGTATATGAACTCACCTTTCAGCTACAAAGGCAAATTCATAGAGGGTTATACAGCGATCACTGTTCTTTTGCCAGACATGATTTCTAAACGTTTAGTTGACTTAATAATAATAGAATTTCAAATTAAGTCAAGCAAAATCACACTAAATGACAAAAGAGCATCATGAAGTAGCATTTATCAATCCGAACACTCTACAAATATCTATTGAATTTTCCTTTAACAGCCAGCTCTCGTTTCAAAAAATAAAAATGCACAAAAGAGATGGTGCGATGATCTTTATCATGATAGAATAAAGGAAAAGGAGTGTTCATTATGTTGAGACGATACGAATTGACCAAAAACAAGTTTCAACGTCACTGCGACTGGTGACTTTACAAGGAAAGACATTTGGTAGAAAAATTCTTTCTGAAAATAAAATCTGAAAATTAAATCTTTTCTCCGTATAGCTACCCAATACGATAGGCTGCCTTTCACCTACCGTCGGTTTTTCCGGTATCGAAAACAGGGGCAAAGTGGTCTTCAGAGCGGAGGTATTCGCTTTCTTTTATATAATCGTCAAGCGGCAGAAAAGCGCCGGCCTGCATGGTGCGCTGCACATCCGGGAACAACGTGGCCGGGTGACCTTCACCATTGAAAGTCATGTTTGAGGTCGGGGAAGAAAGCAGATAGCCGTCCGGCCCGCCACCTGCCATGATCTCCACGCGCAGGGAGGAGATCTGCGTTTCGCGCTCCTGCGTATCCTCGGAGAGGACGAAAAACTCAACGTTCAAATCGCCGTAGATTTCTTTTGCAAGCCGCGTTATGCCGTTTTCGTGCGTAAATTCCTGCTCATCCGTCACGATCACCGCTTTTTCGCTCGATTTGCTCGCGGTGCTGCCCGTTGAAGCCGAAGCGGAAGACGTGCCCGAAGAAGCCGCGCCGCCGCAGCCGCAGACCGCCTGCGTGAGCAGCATGGCAGACAAAAGAATGGCAAATTTGCGTTTCATAGATTTTCCTCCTCTAAATTCGTGACGTATAATTATATGCTATATGCGGAAAGAGGGGCGGCTTTTAGCTTCATATTATCATTCTTCTTTAATTTTGTACGTATTTTTGCGCGAATTGATTATTTTGTTGATTTAGTCCATAATTAGCAAATCCAAATCAAGTTTTTTGTAGGCCAAGCGTTTTTAATACTTTTAGAGAAAAATAAAAAAACAACGCTATGATGATTCATAAAAATCGCCATAGCGTTATTTTACTCTTACTAAAATTAAACTTTATAACACCTTTAATTAGCACATTTCTCAAAACAGTACATAAAGTTCTGCGATTCAAGCAAAAATGCAGAATTTCAAATTATGTTATTCTATACTGATTTGGGGTGTTTTAATTTGGTTAAGCCCCGAATAACCTGCAGCACGTACTTCTGTTCCTCTAAATCCAGTTTTTGAGTTTCCTTTAATACCTGCGACAAAATATAGTCTTGCGTCACAGGCGTATCTAAATTAATATAGAAGTCATCGATTCTCATACCGAAAATTTCTGCAAGCCTTTCCTGATGTTTCATATTCGGATGCAGAGACCCAGATTCCCATCTGGCAATCGATGAAACGGAAGTATCACACAGGTTCCGATATAATGAGAAAAAGATAATTGGAGGTTATTCTATTTATAACCCTAAAAATGCACGCAGCTTAAATGATCTGTATGTATTGGTAATTGTGGAAAACTCAATCAGATGGTATAATATAAACAGACGATGTAATTACTCATTTTCAAAGCCCACAATAACAGAGGAGGTTTATACTCATGTTGAAAATAGCTTTATGTGACGACGAC